>Ga0207927_1000381_pt1 | contig 18825 bp, 15 predicted proteins | sample NGESurdeep072012_2_FD_184456 | JGI IMG/M metagenome (GOLD analysis project Ga0207927, IMG submission 184456) | Arctic peat soil microbial communities from Barrow, Alaska - NGEE Surface sample 210-2 deep-072012 (SPAdes) | ecosystem: Environmental > Terrestrial > Soil > Wetlands > Peat ... | reverse complement strand
TGGCCCGTGCCCGCTCTGACGTGCGTCACTGGTAACGGTGGGGTGCGAAGCTCAGGGTTCAAGCCCGAGGGTCCCCGTTCCATCCATGGGGGCTACAGGTCAGGGCAAGACCGGACGGGTGAATCACGTGAACCTCCGTTGATGTCTCGTGATGGTGAGCCTCGCTGATGGGTTGTTCAAGCGGGGCGTAGGGGCTGGCCGTGGAAGAGCGGCAGGCGCCGGTCGAGGATCCAACATCGGCCGGGTGAGCACCGCCGCCCTCGGGGTATAGGAGGCACCCACCCCGGTCGCTGCTTGTGCGTGTGGAACGTGGTAACCCCGTCAGGGTCCGGGCACGAGGTTGTGCCCGGTAAGCCGACCGTAAGGAAGGCTCAGTCCCCTGGCGGGTATGGGATGACCCGAGAAGCGAATGCCTGGCGGCCGAAAGGCGACAGGAAACCCGGGACAGTGTGGTCGGCCCCTCCGCCGGTCGTCGCGGGATAACTGGCCGGATACGGGACGTGTGCCCGGACCCGAAAGGGTGCTGACGCGGGTCGGGTGAGCCTGTGCGGAGACATTGACGATGACACCGGAACCGAAGGGCAAGTTGGACACCATGGCGACGAAACAGGCGGCGATGTCTGCCGCTGTCGCGGTGGTGAACGGACCGGAGGACGAACCCCTGGACTGGCACGCCGTTGACTGGCGGGCTGTTGAGGAGGACGTACGGCGTTTGAGGCAGCGGATCTTCACGGCGTCGCAGGTAGGGGACCTGAAACGGGTCCGTAGTTTGCAGAAGTTGATGCTCCGCTCACGCGCCAACACGCTGTTGAGCGTGCGGCGGGTCACGGAGGTCAATGCTGGCCGCAAGACCGCGGGCGTGGACGGGAAGGTGGTGCTGCTCTCGTCGGTGAAGGCTGAAATGGCCGACTGGGTGCAGCGCAACGCCAAACCGTGGCAGGCCCGTCCGGTCAGGCGGGTGTACATCCCGAAGAAGGGCGGCAGGCGACCGCTCGGAATTCCCGTGATCGTTGACAGGGTGCTGCAAGCACGCGTGGTCAACGCGCTGGAACCCGAGTGGGAAGCACGGTTCGAGTCGAGGTCGTATGGGTTTCGGCCGGGCCGTGGCTGCCATGACGCGATCGATGCCATCTTCCACGTTGCCCAAGGTGCGAACCCCCAGCGACGGTGGGTCCTCGACGCGGATCTGGCAGCGGCATTCGACCGGATCGACCACGACCACCTCCTGGGCATGCTCGGCACGTTCCCAGCCAGGGGACTGATCGCCGACTGGCTCAAGGCGGGCGTGGTCGAGGAAGGTCGGTTCACCCCCACCCAGGAGGGAACTCCTCAGGGCGGGGTGGTGACTCCTCCAACGCAGTTGGCAATCAGGGTGTATTTCGCCCTCCGAGTCGTTCTCCGTGTCTTGCTGGGTCCGGTTGCCGGTGTTGCTGCGGACGGGGATGGAGTGGCGAATGGTGATCTTGTCGGGGCCGACGAGGACGTCTTTGACGAGCAGCCGCAGGACCCGTTGGCGCTCGGCCACGCTAGCGGTGGCAGCCTTGTCGCGCAGCCCGGCCAGGAAGTCTTGGAGGTTGTCGGCGAGCTGGAGGTAGACCTCACGGTCGGCGAGCTGGGCGTCCAGGGCGTCGAGCTGGTGGCGCAGGCTGGTCTCGCGGGCCCGCAGCTCGGGCATGCGGGCGCGCAGCTCGTCCAGGGTGATCAGCTGCTCCTGGTAGGCGCCGATGAGCCGCTTGATCGCCTCGCTGGACTTGGCCAGGGCGGTGTCGAGCCGTTTGCGCTGCGCGGTGGCAGGGTCGGCGGTGCGGTGTTGGGCGAGCCGCTTGGTGATCTCGGCTCGGATCAGGGCGGGGTCGGCCAGCAGCCCGGCGATGTGGTCCCAGACGAGGCTGTCGAGGTAGTCGGCGCGGACCGGCTTGTTGGTGCAGACTCGGCCGTGCTCGTAGCGGTAGTCGTCCGAGCCCAGGCAGCGGTAGTAGTAGATCTTCTTGTTCGTGGTCCGGGTGGAGGTGCGGTAGTAGGCGTACCCGCAGCCGCTGCAGGCGCAGATGCCTTGCAGCAGCGAGGGATCGGTGCTGTTACGCGACGCGAAGCGCTTGTTGTCCTGCAGCCGTCGCTGGACCCGGGCCCAGGTGTCTTCGGTGACCAGGGCCGGGACGGGGATCTCCAGCCACTCCTCGCGGTCGCGGTCGATGACGGTGTAGTGCCGTGGCGTGGTGCGCCCGGCCAGGCGTGCGGTGCGGTTGAGTCCGGCGGTCTGCTCGGTGCGCATCGTCTTGGCGAAGCAGGCCCGCCCGGCGTAGGCGGGGTTACGCAGCATGCCCCAGAGCGTGGAGCGGTCCCAGCGGGCCTTGCCGGTGCGGGTGGGCACGCCCAGGCCGCTGAGCCAGCGGGTCAGCTCGGCGATCGCGACCCCGCCGTCGGCGTAGCGGGCGAACAGGTCCGCGACGATCGCCGCCTCGTGCGCCACGGCCTCGTAGCGGGCTTCGGCGTGCTCGCTCTTGCGGACGTAGCGGTAGCCGAACGGGGCGCCGGACAGCACGTTGATGGTGCCGGCCTTGGCGCGGTGGGTCTTGCCGCGGCGGGTGCGTTCCAGGATCTGGGCGCGTTCATACTCGGCGATCATGCCCTGGAACTGCACCAGCAGCGCGTCCTCGGGGCTGTCACCGCGTGGCCCTTTGACGAACACCACCTTGGTGCCGGCCTTGGCGAGCTCCTCGATCAGCAGCGCCTGGTAGGCATACTTGCGGGCCAGCCGGTCCGGGGAGTGCACCAGCAGCACGTCCACCGGAACTTGGCAGACCAGGTCGCGCAGCCGCTCCAGCGCCGGGCGGACCAGACTCGCCCCGGAATGGCCGTCGTCTTCAAACACCCACTGCTCAGGCACGTCCAGACCCAGGCGCCCGGCGTGCGCGCGCAGCGCCGCGGTCTGGGACCCGATCGTCTCCTGCTCCTTCTGCCGGGCCGAGGAGACCCGGGCATAGATCGCTGCGTTGCTCATCGGTACGACTCGCTTCCTGGCCGGCGCGCACACTGCGCGCGGGCCGTTCGGGGACAAGGATGTAGTAGGCCGCCGACAGCTCCGCGGCCTGCAGGCGATCGAAGACGAACTCGGTCTCGACCACCGGCTCGCTCACCGGCCCGGATGCTCTCTGCGAGCCCGGGCCAAGAACTCCTCCAACGCCTGCGCGACCACCGCGGACAGGGTGCGCCCCGACGCGCCCGCATGGGCACGAACACGCCCGATGAGCGGCACCGGCAGCTTGACGGTGAACACCCCGGTCGGAGCTGGCACCGGCACATGCCCCGACCTGCCGGCGCGCTGCAGGTAGCGGTGCGCCTGCCGCGGCGAGCAGCCGAACCGCTCGGCCAGCTCCCGCGCGGCCTGCGGCGCCCGCACGCCCTCATCGAGCAAGTCGGCGGCTGCGTTGACCCGCTCGGCGAGCACGTCACCACGAGCGCGACCACGAGCAGCAGACCCGGCGTAAGGCATGTCGTAAAGATACTACCCATCATGTCATGCCTCCTTGCGGACACGCCGCGGCCGCTCGAGCCGTCGGTAACTCAACGTGACGTCGAAGCAGAAGTTGCCAACTGCGTTGGAGGAGTCCTCTCACCGTTGCTCGCCAACATCGCCTTATCCGTTCTGGATGAGCATTTCGCCAACAAGTGGGCGGCGCTCGGCCCAGAGTGGAAACGCAGCAAGCACCGGCCGGTGGTGCGGTCATGAAACTCATCCGCTACGCCGACTTATGTCGCGCGCGACATAAATCCGCTTGGGGCTCTCCACTTAACCGGAGTTGTGCTGGTCATAGCGTTGCCAGGGGCGGGTCGCGCGGGGGCGGTCGATGCTGGGCGGGTGCCCGGTCGCTCCGGGCGGCCGTGGCGGCGCCTTGCGTGGCTGGTGTCGTTTGATCAGCTGCTGGTAGCGGACCGGGTCGTGACCGACGGCGAGTTGGAGTACTCGCAGGAAGACCAGTCCGCGGCTGCGTGAACGGCGACGGTTGAACCGGAAGCAAAACTCTTCCAGGTAGCCGGGTAGGTGCTCGACGTCCACCGCGCCCTGGTGGGTGGAAAGCAGCCATCGCTTGGCCAGCGACGCTACGCGGTGCACGCCGGGCAGCAGCTTGCCGATGTCCTCGCCCAGCGCCTTGGCGGCGCGCTGGCTGCGCCGATCATGCGGATAGCCGGACTTGTCGATGCCCAGGTAACCGGACCATCCATCGGTGATTACCGTGGACCCCGTGGCGACGTTGTCGGTGATGAACGTGTGCAGCGTGCTGGCGGAGCCATCCGGGATGACGCGCATCCGGCACCGTCCGAAACCCTTGGGCTGCTTGACTTCCACAGCAACGGCGACCAGCGCCTTCTTGCCCTTGGCCCGGCCGCCGGCCAGCCCGGCCTCCTCACCGCCGATATAGGTCTCGTCGACCTCCACCTGCCCGGACAGCAGTTCTCGACCGGGCCGGATCAGCACCGAACGCAACCGGTGCAACATCGCCCACGCGGTCTGGTACGACCCGATCTGAAGCGTGCGCTGCAAGCCCAGCGCGGAGATGCCGTCCTTGGCGGTAGCGAACGACCAGCACGCGTGGAACCACACCGTCAACGGCGTACGCGTTCGATCGAAGATCGTGCCCGCGGTCACCGACGTGCGGTGCGAGCACGCGGCGCACTCCCACCGGCCGTCCGCCAGCCGCCAACCGTCGACGTGCCCGCACTCATCGCAGACGAACCCGTCAGGCCAGCGCAGCCACGCCAGGTAGTCCCGGCAGTCCGCGTCCGTGCCGAACCACGACAGGAACTCGCCCACCGATCGCGGATAGTCTTGCCCGCCTCGGAGTGCAACCACGGTCCAAAGTCTACTCCGGTTAAGTGGAGAGCCCTAAGATGCATTATGCCGATGTCCGGATTATGCCGATGTCGAGCCCGAAGTCGTTGGCGGTCAACGGATTCGCCTGGGTGACGTCGGCATAATCCGGAGACGTCGATGGCGGTCGTGTCACTGCGAAGACCCGATCGCGCCTAGCAGAAACGCCCAAGTCCGCGCCCTGCCTGCAGCAAAGATCGCGCCCAATAGGCAGGAACAGCTTCGTCATCCGTCCCCCAGCCAACCAACACGATGACCGAAGCCCCTCGGTCGATCTCATACTGCGCGCGTCGAATGGGCCGGGCTGCAGTTGCAGATTATGCCGACCTCTAGAGTCAAAAATCCTTGCCCTGCAAGGAAGTCCGCGCCGACATCGGCATAATCCGGACGTCGGCATAATGAACTCGACATCTCTGCCATGCAGCGCCGGCCACGGTGGCCTCGATGGCGTTCATCAGGCCGCGGTGGTGGTCGGAGATCACCAGCTGGGTCCCGGAGAGTCCGCGGTCGCGCAGGGTCCGCAGGAAATCGGTCCAGAAGTCCTGGGTTTCGGAGTCCCCGACCGCGCACCCCAGCACCTCACGGCGCCCGTCGGCGGACACGCCGGTGGCGATGACCACGGCCTGGGAGACCACCCGGGCGCCCTTGCCGCCCTTGTCGCCGCCAACCCTGGCCTTGCAGTACGTCGCGTCCAGGAACACGTACGGGAACGACTGCTCGCCCAGGTCGCGGGTGTTGAACGCGGCCACGTCGGTGTCCAGCTCGGCGCAGATCCGTGAGACCTCGCTCTTGGAGATCCCCGACTCGGCGCCCAACGCTGCCACCAGGTCGTCGACCTTGCGGGTCGAGACGCCGTGGACGTAGGCCTCCATCACCACCGCATGCAACGCCACGTCGATCCGCCGTCGCGGAGTCAACAGGGACGGGAAGAAGGACCCGGTGCGGGTTTTGGCGATCTTGACCGTCAAGTCCCCACTGGTCGTGGATACCGTCTTGTCCCGGGTTGTCTTGTCCCGGGTTCCGTTGCGGTACGTCGTACGGGCATCGGTGCGTTCATGCGGGTCGGCGCCGATGTGCTCGGCCGCCTCCGCGTCGATTAGGGCTTGCAGGATCGTGTGCAACAACTTTCGCATCAGTTGACCACCATCGGCGCTGCTCAGCGCCTCGGTCAGTTCCAACAGGGCAGACTTGTCCAGGGCCATCGCGTGAAGTCCTTTCGTGAGTTCCTTCGTCGGTACTCACAAAGCCTCACGCGGTGGTTCCTTCATGCCCGGGACCGACACACGGTCACCGAGCTGAGGAACCCGATTTACACCACCCCAGGGGACTCACCCGACGGAGGTCGTCGGGAGAGAGCATCTGCAGGTACGTCAGCACCTCGTTGTCAGCCAACTCACGCTCCAGATCCAGCCCTTGTCGTGGTGACATCGAGATGGTGCGTCCATCATTATCAGCCGGGTTGCGCCAGACGATGACGAGTTCAGTCGATCGTCGCAACACCATTCTGATCTGAGGAGTTGTGCATGTCGTCCAAGCAGGAACGGATCGACAAGCAACCGCGGTTCTGGGGGTTGATAGTGGCGGTTCGACGTTGACTGCGGCCTGTGAGGCTGTCGGAGTGCATCGAGCAACTGGCTGTAAACGGCGCCAAGCAACAGGTGGGCGGATCCCGCGCAAGCAGCCAGTGTCGTCGGGTCGATACCTGTCCCTGGAGGAACGGCTACAGATCGCCGACCTCTACCTGGGCGGGGCTGGCGTTCGAGCGATCGCCGTCGGGATCGGCCGCTCGGCATCGACGGTCAGTCGTGAGCTGCGTCGTAACGGCTCCGCCGCCACGCCGCGACGGCTCGGGAAGTAGGCGCCGTACGCGGCGCAGAAGCAGGCCGAGCTGCGGGGTCGCCGGCCCAAGGCCAGCAAGTTCGACCACCTCGAGCTGGCGGACGTGGTGCAGTCGAAGCTGCGTGTGAAGTGGAGCCCTGAGCAGATCAGCCTCCACCTCGCTGAGACGTTTGCTGACCAGCAGGAGATGCGGGTGTGTCCCGAGACGATCTACCAGGCGCTGTATGTGCAGGGCCGTGGCCATCTGCGCGCTGACCTGCACCGACATCTGCGTACCGGCCGTGCGGTCCGGCGTCCGAGAGGATCCTCGGTCACGAAACGGGGCAAGATCCCGAACATGATCTTGATCAGCGAGCGACCGGCCGAGGTCGCCGACCGCCACGGGAGGGATGCGCAGTGACGGTGTCCGGAAGCCGAGCTCGTCGGCTCAGCGGTCGACGCGGGCGCCGCCGCCGCCGGCGAGCTTGAGGACTTCGGCCTTGGTGACCATGGTCGTGTCGCCGGGCGTGGTCATGGCCAGCGCGCCGTGCGCGGCGCCATACTCGACGGCCGTCTGTAGCGGCTCGCCCTCAAGCAGTCCGTAGATCAGGCCGGACGCGAACGAGTCGCCGCCACCGACTCGGTCGAGGATCTCCAGCCGTTCGCGATGTGTGGCCTGGACGACACCGGTGGACGGCGACCAGGCGATCGCCCCCCAGTCGTTGATGCTGGCCGAGCGCACGGTGCGCATCGTGGTGGCGATGACCTTGAAGTTCGGGTACCCGGCGGCGGCCTTCTCGATCATCGCGGCGAACTTGTCGGCATCCAGGGCCGAGAGGTTCTCGTCCACGCCCTCGACCTCGAACCCGAGGCTGGCGGTGAAGTCCTCCTCGTTCCCGATCATCACGTCGATGTGCCGCGCGATCTCGCGGTTGACCTCGCGGGCTTTGGCCTGACCGCCGATCGCCTTCCACAGGCTCGGGCGGTAGTTCAGGTCGTAGGAGACGACGGTGCCGTGACGTTTCGCCGCGGTGACCGCCTCGATGACCGTCTCGGCCGCTGACTCGCTCAGGGCGGCAAAGATCCCGCCGGTATGCAGCCAGCGCACCCCGAGGTCGCCGAACAGGTGGTCCCAGTCCACGTTCCCGGGCCTGAGCTGGGATGCGGCCGTGTGTCCGCGGTCGGAGACCCCGACCGCTCCGCGCACGCCAAAGCCGCGTTCGGTGAAGTTCAGCCCGTTGCGCACCGAGCGTCCGATGCCGTCGTAGGGCACCCACCGGATGAACGAGGTGTCCAGGCCGCCGGTGAGGATGAAGTCCTCGACCAGGCGCCCGATCTCGTTGTCCGTCAGCGCCGTGACGATCGCGCCGCGCAGACCGAACGCCCGGCGCAGGCCGCGGGCGACGTTGTACTCGCCGCCGCCCTCCCAGGCCCGGAACGACCTGGCCGTGCGGATACGCCCCTCACCGGGGTCCAGGCGCAGCATCACCTCACCCAGGGACACCGCGTCGAAGCGGCACTCGGATGCCGGTCGGATGCTCAGGTCAGCCATCGTCATACTCCTTCGTCTGGGTCGGTCAGCGGGTAATCACGTGTCGCAGGTCAGCTTTCGGCGCGAGCGAGTGCGACGGCGTCGGCCGTCAGCCGCCGGATACTGTCGAAGTCGCCGGCCTTCACGAGATCGCGCGGAACCATCCACGAGCCGCCCACCGCGGCGACGGCGGGGATGGCCAGGTACTCGGCCAGGTTCTTGGGGCCGACCCCGCCGGTGGGCACGAACCTGACCGCGCCGAAGGGGGCGGCAAGCGCCGCGATCGCGGCGGCGCCCCCGGAGGTCCCGGCCGGGAAGTACTTCACGGTCGTCACGCCGAGCTCGAGCGCGGCCTGGATCTCGGTCGCGGTGACGGCACCTGGCAGCGCGAGGACGCCATGCTCCTGGCAGCGCTCGACGACAGCGCGGGACAGACCGGGCGAGACCACGAACCTGGCGCCCGCGGCCACGGCCTGGTCGACCTGCGCCGGGGTGAGCACGGTGCCGGCGCCGACCAGGATGTCGCCGCGGGCGGCCATCGCCCGGATCGAGTCCTGGGCCGCGGCGGTGCGGAAAGTCACCTCGGCGACCGGCAGGCCACCGGCGACCAGCGCACCGGCCAGCCCGTCGGCATCGGCGGCGTCCTCCAGCACCACCACCGGAACCAGACGGGCGGCGCTCAAGCTCGAGAGGACATCGATGGCGCTGAGGGCTGGCAGGACATTCATGAGCGGATCCATTCCATGTGGCGGGCGGGTGTGGTGTCGTTCGGCATGTAGGGGTGATGCGCCTAGTCCCTGTAACCGAGGGCGGCGGAGATCTTGTCAGCGGTCCCGACCACCATCGAAGACATGCCCTCGATCTGCTCGAGGGTGTGCTCGATGAGCAGGGTCGTCATGCTGACGCCGTACTTGACGGTGCCGGTGTGGTCCCGGATGGGTGCCGCGATGCAACCCAGACCGGGCACGTTCTCTTCGCGGTCGAGGGCGTAGCCGAACCGGCGCACGTCCGCGATCTCGGTGCGCAGCCCCTCGAGCGAGGTGATCGTGTGCTCGGTCCGGGCCTGCAGGCCGGCTCGCGCGACGAAGCACTCCAGCTCGTCGTTGGTCCGGCTGCTCAGCACGACCTTCCCGATTCCGGTGCAGTGCATCGGGATGGCGAGCCCGACGCGGGAGGGCATCACGTACGGCCGGTCGGAGTCGGCGCGGATCAGGTAGATGATCTCGTCGCCGTTCACGACGCCGAGATGGACGGTGCAATGCGACCGCGCGACGAGCTCGTCGACGAACGGTCTTGCGATCGCCGAGATGTCGATGCTCTGGAGCGCCATTCCGGCGAGCGACAGGATCTTCGGACCGGGAAGGTTGTTGCCGTCGCCGTCCGTCGTGACGAACTGGCGGTCGACGAGCGTTCCCAGGATGCGGTGCGTCGTGGCCTTGGTCAGCTCGGTTGCCTCCACCACCTCGGTGAACCGCGAGTGGGTGAGTGCAGCCTCCAACACGAGCAATGTCTTCTCGCTCGCGCTGGCGCTCGTCGCGGCACGCACACCGGCAGCCATCGGTGTGCTGTTCTTCGCGGCACCGGGCTGTGGTCGCTGGATGGAACTAAGTTCCGGCATACGGAACAAACTAGCAGAGTGCAGGTCTCCCGGCATCCGGCGGCTCGTCATCCGAGCGTCGCGGCGATGATCAGTAGGACGGGCACGGCGAGGGTTGTCGTCACCATTCCGGCGTCGCGCGCCAGTGCCTGACCGCGCCCGTACTGGGTCGCGTACACGAGCACGTTCTGGGCAGTGGGCAGTGCTGCCATGGCGACGACGGCGAGCAGAGCGCCACCGCGCAGGCCCAGCGCGTGCCCGAGGATGAGGGCGATCGACGGGCTGACCACGGTTCGTAGCATCGTGACGAGAATCAGCTCGCGTGGGCGGGTGGCCTCGCCCTGGGTGCGCGGAACCGCGATCGACATACCGAACGTCAGCAGCGCGAGCGGGGCGGCCGCGGCCCCGATCAGGGCGAACGGGCCGAACATCACCGGCGGCAGCTTCCACGGGAGCCCCGCGAGGAGCAGCCCGGTGAGCGACGCGACGATGATCGGGTTGCTGAATGTCCCCGCGACGATCCCGCACATCCCGGGTCGGGCGGTGCTCAGGTGCGCGTCCAGGACCGTGAACGCGATCGGGGCGATGATGAGCAGCTGGAACAGCAGCGGAGGCACGACTGCGACGGCGTCACCGAGGAGGTAGACCGCGAGCGGAAGGCCGAGGTTGCCCGCGTTGACGTACGACGCGGCCAGCGTGCCGACGACGACGTCGGGCGCCGCACGACGCCAGAAAAGAGCCAGCACGACGACGGCGATGAGCGCCACTGCTGTCGCGGTCACGGCCGCGACCAGCGCCGAGCGGGAGAGCAGCAGGTGCAGGTTCGTGTGCGCCACGGTGCCTAACAACAGGCACGGGGTGGCCACCGCGAAGCAGACGCGGGCGAGAACGGGTAGTCCGCTCTCGCCGAGCGTGCCGCGGTGACCGAGGAGCCAGCCGGCGCCGATGATCACGGCCATGGTGCCGAGCGCGGTGATGACCGCTGTCATGTGTCGGTAGGCCTAATCCTCGCGGGACTCCTTGACCCGGGCAACAAGCTGGGTCGGGCTCACGAACCTCAGGGCGACGATCAGGATAACCATCATCGTTGCCGTGTAGACGACCGCCATGGACGAGACGAGCTGACGTGCCTCCCCGCCTCCAGCGGCGGTCATCGCGCGGTAGATCGCCACCACCAGGGTGTCCGACGAGGGGCCCGACACCAGGAAGGTGAGCTCGAACATCCCGACCGTCCGGACGAGGACCAAGATGGACGCCGCGAGGATCCCCGGGATGAGCAGCGGCATGAGGATCTTCGTGAAGACCCGCCGCATGCTGGCGCCGGACATCCGCGCCGCGTCCTCGATCGTCGGGTTGATCTGCTCGATAAACGGCGTCATCGTCATGATCACGAAGGGGATCGAGGGGACCAGGTTCACCAGGATCACCGCGGTCAGGGTGCGTCCCAGTCCGAAGTTGTACATCACGGTGGCCAGCGGGATGCCGTAGGTGATCGGCGGCATCAGGACCGGAAGCAGGAAGAGAAGGGTGATGGTCCTCTTGAGGGGGAATCTGCGGCGCGCGAGCAGGTAGGCCGCCGGAACCCCGACCAGGACGGCCACCACGATGACCGTCAGGGCCACGATGAGGGTGACCGCGATGATGTGGGCCATGCCAAACTGGTCCCAGGCATCGGAGTACCAGCTCGTGACGAAGTTCTGCGGAAGCCAGGAGTCGAACCATGGCTTGCCGAGCGAGTCCACCACCACGCTGACCAGAACGCCGATCAGGAAGATGAAGAACGCCGCCATGCCGGCCCAGACGAACCACGTCGTGGGGGAGGCAGCGATCGAGCGTTCACCGGGCGCCCGCGCGCCAGCCCTCTTCTTCTCCCGGCTCGGGGGCGGCTTCAGGTCTGGCCCTGAGGTGTCTGTGGAAACCGTGTGCGTGGCCATCAGCCTTTTCCTCCTGTCGAGCCTTTGAACATGGACGAGCGCCACAGCAGGATGAGGCAGACCACGACCAGTTCGACCACGCCCATCATGACCGCGATCGTGGACGCCATCGGGTAGTCGTTCTGTTCCCCGAAGGCCCGGAATGCCATCAGTGACATGACCCTGGTCGAACCCATGGCATCACCGACGAGTCGGGCCGAGGGGAAGACGCTGAAGGCAAGCACGAACGTCAGGATGGAGGTCGTCGCAAGCCCGGGGGCCAACAGGGGCAGGATCACCCGGCGGAAGCGCTGCTGCCAGTTCGCGCCCATCGTCTTCGCAGCTGCCTCGATCGACGGGTCTATCCCCGACAGGTACGACGAGATGAGCAGGAAGGCGAACGGGAACCCGGAGATGATCAGCGAGAAGACCACGCCCCAGTAGTTGTTCACGAAGGCGACCGGCTGGTGGACCACGCCGATCTGGATCAGGAACCTGTTGAGCCAGCCCTCCCGGCCCGCGAAGATCAGCAAGCCCTGCGCGGTCAGTACCGTGCCGAGCGTGATGGGCAGCACCACGAGGGTCGTCAGGAGCTTCTTGCCACGGAAGCGTTGGCGGAGCTTGAAGGCCACCGGTATCGAGGCGAGCACGTTGATCGCCGCGACGGGAAGGGCCAGTCGCATCGTCAACCAGACCGAGTCGAAGGTGAACGAGTCCTTGAAGAAGGCGACGTAGTTGGACAGGGCGCCGGCGCCCCACGTCTTCTGGATCGCCGCAGAGGGCTGGAACGTCAGGCCGATCCCGTACGAGAACGGGTAGATGAACAGGGCCAGGATGAAGATCAGCGCAGGAACGAGCATCAGCAGCGAGGTGTCGACTCCCCGTTCCGCCAGTCGGTGGCTCAGGCTCGCCGTCGACTTGGTCGCTTTGGATCCGCTGATCGCCGATGAGCTCATCTGCGCACCTCGGCGAGCTCCCTCTCCTCGACCGAGAGCGTCGACGGGTCGATCAGGTCTGCCTGGAACACCAGGACCCGAGCGGGGTCTGCCGTGAGCTCGATGACGCTCCCGACGACCGGCGCGTGGTCCGAGCGCACGTACAGGCTGCGCCCTGTCGGGGTCGTGACGCCGACGGCGAACTCCCGGCCGTGGTACTCGACCACCGACACGGCGGCGGTCGTGCTGTTGCCGCCGATCACGGGAACCACGTCAGAGACCGCGACCAGGTCCTCGGGGCGGATCGCGACCCGGACCCTGTCGCCGACGGTGACCGGCTGGGCTGCTGTTCCTCGCAGGGTGAACCCCTGGTCCGCGACCGTCACGGCGGTGCCGTTGACCGCCGTGACCTCCAGGTCGATCAGGTTGCGGTATCCCATGAAGTCGGCAACGTGCCAGTTGACCGGACCGTTGTGCAGCTCCTGCGGAGTCCCGACCTGCTGGACGCGGCCCTCACGCAGGACCACGAGGCGATCCGCCATGGACAGAGCCTCCTCCTGGTCGTGGGTGACGTACAAGGTCGTCAGGCCCAACGACTGGTGCAGGCGACGGATCTCCGTGCGCATCTCCAGGCGCAGCTTGGCGTCGAGGTTGGACAGCGGCTCGTCCATCAGGACCAGCCGCGGCTCGGTGACGACGGCACGGGCGATGGCGACGCGCTGCTGCTGTCCGCCCGAGAGCTGCCCGGGCAGCTTGGTTGCGTGCTCCTCCAGCTTGACCAGTGCGACGGCCTCGGCGACGCGACGCTTCACGTCGGCCTTGGGGACGCCTCGCATCTGCAGGCCGAAGGCGATGTTCTTCGCGACGGTCAGGTGCGGGAACAGCGCGTAGTTCTGGAACACCATCCCGAACCCTCGCTTCTCGGCGGCCACGGTGTCGACTCTCTCGCCGTCGATCAGGATCTGACCATGGGTGAGTGGGAGCAGGCCCGCGATGCAGTTCAGCGCGGTGGACTTCCCGCAGCCCGAGGGCCCGAGCAGGGCGATGAACTCCCCGGCCCGGACCGTCAGGTTGAGGTCCGCCAGAGCATTGCGGCTGCCGAAGCTGCGACCGACGCCCTGGAGCTCCAGCGACTCGAACTTGCTGGCGGCAATGGCCATGGCTACTTCGCCTTGAACTTGCCGCTGCCGATGGTGCGGTCCCAGATGTCGAAGGCCTTGACCATCAGGGCCGGGGTCAGCGGGGTTGCCTTTGGCGCTTTCGCGATCAGCGGGTCGTACCAGGTGCGGCCGTACGTGGCGATGACTTCCTGGCTCGCCTTCGGCGCCTTGTGAAGGGTCGCGCCAGTGATTGCCGGGCCGGGGTAGAAGAACCCGTTGTCATACGCCTTGGCATTCTGATCCGGGGTGAGCATGTCCTGCAGGAGCAGCAGGATCGCCGACAGCTTGTCAGCGGTCTGCCCCTTGGGAACGGCCGCGTACTGCGCATCGGTCACCCAGGTGAAGCTGTCGAACGGCGCTGCCTTGATGGTGGTCGGCTCTTGGCTGAGGGCGCGCGGGTTGATGTCCCACCCGGTGGTGGTCGGGATCAGGGCCCAGGTTCCGTCTGCCATGTTCGAGATCACCTGGCCGGTGCCGGTCGGGTAGCTGGAGATGGTGGAGCCGAGATCCTTCAGGTAGGCCCACGTCTTGGCCCAGCCGTTCACGGGATCCTTCGGGTCCTTGTCGCCCAGGATGTACGGAAGACCCATCAGGAACGTCCGCCCGGGCCCGGAGTTCGCGGGGCGGGCATACCCGAACTTGCCGGGGTTCGCCTTGGCCCAGGCCAGCAGCGCTGCCGGCGTGGTCGGGACGGTCTTGACCACCGAAGGGTTGTACTGCAGCAGTGGGCCGGACGGGTAGTAGACCGTCTCCACCCCGTACCCTTCGGCGAGAGCCTGCATCTTCGCCGCGGGTGCCAGGTAGTTCTTCTGGTTGGAGAGCCGGGCGCCGTAGTCCGTGACCAGCGGTATCCACAGGTTCTGCCCGATGCCTGCCGAGAGGCCGTCCGTTCCCGTCATGACCAGATCGACCGACAGCTTGCCGCTGGCGACCTGGGGCTTGATGTTCCCGACCAGGTCCGGTGCGCCGCCGGTCTCCCAGGTGACCGACGAGATGACGTCGGAGTGCGCCTTCACGAAGTCGTCGATCATCGTCCGGGTCAGCTTCTGGTTGCCTGCCACGTCGAGTATGTGCAGGCTCACCGGCGCCGATGGCTTTGCGGGGATCGTGGCTCCCGACTTGGCGGCCGTCTGCGGGGCTGAACCGGAATTCGGGGCCGAGCAACCGGTGACTACCAAAGCAGCCACCGCAACGGCAGACGCGATGTAGGTGATTCTTTGAACGAACATCGAGCGATCCTTCCTGTACTTGAACCTAGACGTCTGTGTCTAGAAGCTATTGGGTGCCGACCGAGCTGGACGGCTGACGAGAAACGGCCGATGTGGACGTGGGGTTGACCACGCCCGTCGAGGCCCTGACTGCGAGTTGGAACGACAGGTCGTGGTGGTGGACGGGCGCCGAGGTGGGGTCTCGCACGAGGCTGAGCACCATGTCGATGGAGGCGCGCCCACAGTTCACCAGTGGTATCCCGACGCTGGTCAGAGAGGGCGTGGTCAGCGCGGACATGGGCAGGTTGTCCACCCCGACGACGCTGATGTCGCCTGGGACTGCCACGCCCCGCTGGCGGAATCGATCCAGGAGCCCGAACGCGACCAGGTCGTTGTATGCCAGCACAGCCGTCGCGTCGCTCGCGATGACGAGGTCAGCCGCCGCGATGCCGCCGGAGACATATGGCTGGAAGGATCCCAAGTCGATCAGCTCGGTGTCGGCATTCTGAGCGGCGACGGTCCGAAGGGCGTCGAGCCGCTGCCTGTTCGACCATGACGTGCTGGGTCCACCGACGTACGCGATGGTGCGGTGGCCCAGAGCGCGCAGGTGCACCATCGCCAGCCGGATGCCCTCAAGATAGTCGATTTCCACCGCCGGGACGTCCCCGCACCGGCGGTTGACCAGCACCAGCGTGCATTCGCTGGCCAGCTCCGTTATCACCGAGTCGGGTGCGCGAGGGGAACACATCACCATGCCGTCGACCCGCTTGCAGAGGTCCCGGACGAGCTCTGCCTCCTGGCTTGGGTCCTCGTCGGAGTCCGAGATGATGACCGCGTACCCGGCGTCGCGTGCCCGCCTCTGCATGCCCTTGGTCACGGAGGCGAAGAACGGGTTCTCCAGGTCGGGGACGATCAGCCCGATGATGCCCGTACGGCCCGTGATCAGACCGCGCGCCGCGAGGTTCGGGCGATAGCCCATCCCGCGAGCCGTGTCCAGGACCTTGGCTAGGGTGGCCGGCGCGACGTCGTCCGGCTTCGCGAGGGCCCGCGAGACGGTGGAGATGGATACGCCCGCAACTCGGGCAACATCGCGAGCGCTGACGGCCACGAGCGACACCTCCGTTGGTGTGGCACCACTTCATCGTGGTCCACTCACTCAGTATGCAAACCTCTGCATCAATTCGTCAAGCGTCTGTCATGTTGTCGTAACATAAGCGATACCTGATTGGGAGAAACTGATACATATCCGCAGGTCAGACGATTTTCGATCCGTGATTCCCCTCGAGTGCTACGCTGTAAATGATCTGTCATTGACGCTCAGTCTGTTGCGAAGAGGAGACGGAATGGGGACCGTTGTGCACTTCCATGACGACTGGGCCACCGCTGTCGGGGACGCTGGATGAAGATCGAGAAGGTCGAGGTCATCGTCACGAGCCCCGGCCGGAATTTCGTCACGCTCAAGCTCACGACGAGCGACGGCGTCGTCGGGCTTGGAGACGCCACGCTCAACGGGCGCGAGCTCGCGGTCGCCTCCTACCTGCGAGACCACGTCGCAGTGTTGCTGGTCGGCCGTGAGGCGCACAACATCGAAGACACCTGGCAGTACCTGTACCGGGGGCCGTACTGGCGACGTGGACCGGTGACGATGGCGGCGATTGCGGCCGTGGACATGGCGTTGTGGGACATCAAGGGCAAGGTCGCCGGGCTGCCTGTCTACCAGTTGCTCGGTGGTCGAAGCCGGCGCGGCGCGCTCGCCTACGGCCATGCCTCGGGCACGACGGTCGAGGCGCTCTTCACCGCGATCCGCAACCTGCTGGATGAAGGGTTCAAGGCCATCCGCATCCAGAGCGGCGTGCCCGGTCTGGCGAAGGTCTACGGCGTCGGACACGACCAGCTGGCCGGCCAGAAGTATGACTACGAGCCCGCCGCGCGGACCAGCATGCCGATCGAGCAGGACTGGGACTCCGGGGCGTACCTGCGGCACATCCCCGAGGTGTTCGAGGCCGTGCGCGCGGAGTTCGGCGCCGCGCTGCCCCTCCTGCACGACGCGCACCACCGGCTCACACCGAACCAGGGCGCTCAGCTGGGGCGATCGCTCGAGCCGTTTGATCTCTTCTGGCTCGAGGACTGTACCCCGGCGGAGAACCAGGAGGCACTGCGCCGGGTGCGGTCGCAAACCACGACCCCGCTGGCGATCGGCGAGGTCCTCAACAGTGTCTTTGACTACCAGACGCTGATCACCGAGCAGCTGATCGACTACGTGCGCTCCTGCCCCACGCACGCCGGCGGGATCACCGGGCTTGCCAAGATCCTTGACTTCGCGGCGATCTACCAGATCAAGTCCGGTATCCACGGGCCGACGGACGTCTCGCCGGTGGGGATGGCAGCGGCGCTGCACCTCGACATCGCGATCCACAACTTCGGCATCCAGGAGTTCATGGTGCACAACGAGCGAACGCTGGAGGTGTTCCGAACGAGCTACACATTCGTCGATGGCCTGCTGGACCCGGGCGAGAGCCCCGGCCTGGGGGTCGAGCTCGACGAGGCGGCGGCGGGCGCCTTCGAGTACACCCCCGCGTACCTGCCGGTGAACCGGCTGCTCGACGGCACGATGCACGACTGGTGACCCGGTGACACATCACGAGGAAGGACAACCAGCCGTGACGGCACAGGGCGGCCTGGAGACGGTGGCACTGGCAGAGTGCGCACTCCTGCTGCGGCCCGACGACGACGTCGCCGTGACCACGCGCGAGCTGCCGGCCGGCACCCGGGTGCTCACCGCGGTGCGCGAGCTCGTGCTCCCCGGCGATGTACCGCGCAGCCACAAGCTGGCGGTCCGCGATCTAACTGCCGGCTCGGCCGTTCACAAGTATGGCCAGTCCATCGGCCGCGCGAGCGTGGACATCGCGGCCGGCGATCACGTGCACACCCACAACCTCGGCATGGACGACACCGAGCGGACCCACGAGTTCGGTACCGCCCGGACCCAGCTGCCGGCCGCCGGCCCCCCGCGCACGTTCCAGGGCTACCACCGGGCGAACGGTCGGGTCGGCACCCGCAACTTCGTCGGTGTCCTGACCTCGGTGAACTGCTCGGCATCGTCGGCCACCATGATCGCAGACCAGTTCCGCGGGATGGCGCTCGACGCCTTCCCGAACGTCGACGGGGTGATCGCGCTCACCCACCAGAGCGGATGCGGGCTCGTGCCCGGCAGCGTTGGGGCCAACACGCTCGTCCGCACCCTGCGCGGCTACGCACGGCACCCCAACATCGGCGGGTTGCTGGTGCTGGGTCTGGGCTGCGAGATGGTGCCCGTGCAGTCACTGCTCGACGGTCTGGACCTGCCGGCCGACACGATCGTGCACACGCTGACGATCCAGGACACCGGGGGCATCCGCGCCACGGTGCGAGTCGGCGTCGACCTCATCCGGGAGATGCTCCCGGTGCTGGACACCCGACGTCGGGTGTCGGCCCCGATCAGCGAGCTGGTGCTCGGCCTGAACTGCGGGGGCTCGGACGGCTATTCGGGCATCACCGCCAACCCCGCGCTCGGCCACGCCTGCGACCGGCTGGTCGCCGCCGGTGGCACGTCGATCCTGGCCGAGACCCCGGAGGTCTTCGGCGCCGAGCACCTGCTCACCGAGCGGGCCGTCTCCGAGGATGTGGGACGCAAGCTGCTCGCGCGGATCGACTGGTGGAAGGGCTATGCGCAGGCCGGCGGGGGAACCCTGGACAACAACCCGTCGCCCGGCAACAAGGCGGGCGGGCTGACCACGATCCTGGAGAAGTCGCT
>Ga0207927_1000379_pt1 | contig 18937 bp, 15 predicted proteins | sample NGESurdeep072012_2_FD_184456 | JGI IMG/M metagenome (GOLD analysis project Ga0207927, IMG submission 184456) | Arctic peat soil microbial communities from Barrow, Alaska - NGEE Surface sample 210-2 deep-072012 (SPAdes) | ecosystem: Environmental > Terrestrial > Soil > Wetlands > Peat ... | reverse complement strand
AGCTGGGTTTCGAAATCAGCGACCATGCGCTCATCTTGTACGGCCATTGCCGCAAACCGAATTGCTCGAATCAAAAGCGACCCAAGTAACTGCGCGCTAGCTGCGCAATGCCGGTGAGCGCCTTTTCTTGGCCGGTTCCGCGGCTGCCGAGCGCGCCAGCATCTCGCGCGCATGGGCGCGCGCTTGGCTCGTCACATCGATGCCCCCCAACATGCGCGCAATCTCATCGACGCGCGCGGCGGCCGACAGGGGCGTGACCGCAGTGCGGGTGGCCTGCGCGTCGCTCTGCTTGGTCACGCGGAACTGGCTGTGGGCCTGCGAGGCGACCTGCGCCAGGTGCGTGACGCACAGGACCTGCGTGCGCTCGCCGAGCGCACGCAATTGCCGGCCTACGATCTCAGCAACGGCGCCGCCGATTCCGGCATCGACCTCGTCGAACACCATGCAAAGGCCGCCGCTGTCGGCCGCCGCGGCGACCTGCACCGCGAGACTGATCCGCGACAACTCGCCGCCGGAGGCCACCTTCGCCAGGCTCTTGAGCGGCAGCCCTGGGTTTGCGCTCACCAAAAACTCGATCTCATCGCGTCCGTTCGGACCGAACTGATCCTCGGCGGGGCTGACGTTCACGGCAAAGCGGCCGCCCGCCATGCCGAGCACCTGCATGAGTTCGGTGATCTGCGTGCTCAAGGCGCCGGCTGCGCGCCGGCGCGCAGCGGTCAGGCGCTCTGCTGCGGCGCCATAGTCGCGCTCCAACTCCTTAAGCTGCCGCTCGAAATCCGCCAAACTGAGTTCGGCGCCCGCCAGGGTTTCGATTTCCTGGTCGATGTGCGTCAATTGAGCGGGCAGTTCCAGCACGCCGCGGCGGTGTTTGCGGGCGAGCGCCTCGAGCGCCGCAGCCTGCCGTTCGATCTGCTCCTGGCGCGCCGGGTCGATATCGAGCGCATCGAGATAGCGCCGCAAAGTGTCGGCGGCCTCGCCGGCGTTTATGGTCGCTTCGGACAGAAGCTGCGCCGCCTGTTGTAGTTCGGGGTCGGTCTCCGCCGCGGCGCGCAGCGCCGATGAGGCCTTCGCCAGCAGATTGTGCGCGCTGGCGCCATCGTCGCCGTATGCGCAGGTGAGGGCGGTGCGGGCCGCCGATGCCAGCCGGTCGCGGCCCGCGATGCGCTTGCGGTCCACGAACAGATCTTCGATCTCGGCCACCGTGCCCACCTCGGCCTTGAGTTCCGCCAGCTGATGGCGCAACAGATCGAGCCGCTCTTCGCGGTTCGCGGCAGCCGACGCGAGCGCCTCGTAATCACGCCGGCAGGCTCGATAACGGCCGTAAAGGGCCGACACGGTCGCGATGAGATCGTCGCCGCTCCAATGCTCATCGAGCATCTCGCGCTGCGCACTGCGCTTGACCAGATGCTGAAATTCCTGTTGACCATGGATTTCTATGAGGAATTCCGCGAATTCGCGCAGCGCCTGAATCGATGCCAGTTGGCCGTTGATGTAGGCGCGCGAGCGGCCGTCCGCGCCCGTCACTCGGCGCACCGTGACCTCGCCGTTGTGCTCAATGGCCTGCTCCTCGAGCCAGCGCAACGCCGCGGCGGACAAATGGCTGAAAGTCGCCGCAACTTCGGCGCGTTCGGCGCCGTGGCGCACCACATCGCCCGCGCCGCGACCTCCGGCAAGCAGCAGCAAGGCGTCGACCACGATGGATTTGCCGGCGCCGGTTTCGCCGGTCAGGGCGGTGAGGCCGGGTCCAATTTCGAGCTCCGCTTGATCGACGATGACGAGGTCGCGTAATTGAAGTCGGGTCAGCATGTTCGATCAATCGCTGTTGGCGCCGCCGTGGCCGCCGCGACCCCAGTGCAGTTTCGAACGCAACAGCCGGTAATAGTCATAGCCCGGCGGATGCAGCAGGGTGATTTGGACATCGGTGCCTTCCACATGCAGATCGTCGCCCTGTTCGAGATCGCCGATGGTGGTCCCGTCGCAGGTGACCTGAGCGCGCGATTCCGGTCGGTCCGCCAGGCGCAGCTGAATCTTGCTGCCGGCGCGCACCACGATCGGCCGGTCGCTCAAGGTGTGCGGGCTTATCGGCGCCAGTACCCACACGTCGAGGTTAGGTTCGACTATCGGGCCGCCGCATGACAAGGCGTAGGCGGTCGATCCGGTCGCTGTGGCAATGACGATGCCGTCGCCGCCATGCGAGTTGACGAAACGGCCGTTGATCCAGGTTTCAAAGTCCATGGTGCGGCCGGTTTCCCGCTTGTTGATCACCACATCGTTGAGGGCGAGCGCCCGCACCGAGGGTGCGCCGTGTCGCTCCAGCCGTGCCGCCAGCAGCGAGCGCCGGTCCTCGGTATAGCGCCCGGCGAGTACCGCATCGATGTCCTCGAGCATCGAAACGGGGCTGACGTCGGTCAAGAATCCCAGCCGCCCGCGATTGATGCCGAGCAGCGGCACCGCATGGCCGGCCGTCAAGCGCGCGGCATAGAGCAGCGTGCCGTCCCCGCCGATCGCGACCACCAGATCGGCGCGGGTCGCGAACGAGGCCTCCGGGCAGGGCAAAAAGCTGCCCGGCGGGAACGCCAGGGAGATCCCCGCATCGATCAGGGCGCGTCGGCCGCGAGCGTAAAAGTGGCTCACGAGGCTCAACATGCACTCGGCAACGCGCGAATCCTTGGCATTGCCGACGAGCGCGATGGACTTAAAAGACTGTGGCATGGTCGGTGAGTCCTTGTAGCACGATCTCAGTAAACAGGTCACTGGCCGAAACTCGGCTCATACGGCCCATACGACGGACTTGACTTCGTTCGGACACGCTAGGTAGCTTCAAACATGTTATATGGACCGTACTATGACAGAAGGCGGCGAAGAGCCCTTGAGCGGGCGAGCGCAACTGCTGCTCAAGGCCCTGATTGAGAATTATATTCGCGACGGACAACCGGTCGGGTCGCGCACGCTGTCGCGCGATTCGGGTTTGAGCCTGTCGGCGGCGACCATACGCAACGTCATGGCGGATCTCGAGGATTTGGGGTTCGTCGCTTCGCCGCACACCTCGGCGGGCCGTGTGCCCACCGACAAGGGCTACCGGTTTTTCGTCGATACCCTGCTCAAGCTCAAACCCCTCAATCAGGAAGAGATCGGGGAAATCGAGCGCCGCTTGTGGAGCGAGGTCTCGAACGGCCGCTCGTTGGTGCAGACCGTGTCTCACATGCTTTCGAGCGTGACGCATATGGCGGGCTTGGTGACGCTGCCGAACCCGCACTACATTGCGCTCTCGCAGATCGAGTTCGTGGGGCTTTCCGAGAATCGCGCGCTGGCGATCATGGTCATGAACAACCGCGAGGTGCAGAACCGGGTGGTGCAGCTCGACCGCCATTACTCGGCGGAGGAGCTGCGCAGGGCGGCAAATTACCTGAACGAGGCGTTCTCCGGCCACTCGCTGCCGGATGTGCGGGCGAAGCTGCTCGGGCAGCTGCAGGAGACTCGCCAGCACATGGATCAACTCATGCAGGATGCGATCCAGGTCGCCCATAAGGTCTTCGACGGCAAGTCCGAAGAGCAGGTGGAATACGTCATCGCCGGAGAAACCAACCTGATGGGTTTCGCGGAGCTGTCGAACGTCGAGCGGTTGCGCCGGCTGTTCGAGGCATTCAACGAAAAGCACGATATTTTGCGGCTTCTGGACAGCTGCCTGCGGGCCGATGGGATCCAAATCTTCATCGGCCACGAGTCCGGCTACCGGATCCTGGACGACATCAGCGTGGTCACCGCCCCCTATTCGATCGATAACCAGGTGGTCGGGGTGTTGGGCATCATCGGTCCCACCCGCATGGCCTACGAGCGCGTGATCCCGATTGTCGATGTCACCGCAAAACTGCTCGGTTCGGCCTTGAACGCCCGCAAATAGCCCCCAAGTCACGCCCAAAGCCGGGATATAACCCGCCGTCTTTGCGAGGGTGTTGCAAGAGTGAATGAAGCCAACCAGCGTGTGGGCGAGACCGCCGGGCAGATCGATCCGGCGGCGAACGCCGCAGCGAGCGGCGAGGCTGCGGCCGACGCCGTGGCGGCAGCGGAGGCCAGAGCGCTGGAAAGCCGCAACAATTACCTGCGGGCGGTTGCCGAGATGGAGAATTTCCGCAAGCGCACCGACCGTGAAATCGAGAATGCCCGCAAATTCGCCATTGAGCGCTTCGCTCAAGAGCTGGTGCCGGTGAGCGATGCGCTCGAGGCCGGCATCGAGGCCGGCACCGCGAACCCCGGCGGGCCGGCGCTGCTCGAAGGCGCGCAGGCCACCTTGCGGGAACTGCACCGTGCCTTCGACAAAGCGGGCATCAAGATCATCGATCCGGCCGGACAGCCCTTTGATCCGGCCTGGCATGAGGCCATGGTGGCGCAGGAAAGCACGGAGCATCCCGCCAACACGGTGGTAGCGGTAATCCAGAAGGGGTACTCCCTGAACGGCCGGTTGCTGCGCCCTGCGCGAGTAGTCGTCAGCAAGGCGGCGGCGGCCAATTGAAATTGCGCGAGTACCCCCAAAGTAGCGGTCATCGGTTCGAATTTTCTTAAAGGAATTTTACTATGGGTAAAATGATTGGCATCGATCTGGGCACGACCAATTCCTGTGTCGCCATCATGGAGGGCGGCAAGCCGAAGGTTATCGAGAACAGCGAAGGTGACCGGACGACGCCGTCGATCGTTGCCTTCACCAAGGACGGCGAGGTGCTGGTGGGTCAGTCCGCCAAACGCCAGGCCGTCACCAATCCCCAGAACACGATCGCGGCGGCGAAGCGTCTGATCGGACGCAAATTCAGCGACGACGTGGTCAAGAAAGACGTGAGCATGGTCTCCTACAAGATCGTCAAGGCCGATAACGGCGACGCCTGGGTGGAAGCGCAGGGTAAGAAAATGGCCCCGCCGGAGATATCCGCGCGAGTTCTCATGAAAATGAAGAAGACCGCCGAGGATTATCTGGGCGAGCCGGTCACCGAGGCGGTGATCACGGTGCCGGCCTATTTCAATGATTCGCAGCGCCAAGCCACCAAGGACGCGGGACGAATTGCCGGCTTGAACGTCAAGCGCATCATCAACGAACCGACCGCGGCGGCGCTGGCCTACGGCCTCGACAAGGACGGTGGCGATCGCAAGATCGCGGTCTACGATTTGGGCGGCGGCACGTTCGACATCTCGGTCATCGAAATCGCGGAGGTGGACGGCGAGCGCCAGTTCGAGGTGTTGTCGACCAACGGCGATACCTTCCTGGGCGGCGAGGATTTCGACCTGCGCGTCATCAATTACCTGGCGGACGAATTCAAGAAGGAGAGCGGCATCGACGTGCGCAAGGATCCGCTCGCGATGCAGCGGCTGAAGGAGGCGTCGGAGAAGGCGAAGATCGAGCTTTCGTCGAGCCAGCAGACCGAAATCAACCTGCCGTACATCACGGCGGATGCGGCCGGCCCGAAACATCTCAACATCAAGCTCACGCGGGCGAAATTGGAATCGCTGGTCGAGGAATTGGTGCAGCGGACCATCGAACCGTGCCGCATCGCATTGAAGGACGCCGGTTTGTCCATGAAGGACGTGGGCGAGGTCATTCTGGTCGGCGGCCAAACGCGCATGCCGCTGGTGCAAAAGGCGGTCAAGGATTTGTTCGGCCGCGAGCCGCGCAAGGACGTGAATCCCGACGAAGCGGTGGCGGTCGGTGCCGCGATTCAAGGCGGCGTGCTGTCGGGAGACGTGAAGGACGTTCTGCTGCTCGACGTGACCCCGTTGTCGTTGGGCATAGAGACCTTGGGTGGAATCATGACCAAGGTGATCGAAAAGAACACCACCATTCCGACCAAGGCGGCGCAGACGTTCTCGACAGCGGACGACAATCAGACCGGAGTGACGATTCACGTGCTGCAGGGCGAACGCGATCGCGCCAGCGACAACAAGTCGCTGGGCAGATTCGATCTGACGGACATCCCGTCCGCGCCGCGCGGCATGCCGCAAATCGAGGTCGCTTTCGACATCGATGCCAACGGCATCTTGAACGTCTCGGCCAAGGACGTGAAGACGGGCAAGGAGCAGCGCATCGTGATCAAGGCCTCCAGCGGCCTGTCGGAGTCCGAAATCAAGCGCATGGTCTCGGACGCCGAGGCGCATGCCGAGGAGGACAAGAAGTTCCGCGAATTGGTCGGCGCGCGCAACAAGGCCGATGCGACTGTGCATACGGTGGAAAAGGCGCTCGCGGATGTCGGCGACAAGGTGTCCGAGGACGAGAAGAAGGCCGCGGCCGAATCGATCGCGGCGGTCAAGGCGGCGATGAGCGGAGATGACCGGGAGGACATCGAGCGCAAGACGCAGGCGCTCGAGCAGACATCCGCCGCCATCATGCAAAAGATGTACGAGCAGTCGGCCGGCGCGGCCGCCGGGGGGTCTTCCGGATCCGCGGGCGGCGACAATCAAGCGAAGAAAGAGGATGTGCTCGATGCCGAGTTCGAAGAGGTCAAGGAAAGCGATCGCAAGAAGGCGTGAAGCGCGCCGGCCGCGGCGGCGAAGATCGTGTGAATGAGCCGCCGGTGCGCTAAGGTACCGGCGGCTCGTTTTTGTGCGTGGATTCAGGTGGGCAATGGCGAAGCACGATTACTACAAGCTCCTCGATCTGCCGAGAAGCGCGACCGAGGCGGATATCAAAAAAGCCTATCGGCGCCTGGCCATGAAGTTTCATCCGGATAGAAACCCCGACGACCCGGAGGCCGAGCACAAGTTCAAGGAGGCTAAGGAGGCCTACGAGGTGCTGACCGACGCGCAAAAGCGCGCGGTGTACGATCAGTTCGGCCACGCCGGCCTCGAAGGCGGCCGCGGCGGCGGCTTCAGCGCCGGCGATGCGTTCGGCGATATCTTCGGCGAGATGTTCGGCGATATCTTCTCCGGCGGCCAACGGGGGCGCTCGCAGGTGTTTCGCGGTGCCGATCTGCGCTACGAGCTCGAGCTCGATCTGGAGCGGGCGGTGTTCGGCATCGAGACCGAAATCAAGCTTCCCTCCCTGGCCGAATGCAAAACCTGCAGGGGAACCGGCGCGGCCAAGGGTTCCACGCCGAAGACCTGCGACACCTGCCACGGGCAGGGCCAGGTGCGCATGCAGCAATCGATCTTCACCATTCAGCAGCCGTGTCCGCGCTGCAAGGGTCGCGGCAAGATCATCAGCAATCCGTGCGACGAGTGCTACGGCCAGGGCCGCGTACGCCAGGAGAAGACGCTTCCGGTGACGGTGCCGGCCGGAGTCGATACCGGCGATAGGATCCGCTTGAACGGCGAAGGCGAAGCCGGCCGCAACGGCGGTCCGGCGGGCGACCTCTATGTCGAGATCCGCGTACGCGAGCACGGCATTTTCGAGCGCGACGGCAGCAACCTGTCCTGCGAGGTGCCGATCAGCTTCACCACGGCGGCCCTGGGCGGTTCGGTCGAGGTGCCGACGCTCGTCGGCGAGGTGGTGCTCAAGATCCCCGGCGAGACGCAGTCCGGGCGCGTGTTTCGCGTTCGCGAAAAAGGCGTGCGGCCGGTGCGCGGCGGTGCGCCCGGGGACTTGTTTTGCCGGGTGGTGGTCGAAACGCCGGTGAGCCTCGACGCCGAACAAAAGGAACTGCTCAGGAAATTCGAGGCCTCGCTGCAGCAGGGCGGCCACAAGCCGCGCGAACAGTCGTTTTTCGCCGGCGTCAAGAAATTCTTTACGGGCGCGGTCGAGTAGGATCCCGATGCCAGGAGTCGCGGTATTCGGCATCACGGGACGCATGGGTCAATCCGTGGTGCGGGCGCTGCGGGAGGAAGAATCGGCGGCTCTCAAAGGGGCGGCGCGGCCGGAGGTCGTTCTGCACCTCAGCGGCGCTCTAGCCTCGGCCGACAGCGCTCGATTGGGCCAGGATGCGGCCCTGGAGGGCCCGGCTTGCGGAGTGACGGTCACCGCGGACCCTGCAGCGGCTCTCGCCGCTGCCGCGGTGGCGGTCGATTTCAGCCTGCCGCAGTGCGTAGCGGATCATGCGCGGGCCTGCGCCCTCGCGCGAGTTGCGCTTCTGGTCGGCACCACCGGCTTCGATGCGCCGTCCCGGGCGGCGCTGGAGGCGACCGCCAAGGTGGTCCCGGTGCTGATTGCGCCCAATACCAGCATCGGCGTGACCGTGATGGCGCGTCTGCTGGAGATCGCAGGCGCGGCTCTCGGCGCGCATTACGACGTGGAAATCAGCGAGGCGCATCACCGCATGAAGCGCGACGCCCCGTCGGGCACGGCGCTCGCCTTGGGCGAGGTGGTGGCGGGAGCGCGCGGCGAGACCTTGGAAAGCCTGGCGGTCTTCGATCGGCACGGCACGCTCAAGCCGCGCAGGCGGGGCAGCATCGGCTTTTCGGTGGTGCGAGCCGGAGACATCGTCGGTGAGCACACGGTGACCTTCGCCGCGGCCGGCGAGCGCATCGAATTGACCCATCGCGCCACCGATCGGATGATCTTTGCGCGCGGGGCTCTGCGCGCCGCCCTGTGGCTGATCGGACGGCCGGCGGGTCTTTATGGCATGCAGAACGTGCTCGGGCTTGGATAAGGGCATGGACAGTCATCGCGCTCATCGTTAATATCCGCGCCCGGAAACGATTCGCGATCTCAACCATTAAGCGGGAAGACGTTCTTGAGCGGACGCCTCCCGCTTTGCGCATCTGCGGAACGCGCGTAGCGCAAAGCGAGGAACCGGAGTGTCGACACCTGCAGTGCTAGCGCTCGAAGATGGCACCCTGTTCCGTGGCGTCTCGGTAGGCGCAAAAGGCAACACGACGGGTGAAGTGGTTTTTAATACGGCGATGACCGGTTATCAGGAGATCCTCACCGACCCGTCCTACTGCCGGCAAATCGTCACTCTCACCTACCCGCATATCGGCAACACCGGCACCACCCCCGAGGATCTCGAATCCGGAGCCGTCTATGCGGCGGGGCTGGTCATCCGGGATCTGCCGCAGCTGCATTCGAATTGGCGCGCCACCGAATCGCTGGATAATTTCCTTCAACGCTGCAAGGTGGTTGCGATCGCGGACATCGACACGCGCAAGCTGACGCGCATGCTGCGCGAGAAGGGCGCCCAATCGGGCTGCATCATGACCGGCGAGAGCATCGATGAGACCGCCGCGGTGCGCGCCGCCCGGAAATTCCCTGGATTGAAGGGCATGGATCTCGCCAAGGCGGTGTCGACCAAGAAGATCTACCAGTGGAACGATGGGCTCATTTGGAAGTCCTCCGCGAAGCCGCCACGGCCGCAAAGCCGCCTGCACGTCGTCGCGTATGATTTCGGCATCAAGCGCAACATCCTGCGCATCCTTGCCGAGCACGGCTGCAGAATGACGGTTGTGCCAGCGCAGACAGCCGCAGATCAAGTACTTGCGATGAATCCTGACGGTATCTTCTTAAGCAACGGCCCGGGCGACCCGGAACCCTGCGATTACGCCATCGCGGCCATCGCACGCTTCTTGGAGACGGAGATACCGGTTTTCGGCATCTGCCTCGGCCACCAGCTCCTCGGCCTCGCAAGCGGCGCGAAAACCGTCAAGATGAAGTTCGGGCATCATGGCGCCAATCACCCGGTGATGGAAATCGATTCCGGTCGGGTGCTGATTTCCTCGCAGAACCACGGTTTCGCGGTCGATGAAGCCACGCTGCCGGAGACTCTGCGCACCACGCACCGCTCACTGTTTGACGGCTCGCTGCAGGGGGTTGCGCGCACCGATCGGCCGGCCTTCAGCTTTCAGGGGCATCCCGAGGCCAGCCCCGGGCCGCACGATCTGCGTTTGCTGTTCGAACACTTCATGTATCTGATGGTCAAGCGCATGCAGACGAATTCGCGCAGCCGCAGTGCGGCCAAGCAGAAGACCGCGGAAGGATAGGCGCTAAAAGCCATGCCCAAGCGAACCGACCTCGACAGCATCCTGATCATCGGCGCGGGACCCATCATCATCGGTCAAGCCTGCGAGTTCGATTATTCTGGAGCTCAAGCGTGTAAGGCATTGAAAGAAGAGGGTTATAGGGTCATCTTGGTGAACTCAAACCCGGCTACCATCATGACTGACCCGGAGAGCGCCGATTCGATCTACATTGAGCCGGTCAACTGGCGCACCATCGCGCGCATCATCGAAAAGGAGCGGCCCAGCGCCTTGCTGCCGACCATGGGCGGGCAGACGGCGCTCAACACGGCACTCGATCTGGTGCGCGAAGGGGTGCTCGAGAAATTCAATGTCGAGATGATCGGTGCCTCGCGGCGCGCCATCGACATGGCGGAAGACCGTGAATTGTTCCGGCGCGCCATGGCGGACATCGGACTCGAGACGGCACGCGCGCGCATCGCGCACAGCATGGAAGAGGCGCTGGCGGTGCAATCGGAAATCGGCTTCCCGACCGTGATCAGACCTTCCTTCACGCTGGGGGGCAGCGGCGGAGGGATCGCCTACAACCGCGAAGAGTTCGAAGAGATCGTGGCGCGCGGACTCGATGCCTCGCCCACCAACGAGGTGCTCCTCGAGGAATCGGTGCTCGGGTGGAAAGAGTACGAAATGGAGGTGGTCCGGGACCGCAACGACAATTGCATCATTGTCTGTTCGATCGAGAATCTGGACCCGATGGGCGTGCACACGGGCGATTCGATCACCGTGGCGCCGGCGCAGACGCTCACCGACCGCGAGTATCAGCGCTTGCGGGATGCCTCCATTGCGGTGCTGCGCAAGATCGGCGTCGACACCGGCGGTTCGAACGTGCAGTTCGCGGTGAATCCGGACGACGGCCGGGTGCTGGTGATCGAAATGAACCCGCGGGTGTCGCGCTCCTCTGCGCTCGCCTCCAAGGCCACCGGCTTTCCGATCGCGAAAATCGCCGCCAAACTGGCGGTCGGCTACACGCTGGATGAGCTCAGAAACGAAATCACCGGCGGCGCAACTCCGGCCTCATTCGAGCCGACGATCGATTACGTGGTCACCAAGATCCCGCGCTTCACCTTCGAGAAATTTCCGGGGTCGAATACCCGGCTTACGACCCAGATGAAATCGGTCGGCGAAGCGATGGCGATCGGCCGCACGTTTCAAGAGTCGATCAACAAGGCGCTGCGAAGTCTCGAGCTCGGTTACGACGGCTTCGACGAGCAGCTGGCGCTGCCCTTGACCGACGAGGCCGCGGACAAACTCTCGTACGAACTGCGCTGGCCCGGACCGAACCGCATACTCTACGTCGCCGACGCCTTTCGCGCCGGCTGGACGCCGCAGCAAGTCTTCGATGCCACCAAGATCGATCCGTGGTTCCTGTGGCAGATCGAGGACCTGTTGCGCGAAGAAAAGCTGCTGCGCGAGCAGGGTTTCGAAAGCCTGGAATATGCGCGCATGCGCTCGCTCAAGCGCAAGGGATTTTCCGACGCCCGCATCGCCCGCCTGGTGTCGCGCGACGAGCCGGCGGTGCGCAGCCGGCGACGCAAGCTCGGACTGCATCCGGTCTACAAACGCGTCGACACGTGCGCCGCCGAATTCGCGACCTCGACGGCGTATCTGTACTCGACCTACGAAGAGGAGTGCGAGGCGATCCCTAGCACGCGGCGCAAGATCATGATTCTGGGCGGGGGACCGAATCGCATCGGCCAGGGCATCGAATTCGATTACTGCTGCGTGCACGCGGCGATGGCGCTGCGCGAGGATGGATTCGAGACCATCATGGTGAACTGCAATCCCGAGACGGTTTCGACCGATTACGACACCTCCGATCGGCTGTATTTCGAACCGCTCACCTTCGAAGACGTCATGGAGGTAATCGAAAAAGAAAAGCCCGAGGGCGTGATCGTCCAATACGGCGGCCAGACGCCGCTGAAGCTGTCGCGCGCGCTGGCGGCTGCCGGCGCACCCATCATCGGAACGACGCCCGACAGCATCGACATCGCCGAGGACCGGGAGCGGTTCCAGAAGCTGGTGACGAGTTTGAAACTCAAGCAGCCGGCCAACGCCAGCGCACGCACCGAGGAGCAAGCGGTGATCCTGTCGCGCGAAGTCGGCTTTCCGCTGATCGTGCGGCCAAGCTACGTGCTCGGCGGGCGGGCCATGGAAGTCGTGTTCAACGAGGACGATCTGCGCCAATACATGACCGATGCGGTGAAGGTCTCGAACGACAGCCCGGTGCTGCTGGATCGATTTCTCGATCTGGCGGTCGAGGTCGACGTGGATGCGGTATGCGACGGCGAGGACGTGCTGATCGGCGGCATCATGGAGCACATCGAACAGGCCGGCGTGCACTCGGGCGATTCGGGATGCTCATTGCCGCCGAATGCGCTGTCGCAGGAGATTCAGGGCGAGCTGCGCGCTCAAACCCGCAAGCTCGCCAAGGCGCTCAACGTGGTGGGTCTGATGAACATCCAGTTCGCCATTCAGAGCGGTGTCATTTATATATTGGAGGTCAACCCGCGCGCCTCGCGCACCGTGCCGTTCGTATCCAAGGCGACCGGCGTGCCGCTCGCCAAGGTGGCGGCGCGAGTCATGACCGGCCGGTCGCTCGCGAGCCAGGGGCGGACCACGGAGCGTATCCCGGGGTTTTTTTCGGTGAAAGAGGCGGTGTTTCCGTTCATCAAGTTTCCCGAGGCCGATCCCATCCTCGGTCCGGAGATGAAGTCCACGGGAGAGGTCATGGGCACCGGCCACACCTTCGGCGAGGCGTATGCCAAGGCGCAGGCCGCTTCCGGGGTGATACTGCCGACCCGGGGACTGTGTTTCATCAGCGTTCGCGACCGCGACAAGCCCGGCGCGGTGCTGCTGGCACAGCTGCTGATCGCGCGCGGCTTCGAGATCGCGGCCACCGGCGGCACCTCGCTGGTGCTGGAGCAGGCGGGCATCCAGTGCCGCCGCGTCAATAAAGTGCGCGAGGGTCGCCCGCACGTGGTCGATATGATTAAGAACGACGAGGTCGCTCTGATCGTCAATACCACCGAGGGCAAGCAGGCGGTGCGCGAATCCCGATCGATTCGCCGCGAGGCGGTGGCAAGAAGGGTAACCTACTACACGACCGTGGCCGGTGCGGTTGCCACCTGCGATGCCCTCGATCATCTCGGGGATATCGAAGTCAATCGGCTGCAGGATCTGCACAATGAACACGAGTTGCAGATGGAACAAGAGTTGCACAAGGAATTGCCGGCGTGAAACGACATCCCATGACCCTGCGCGGCGCCGAGAGGCTGCGCCGGGAATTGAAGCAACTGAAGAGCGAAGCCCGGCCGCACGTCATCAAAGCGATCGCCGAGGCGCGCGCCCATGGCGATCTCTCGGAGAATGCCGAATATCACGCCGCCCGCGAACAGCAGAGCTTCATCGAAGGCCGCATCAAGGACATCGAGCATCGATTGTCGAACGCGGAGATCATCGATGTCACCACGCTGAACGCCAGCGGTCGGGTGGTGTTCGGTTCCACGGTTGAACTCGAAGATCAGGACGGAGGCGCCAAAGTCGTCTATCAGCTGGTTGGCGACGACGAGGCGGACATCAAGCACGGCCTGTTGTCGGTCTCATCGCCCATTGCGCGCGCGCTGATCGGCAAGTCGGAAGGCGATGTCGTCGATGTCACGGCTCCCGGTGGCACGCGAACCTACGAGATCGTGTCGGTACGCTACCTGTGATGGGCGTGGTGGGCAAAGCATTTCGGGTCTTGAAGACGCTGTGGGCGGGAAGCCTCTGGTCGCTGGCGATTTGGGTCGCGCCGACGTTGTTCTATGCGCAAAGCGACCGGCACCTGGCGGGGGTGCTGGCGGGCAGGCTGTTCAGCATCGAGACCTATCTGTCGATTGGCGTGGGCGCGATCGCGCTGGTGCTGCCCGGCCGGACCCGGTTCCTCAAGGGTTACCTCGCGGTCGGCTTGCTCGCGACCAACGAGTGGCTGATCAAGCGGTTCATGGCCGACGCGCACGCGCGCGGGACGGCCTTCGGTCTGACCTTCGGCGCCTGGCACGGCGTGTCGGCGCTGATTTACATCCTTGCGTGCCTGGCAGTCCTGCTACTCGTCTGGAACGAGGATTCTCGCTAGGCGCTCGCTGCGCCGATAAAATACGCCGACGTGGCCGACGCGCTGCACCAGCAGGGCGGAGGTGCGCCGCGCCAACTCCTCGAGCGAGGCATCGCGCTCTTTACGCTTCCCAACGCGCGCACTGACCTTGACGAGTTCGTGGTCGGCGAGGGCGCGATCCAATTCGGCGACCACCGCGTCGGTGAGTCCGGCGTTTCCGAGCATGACGATCGGGTGCAGAGGATGCGCCAGCCGGCGCAGGTGCTTCTTTTGCTTTTCCGATAGGCTCATCCGCGCATTATGATGAGATATGCCCAAGCGTTCCAAGAGCAGCGCCCGTTGGCTGGCCGAGCATGCCAACGACGAGTTCGTGAAGCGCGCACAGCGCGAGGGGTGGCGTTCACGCGCGGTATTCAAGCTGGCGGAGATTCAGCAGGGCGAGCGGTTGCTGCGGCCCGGGATCCGCTGCGTCGATTTGGGCGCCGCGCCGGGGGGGTGGAGCCAATACGCGGCGCGCATCGTCGGTGGAACGAGCCGGATCGTCGCGACCGACATTTTGCCCATGGACGCGATTCCCGGCGTGGATTTTGTGCAGGGCGATTTTCGCGAGGGGAACGTCTTGGAGCAGGTGATGTCGCACATCGGGGCGGCGAAAGTCGACCTTGTTTTGTCCGATATGGCCCCCAACATGGCAGGCATAGATGCGGTTGATCAGCCAAGATCGATGTATTTGGCGGAATTGGCGCTGGAATTCGCCGAGCGTGTACTGGCCCCGGGCGGCGACACGCTGGTGAAGCTGTTTCAAGGCGCCGGCTTCGACCAGATCATCAAGGATGCCAGGCGCCGCTATGGGCGGGTTGCGACGAAAAAGCCAAAGGCGTCACGAACCCGCAGTCCCGAGATCTATCTATTGGCGCGGCAGTTTGGGATGGTGTAACGTCAATTGCCCGCTCGGGGGAACGCCTCCGCTCATGTTCCTGCTATGATTGCGGTTGTAGGTGAAACTTGAACGATTTGACCAAACAAATTCTCCTTTGGGTCGCGTTGGCGGTCATATTGTTGGCGATTTTCAGCCAATTCGGAATGCACACGGGCCAGCCTTCCACCGTCGATTATTCTCAGTTCCTCACCGACGTTAAGAGCAACAATATCGATTCGGTGACCTTGAAGGGCGAGATCATCGAGGGCAAGCGGCGCGACGGTAATCAGTTCGTCACTTACAATCCCGAAACCAGCAACGGGGCGCTGATCGGCCTGCTGCAATCGCAGGGCGTCAAATTCCGCGGCGAGCCGCCGAAACAGCAATCGGTCATATTGCAGCTGTTGATATCCGCCTTCCCGATATTGATTCTCATCGGGTTTTGGGCCTACTTCATGCGCCAGATGCAGGGGGCCTCGGGGGGCCGCGGCGCGATGTCGTTCGGCAAGAGCCGTGCGCGCCTGCTCGGGGAAGATCAGGTCAATGTCACCTTCGCCGATGTGGCAGGCGTCGAGGAGGCCAAACAGGAAGTCGTCGAAATCGTCGATTTCTTGAAGGATCCCGGCAAGTTTCAGAAACTTGGCGGCAAGATCCCGAAAGGCGTGCTCATGGTCGGTTCCCCGGGGACCGGCAAGACATTGCTCGCGCGAGCGATCGCGGGCGAGGCCAAAGTGCCGTTTTTCACCATTTCGGGCTCGGATTTCGTGGAAATGTTCGTCGGCGTGGGTGCCTCGCGCGTGCGCGACATGTTCGAGCAGGCGAAGAAGCATGCTCCGTGCATCATTTTCATCGACGAAATCGATGCCGTGGGCCGGCACCGAGGCGCGGGCTTGGGGGGCGGTCACGATGAGCGCGAGCAAACGCTGAACCAGTTGCTGGTGGAAATGGACGGCTTCGAGGGCAACGAAGGCATCATCGTCATCGCCGCCACCAACCGGCCGGATGTACTCGACCCGGCTCTGCTGCGGCCAGGCCGTTTCGACCGCCAAGTCGTGGTGCCGCTGCCCGATGTGCGCGGCCGCGAACAGATCCTTAAAGTGCACATGCGCAAGGTGCCGCTCGCCGAAAACGTCAAGCCCTCGGTCATCGCGCGAGGTACCCCGGGATTTTCGGGCGCCGACCTCGCAAATCTGGTGAACGAGGCCGCCTTGTTCGCTGCGCGCAGCAACAAGCGCTCGGTGACCATGGAGGAGTTCGAGCGGGCCAAGGACAAGATCATGATGGGCGCCGAGCGCCGGTCGATGGTCATGACCGAAGAGGAGAAGCGCAACACCGCCATTCACGAGTCCGGCCACGCCATCGTGGGCCTCTCGGTGCCCGAGCATGATCCGGTCTACAAGGTCACCATCATTCCGCGCGGCCGAGCCCTCGGCGTCACCATGTTCCTGCCCGAACAGGACCGCTACAGCACCAGTAAGCGCCAACTCGAGAGTCGCATCGCGACGCTGTTCGGCGGACGCGTCGCAGAAGAGCTGATGTTCGGCCCGGATGCCGTGACCACGGGTGCGTCGAATGATATCGAGCGCGCGACCGAACTGGCGCGCAACATGGTGACCCGATGGGGATTGTCGGACCGATTGGGGCCGCAAACCTACAGCGAAGAGTCGGGCGAAGTATTCCTGGGACGCAGCGTCACGCAGCACAAGCAAGTGTCGGACGTGACCGCGCACGTCATCGACGAAGAAGTGCGTCGCGTGATCGACAGCAACTATCAGCGCGCCTACAAAATCATCCAGATGAACATGGACAAACTGAAGGCCATGTCCGAGGCATTGATCAAGTACGAGACGATCGATGAGGAGCAGATCAAAGACATCATGGAGGGCCGCGTGCCGCGCCCGCCGCGCGATTGGGACGACACCCCGACTCCAACACCGCGCGGCCCTTCGACCGAACAACCCGCGGCTCCGCTCGTCAGTCCGGCGGGGCAGCATTAACCCTTTTCGGTACCGCTCGCCGGGTAGTCTCGACCCGTAGGCTTTGGCGAGCGACGAGCCGGTGCGCTGGCAATGCCGACATAGAACCATCGAACTGGCGCGGCCGGTCGTGATGGGCATCTTGAACGTGACCCCGGATTCCTTTTCCGACGGCGGCCGCTACTTCGGCTTCGACGCGGCGCTCGATCGCGCCGCACAGATGGTCGCGGAGGGAGCAGCCATCATCGATGTCGGCGGCGAGTCGACGCGCCCGGGCGCAGCCGCGGTGGATGCGGCGGCGGAGCTCGAACGCACCGTGCCGGTGATCGAACGCATCGCGGGCGAGTTCGATGTGGCGATTTCGATCGATACCAGCAAGCTCGAGGTGATGACCGCGGCGGTCGCGGCTGGGGCTTGCATGGTCAACGACGTTCGGGCGCTGCGCGCCCCCGGTGTCCGCGATTGGGCGGCGGCGGCCGGGGTGGGCGTGTGTCTCATGCATATGCGGGGCGAACCGCGCACCATGCAGGAGAGTCCCGCGTATCATGACGTGGTGGGGGAAGTGAGCGCCTTTTTGCTGCGCGAACGTGCGGCGTGCCTGCAGGCAGGGATCGCACGCGAATCGATCGCGTTCGATCCGGGCATAGGTTTCGGCAAGCGGCACGAGCACAACATCGCCTTGCTGAAGCATCTGCAGCACATCGCCGCATTGGGTTCGCCGCTGCTGGTGGGCCTGTCGCGAAAGAGCCTGATCGGCAAGGTGCTCGGCCGGGCGACCCTGGAGCGCCTGTACGGAGGCCTCGGACTCGCGGCGTGGGCGGTCGGCATGGGTGCCCGGGTGGTGCGAACGCATGATGTCGCCGCCACTGGGGACGCGATACGCATGGTTAGTGCGGTTATGGAAGGAACGGCGAATTGACACAGTACTTCGGCACTGACGGCGTGCGTGGCCGCGTCGGTGAGGCGCCCATGACGGTGGACTTCGCACTGCGCCTCGCGAGCGCCGCGGCGCGAGTGCTCGCGCCCGACGGCGGACGGGTTCTGATCGGCAAGGACACGCGCGTATCGGGCTATATGTTCGAGTCGGCGCTGGAGGCCGGTTTCGTCGCCGCGGGCGTCGATGTGATGTTGATCGGTCCGCTGCCGACTCCCGGCATCGCCTACATGACGCAACGCTTGAGCTGCTGTTTCGGTGTGGTCATCAGCGCCTCGCACAACCGTTACGAGGACAACGGCATCAAATTCTTCGACTCCTCCGGTAGTAAATTGTCCGACGAGGTGGAGCGCGAGATCGAGCGGCTGCTCGATGGAGCGGTGGTGACGCGGGACTCGCAGCGGTTGGGCAGGGCGCAGCGCATCGATCGCAGCCGCACCCAATATCAGGAGTTCTGCGCCTCGACGATTCCCGCCGGGATGTCGTTGGCGGGCTTCAAGATCGTGGTCGATTGCGCGAACGGGGCCGGCTACAAGGTGGCGCCGCGTGTATTGGCGGATCTGGGAGCGGAGATCGTGCCGATCGGCTGTTCGCCGAACGGGCGCAACATCAACGACGGCTGCGGTTCCATGGCGCCCGAGCTGCTGCAATTGACGGTGCCGGGGGTGCGCGCCCAGGTGGGCCTGGCGCTCGACGGCGACGGCGATCGAGTGGTGATGGTGGACGAACTTGGGCGCTGTGTGGACGGCGACCAGCTGCTGTACGTCCTGGCCTGTGCTCAGCGCGATGCCGGCATGCTCAAAGGCCCGGTGGTCGGCACGGTCATGAGCAACCTGGGATTGGAGCACGCCTTCGCCAAACACGGCATCGAGTTTCGCCGCGCACAGGTTGGAGACCGATATGTGCTCGCCATGTTGCACCAGGTGGGCGGCAATCTGGGAGGGGAAACCTCGGGGCATATCTTGTGCCTGGACAAGACCACCACCGGTGACGGTCTGGTCAGCGCATTGCAGGTGCTCGCCGTGATGAAAGCCACCGGAGCGGGGCTCGCGGAACTGTGTGCACCCATGCAAAAGTACCCGCAGGTG
>Ga0207927_1000377_pt1 | contig 19032 bp, 11 predicted proteins | sample NGESurdeep072012_2_FD_184456 | JGI IMG/M metagenome (GOLD analysis project Ga0207927, IMG submission 184456) | Arctic peat soil microbial communities from Barrow, Alaska - NGEE Surface sample 210-2 deep-072012 (SPAdes) | ecosystem: Environmental > Terrestrial > Soil > Wetlands > Peat ... | reverse complement strand
ATGATCCTTGCCGAGGAACTCGACGCCGACTGGACGCAGATTGCGATCGAACAGGCAGGCGCGAGTGCGCTTTTCGGCGACCAGACCACCGGCGGCAGCGCCAGCGTGCGCACCACCTGGGACCCCATGCGCCAGGCCGGAGCCGCAGCCCGCGAGATGCTGGTCACCGCCGCCGCTCAACAGTGGAGTGTGCCCGCTACCGAGTGCACGACCGAGAAGGGTGTTGTCGTTCACGCTGCAACGAACCGGCGGGCGAGCTATGGCGACTTGGTGGAGCGCGCCGCGAAGATTCCGGTACCCAAGGAGCCCAAGCTCAAAGCAGCATCGGCCTACACGCTCATCGGCAAGAGCACGCCGCGGCTCGATACTCCTTCCAAGACCAACGGCAGCGCTGAATTCGGTATCGACTTCCGCATGCCCGGCATGAAGTACGCCTTTCTCGCGCGCTGCCCCGTGATCGGAGGCAAAGTCGCGAGCTTCGACGATACCGAAGCGCGCAAATTCCCCGGCGTTAGGCATGTTACGAAAGTTGGCGACTCCGCCATCGCGGTCGCCGCCGACTCCGTATTCGCGGCTCTGCAGGGCCGCAAGGCGCTGAAAGTCACATGGGACGACGGCCCCAACAAAGACCTGAATACCCCCGCCATCTTCGACGTCCTGCGCAAGGCCGCCAATGACAAAAGTGTGGCGCTGCAAACCGCAGGCGATGTGAGCACTGCAAGAGGTCGCCGCATCGAGGCCGCCTATGAGACGCCCATGCTGGCGCACGCTCCCATGGAACCCGAAAACTGTTTCGCCCATTACCTCGGGACCTCGTGCGAAGTTTGGGCGCCTACGCAAGTCCCGCAGGACGTTCGCGATTCCGTTGCCACCGCTGTCGGACTGAAGCCAGAGGCCGTTCACGTCAACGTTACCCTGCTTGGTGGAGGCTTTGGCCGCCGCCTCGAGCACGACTTTGCTGTCGAAGCCGCATTAGTCTCGAAAGCCATTAACGCTCCGGTGAAGGTGATGTGGACGCGCGAGGACGACATGCGCTTTTCCACCTACCGCCCACCTAGCGTCCATCACTTGAGTGCCATGCTTGATGCCCAAGGTTGGCCAGTAGCATATTCGCATCGCCTCATCTCACCGACCATCTCCGGTCAAAAGGGCCAGCCGGGCGATGGTGGCATCGATCCCGACCTGAAGGACGAGGCTGCCTTCCTTTATCTCATCCCTAACCTCAGCGTCGAGTATGTCGCGCCGCCGTGCGCCGTTCCGCTCGGCTGGCTGCGTTCGGTCTACGCCGCGCAGATGGCCTTCGCCAACGAGAGTTTTCTGGATGAGCTCGCCATCGCTGCAGGCAAAGATCCTTTGCAGTACCGCCTGCATCTGCTGGCCGAGGACAAGGAGATCACCTACTTCGACACCAAATGGCGCACCGATCGCCTGCGCGGTGTCTTGCAACTTGTCGCCGACAAATCAGGGTGGGACAAGCCTCTTCCCGCTGGCCGTCATCGTGGCATCGCCGCTTTCGGATGCTTTGGGACCTACGCCGCGGAAGTCGTTGAAATCACCATGCAGGGCGGCGATCCCCACGTCGACCGCGTCGTCGTCGCTGTCGATTGCGGACAGATCATCAACCCCAACATCCTCGAACAGCAACTCCACAGCGCAGTCATCTTCGGGTTATCGGCCGCACTGCGCGGTCAGATCACCGTCGAGCACGGTCGGATTCAGCAGGCCAACTTCGACACCTACCCGATCCTGCGCATGAATGAAGTCCCTGTAATTGAGACCTACTTCGTCGAGAGCCATGAAGCGCCCACTGGTATCGGCGAGCCGCCCGTGCCTCCACTCGCGCCTGCACTTTGCAATGCGATCTACGCCGCGACGAAGAAACGCATTCGCTCCTTGCCCATCATGACTGGATAGATTAGTTGCCTTCTTTCACGTCGGTTGCCTTGCCATTTTCAAAGGTGACGGTCACCGGATGCCCGTTGCCCGGGTAGTTCACTACCTTGGGGTTGGTCGCTCCCGTGCCTTGCGGTATCCCAACGCCGATCGCGAACGAAGCCTGCAGCTCGTTCATGCCAGGTTTGACCTGGTGGCTATCCACGGCCGTCCAAACGCTCGCTGGCCAGTGTTTGTAGAGCTGGTGCGGGTCTTGAATGAAGAGAATGTCGTCGGAATAGATCTGGTAGGCACCCTTGTCTTCCACGCCTATGGAAAATGCAAAGCGTTTGCCGTCTTTCTCAAACACGGCCATGACCTGATTTCCATGGGAATCTGGCGCCCGCTGCAACACGACGTCCTTGATGGCAAGCTTTTCGATGGGGCCAAGCTTCCCGGCCTCGTGCCGGAAGTCAACTGGCGGCCCGTAAGGATAGTAGACTTGGCGATAGCCCTCGCGCACCCACACCGGCTGCTGGGTCAGTTCCTTAGTGTCTTTCAGGTCCTGCGGATGCAGCTTTTTCGGTGTGACGTAGTAGTCCGGGTCAAGTGCGGTCTCCGTTCTTGCTGGCGCCACAATGGTCAATTTTCGTTCGCGGAAGGCGAGCAAAACCCTGATGCCAGCCAGCACCAGCACGACGAGTAGTATGGCTTGGATGACTCTAACGTTCTTTGACATGGGCCTCCGTGACGAGAGCGTATTGAGCTTGTCGTTGGCGCTGTCATCAGACTTACGCCGAACTCCGGGGACGACCCCGGCCTCGAACGGCTACAATCTTAAATAACGAGGATGGAATGTCCGTAACCCAGGAAGAAGTTTACGCAGCACTCAAGGAATGTTTTGACCCGGAGATCCCGGTCAACATTGTCGATCTCGGTTTGATCTACGAAGTTCGCGTCAAGCCCACCGAGGTCGCTAACACCGCCGGGGAGGATGTGGAGGTCGAAATGACGCTCACCGCCCAGGGTTGTCCCTCGTCGGGTCAGATCACCGAAGACGTAAAGCGCCGCCTGCTTCGCGTTCCCGGAGTCACCAACGCCAATGTTGAGATCGTGTGGTTTCCGCAGTGGACCCCAGAGCGCCTAAGCCCGGACGCCCGCAAACAACTGGGGATCGAATAGCCGTAGGCTTCGCAACTTCCTCGCATCCACGGCTGCCTTTGTTCTTTCCGCGATCAACCAGAACCGCCCAAAAGAATCGGGGCCGCATGGCGGCCCCTGATACTGCAAACGTGAGATCTTCTCAGTCGCCCATCTGCGCTTCCATGTCGCGCCACGCATTCACGCTGCGGCGCTCGGCGTCCTCGGCGAAGTCCGCGCCGACCTTCTGCAGCGTCACGAAAATCTCCATGCCCTTGTGCAGATAATCGGGGGCGTTTTCCCAAATGCCTTCAAACTTCTCGGGATACTCGCTCGCCAGAACAGCCAGCCCGCCGGCCGCCACGGCCATGCCCACGGTCCGCCGTCCACTGAGGATCAGCATAGCTCCTGCACCGATTGACCCAAACACCATCGCTTTCTTCCAGTTCTGCATGCTTCACCTCAATCTTTCAGGACCGCATTCACCAAAACGCTTAACATTGTAGCGGAAGCACGGCCACCCCGGCAGCCGAGAACCATTCTGTCGATCAGATTGGAAGGAATTGCGGGCGGAAGAAATATCTGGCGCGCCCGGAGAGATTCGAACTCCCGGCCTATTGCTCCGGAGGCAATCGCTCTATCCAGCTGAGCTACGGGCGCGCTAGGCAAAATTATACACGCGGACCGCTGCGTCACCGCACCTCCGAACCGGCGATTAACTCGCTCCAAGCTGCAGCAACCTGGACCGGTTTTCATGGCAATACGGGGCCAGTTCTCGGGTCGGTACCGCGGTCAACCCGGGGTTTGGTCACCCCTCGCGGTGAGGCGGGTCACAGTTCCGGACCCCCATTTTCATGGAAGATAGAGGGTTTGGAAGATCAAGATTTATTTAAGGAGAACATCATGCCGGAGAGCGCAGTGAGTGAACCGATCGAAGTCGCAAAAGACGTACGTCAATCGGCTCCCGGACAGCCGCCCAAGAAGTCAGTCAAGGCATTTAATTCATTTCAAATCGCACAAGCCCAGTTCGACAAGGTTGCTGAGTACCTCGGCCTGGATCCCGCTACCCGCGACCTTCTGCGTTACCCGTTGCGCGAGTTCCATTTCGCGATTCCCGTGCGCATGGACGACGGCTCGGTGAAGATTTTCCGCGGTTTCCGCGTGCAGCACAACGACGCCCGTGGACCAGGGAAAGGCGGTATCCGCTTCCATCCCCAGGAGACGATTGATACCGTCCGCGCCCTGTCGATGTGGATGACGTGGAAGTGCGCCGTGGTCGACATTCCGCTGGGCGGAGCTAAGGGCGGCGTCATTTGCGATCCTCACAACCTCAGTTCGCGCGAGCAGGAGCAGATCTGTCGCGGATGGGTGCGTCAGGTTTGTAGAAACGTCGGGCCGGTTACCGATGTGCCGGCGCCCGATGTCATGACCAATTCGCAGCACATGCTTTGGATACTCGACGAGTTCGAACAGATCCATGGTGGACGCTATCCCGGATTCATCACTGGCAAGCCAGTGGGCATGGGCGGATCGCTCGGACGCACCGAGGCGACAGGCTATGGCGTTGTTTTCACACTGCGGGAAGCTCTCAAGGAATTAGGTATAAAGCCGGAGAACACCACGGCGAGCGTGCAGGGTTTTGGCAACGTGGCCCAGTATGCCATCGAACTGTATCAGCAACTCGGCGGAAAGGTGATCTGCGTCTCGTGTTGGGACCAGGCTGACCAGTGCTCCTATACGTATCGCAAGATGGACGGAGTCGACTTGAATCAACTTCTGTCGATCACCGACCGGTTCGGTGGAATCAACAAGCAGAAAGCCAGCGACCTGGGCTACGAACAGCTGCCCGGTGAGGCCTGGATCGAGCAGAATGTCGACATCCTCATCCCCGCCGCGATGGAGAACCAGGTCACCAGCGAAACCGTTGGCAAGATCAGACCCAAGGTTCGAATTATTGTGGAGGGTGCAAACGGTCCAACCACTCCCGAAGCCGATGTCCAGATCAAGGAACGCGGCATCCTGCTGATTCCCGATTTCCTGGCAAATGCGGGTGGCGTGACCTGCAGCTATTTCGAACAGGTACAGAGCAACATGAACTATTTCTGGGAGAAGGACGAGGTCCTGGGCAAGCTCGACGTCAAAATGACCGCAGCCTACGTCGCGGTTTCAGAACTCTCCCGCCGCGAGAAGTTGTCTATGCGGGATGCAGCTTATGCGATTGCTATCGGTCGAGTCGCCAAAGCCTGCCACGACCGCGGCTGGGTGTAGCACTTCGGTCCGGTTCCGCGGAAGATGCGGAGAGCCGCTTCACCGAGAGTAGCGGACGGAGGCAGCGATGGCCGAACTTAATACTGTGGTTGCGGAATTGCCGGCGTTCGACCGGCAATTCTGGGATGGCGCTTTTCATTTCACGCGCATCGGAACCGGTGCGCTGGGAGGGAAGGCGAGCGGGCTGGCATTCGCCAAAGATCTGCTCGCCCGCGAGATCGATGCCTCGGGTTTCCCATGTATCGACATCAATGTTCCCACCATGGCCGTCATTGCGACTGATTGCTTTGACGACTTCATTGCCCGAAATAACCTTGGCGAATTGCCCGTCGACGAGATGCCAGATGACCGCATCGGGCTCGCCTTCGAGCAGGCTGACTTGCCCGTAGAGTTGCTGGGGGATCTCCGCGCCCTGATTACGCAGGTCAAAACTCCGTTGGCAATCCGGTCGTCGAGCCTGCTGGAAGACGCGCTCAATCGCCCGTTCGCCGGCGTTTACGCGACCAAGATGATCCCAAACAACCAGCATGATCTCGACCACCGTTTTCGGCTGCTGATCGAGGCCATCAAGTTCGTTTACGCCTCCACCTACTTTCGGGAGGCGCGGGACTACATCAAGACCACCGGCCGCGATCCCAGCGAAGAGAAGATGGCCGTCATCATTCAGGAGGTGGTCGGCAGGCGACATGGAGATCGTTTTTATCCCGACATGTCCGGCGTGGCGCGCTCTTACAACTTCTATCCGACGGGGCCCGCACGTCCCGAAGAAGGCGTGGCCAGCCTGGCGCTGGGACTTGGCAAAACCATCGTTGACGGTGGAGTGTCTTGGACATTCTCGCCCGCTTACCCAAAGAATCCGCCGCCGTTTGGTTCAGTGCAGGAACTGCTGCGCGGCACGCAGACGGAGTTCTTTGCGGTCAACATGGGCAAGCCACCCGCCTACGATCCCGTTAGTGAGACCGAGTACCTTGTGACTCCGGGCTTGAAAGAAGCAGAGGCCGACGATGTGCTCCGCTATTTGGCTTCGACCTTCGACCCAGTTCGCGACCGCGTCATTCCCGGATTAGGTGCGCCCGGCCCCCGTATCCTGAACTTCGCTCCGCTGCTCGTCCTTGAGCAATTCCCGGTTAATGACTTGATCAAGGCGTTGCTCAAGGCGTCTGAGAACGCTCTCGGTGCCAACGTCGAAATCGAATTTGCGATTACGATTCAAACCGACCGGGGACAATCACCCCGCGCCCGACTGGGATTTCTGCAGGTCCGTCCTATGGTAGTTTCCGAAGACATGGTGGATGTCAGCGCAGGGGATCTCTCTGATCCACGTGCGATCCTCGCGTCCGACATGGTGATGGGCAATGGCGTTTCCGATGACATTCAGGACATCGTCTTTGTCCGGCCCGAGAACTTCTCGCCCATGCAGACACCCGTGATCGCGCAGCATCTGGACGCGATCAACCGGCAGCTCTCGGATCAGCAGCGTCCCTTCCTGTTGATCGGTTTCGGACGCTGGGGCAGCTCTCATCCTTCACTCGGCATTCCGGTCGTCTGGAGCCAGATATCTGGAGCGCGGGCGATCGTTGAAGCCACGCTCCCCGAGATGAACGTCGAACTCAGTCAGGGCTCGCACTTCTTTCACAATCTATCGAGCTTCCGCACCAGCTACTTCATGGTGCGTCACGATGGGCCATCGGCTATTGACTGGGATTGGCTGAACCGCCAGCCGATTGTGCAGGAGACAGAGTTGGTTCGCCATGTGCGTCCTGCAGGTATGCTAACGGTTCGGGTGGATGGCCGCTCCCGCCGCGGCGTTGTGCTGGCGGCAGAGCCAACGCACTCAACCCAGAAGGAATCATGACCCGCGACGATACCCAGGTCGGCATTATCCTTCGCGAGCTACAGGAGCGCGCCAAGGAGCTGAACTGCCTGTACAAAGTGGATGAGCTGCTCAATCGGCCCGAGCTATCCCTGGACGAGATCTTCCGCGGTATCATCCAGGTTTTACCGCCGGGTTGGCAGCACCCGCATGACTCGCAGGCGCGAATCATCTTCGAAGATCAGGTAATCCAACCGCCGGATTTCGTTTCTACTCCCTGGGCGCAGAGCGCGAACATCGTCGTGCAGGGCCAGAACGTGGGCAGCGTGGAAGTTTCGTACCGCGCGCAGATGCCCAAGTTCGATGAGGGCCCCTTCCTCAAGGAAGAGAGGAAGCTGATCGAAACTATCGCCGACCGCATTGCCAACCACGTAATGCAACGGCGGTTGAAGGCAGCATTCGAAGGGTTGTCCACCGTAACCGGCGACCTCGCGAACGAAAGAGGCGAGTGGCAGGTTGTTCTCGAATTTCTTCGCGACACCGACCCGGTCCTGCTGCGCCGTATTTCGCGCAAGTTGATCAATCATCTGAGCTGGTGTGGAGTTCAAGAGGCCAAGGAACTCTTGCAGCGTGGTGGGGTTACCGCGCTGGTCGATGCGGCAGCCCCTGGCGACGAAAATCGCCCTTTGCGCCGTGATACGCCGGCCGAGTCCGCCGACCTCACGGCAGAAGCGTTTCGCTTGGCCAGTCAGCACTTGAGTGAATCCGAGATTCTGAGTTGTGTCACCACCTGGATCAAGGAAGAGAAGTGCAGCTTCCTGGTGCGGGCGCTGGAGAACCAGGCTACCTCGCTGGGAGAAATCATTGAGGCCATCGAGCGCTACCAGCACGCCGCCATCGAGGAGAGCGAGCTTTCGCTGTCCACCCAGAAAGGTCTGCGAGTCTCCCTCATCCGCCGATTTTTTTCCGAGAACCTCGAGTTCATTAATATCGCTAAGAACTTCATTGAGATCAAAGACTTCTTCGATTTGCTGGGAAGAATCATCCTTCCGCCCGGCTGCCACGGAAAGCTCGGAGGCAAGACCGCCGGCCTGTTCCTGGCCAAAAAGATCATCGATAAGTCTCCCGAGTCGAGCCCGCAACTCCGTCTGTTGAAGGTACCTCGCACCTGGTACGTCACTTCCGACTGGATTCTCAACTTCGTCCACCACAATGAACTCGAGGATGTACTCAACTGGAAGTACATGGAGATCGATCAGGTACGGCGGGAGTACCCCCACTTGGTTGCGCTCTTCAAGAGCTCATCGTTTCCCTCGGAACTTGCCAAGGGCTTGTCGCTCGTCCTCGACGAATTGGGCGACCGACCGCTGATCGTGCGCAGTTCGAGCTTGCTCGAAGACCGCGCCGGATCAGCTTTTTCGGGAAAGTACAAGAGCCTCTTCCTCGGCAATCAGGGAAACAGGGAAGACCGGCTGACCGCACTCATGGATGCCGTCGCCGAAGTGTATGCATCGATCTTCGGTCCCGACCCGACTGAGTATCGTGCCGAGCGCGGCCTTCTTGATGTCCACGAAGAGATGGGCATCATGATCCAGGAAGTCGTGGGTCAGAAGGTAGGCAGGTACTTCCTCCCCGCGTGTTCCGGCGTCGCCTTTAGTAACAACGAGTTTCGCTGGTCCGCTCGGATCAGTCGCGGAGACGGACTCGTTCGTCTGGTTCCGGGGCTGGGCACACGCGCGGTGGACCGCGTCAACGACGACTACCCCGTACTGATCGCGCCCGGACAACCCAACCTCCGCGTCAACGTGACGGTGGAAGAGATCTTCAAGTATTCGCCCAAGCGGGTTGACGTGATCAACCTGGAGAGCAATGCATTTGAGACGGTGGATTCAGTCGCGCTACTTCGCTACTGTGGCGCAAGCTATCCCCAGATTCGCCATTTCGTTTCAATCGTCGAGCATGATCGTATCGAGCAGTTGGTTGGTCCCATCCCGGACTTCGGAACGCGCGATGTGGTTTTCAGCTTCGAAGGACTGATCCGCAAGACGCAGTTCGTGCCGCGCATCCGCGAACTGCTGACGCTTTTGCAGGCCAAGCTCGGCACGCCAGTGGATATCGAGTTCGCCTACGACGGCGAGGACCTCTATCTCCTGCAGTGCCGTCCGCAGAGCTACAGCGGCGACACTGTCCCGGTTGCGATCCCGCAGAACCTGCCCGCGGACAAAGTGATCTTCTCGGCCAACCGTTTCGTCTCCAACGGCAGGGTGCCGGAGATCACGCACATCGTTTACGTCGATTTGGAGGGCTACAGCCAGCTCTCCGAACAGTCCAGTATGCGTGACGTTGGACGCGCGGTTGGGCGATTGAACAAGCTATTGCCCAAGCGGCAGTTCATTTTGATCGGTCCCGGACGATGGGGCAGCCGTGGCGACATCAAGCTCGGCGTTCCGGTCACCTACTCCGACATCAACAACGCCGCGATGTTGATTGAAGTCGCCCGCCAGCGCGGCAATTATCTGCCCGACCTGTCCTTCGGAACGCATTTCTTTCAGGACCTGGTCGAAGCTTCGATTCGCTATCTGCCGCTCTATCCAGACGATCCCCAGACTGCGTTCCGGGAAGACTTCCTGCGCCATTCGCCTAGTGTGCTGGAGAAGTTGCTTCCCGAATTCGCGCACCTCTCCGACACGCTCCGCGTTATCGACGTACCAAAGGAGAGCGGTGGACTGATCCTGCGAGTGCTGATGAATGCCGATCTGGACCAGGCAGTGGCATACTTATCGCCTTCGCGCCAAGTTGAAGGACGCCCCGAGTCGGACATCGAAGCGGTTGAACGGACAGGCGAGGAACACTGGCGCTGGCGCTTCCGCATGGCACAGCAGATCGCGGCGCAACTCGATCCCCGGGTGTTCGGGGTCAAGGCGTTTTACCTGATTGGCAGCACTAAGAACGGAACCGCCGGTCCGGCGAGCGACATCGATCTGCTCATTCATTTTCAAGGGACCGACGACCAGAAGAAAGAGTTGATGCTCTGGCTCGAAGGCTGGAGTCGATGTCTCAGCGAAATCAATTTCCTGCGCACGGGCTATCGAACGGAAGGTCTGCTCGACGTCCAACTTATCACCGATGCGGACATAGCAGACCGGTCAAGCTACGCGGTGAAGATTGATGCCATCACTGACCCTGCGCGCAAGCTGCCGATGAAGCCATAACAGCCCGCCGTCCTCGTGAATCGGTCGTCCCCGCGCATTTCGCATAATTCGCGGCCTCTGTTTTAATGGATACCATCCCCGGATCTAAAAGATCTCCAACGAGGAAGGAATCCCGACTTGCATCTGTTGCGTAAGGCCTTATTCGCTCTCCTGGTATTTGTAGGATTCCTCCTCACCGCCTGGGCAACTGCAGCCCTCTTCTTCGACCTGCGGATCGCTAGTTTTAAAGTTCCGCTCGCAGTTCTGTATCTCGTGCTGATTTTCGGCGCCTACTTCTTCCTTCGTTACCGCCCCAGCCGCGTGCTGGTCTTGTTCGTCGGCTTCGTGGTTGTCGTCCTGTGGTGGTTCTCCCTCAAGCCGTCCAACGACCGCATTTGGCAACCCGACAACGCTCAAACCGCGTCTGCCGATATCGATGGCGATCACATTACGATCCGTAACTTTCGCAACTGTAGTTACGTTACGGAGTTGAACTACACCTGCCAGTGGGAGACCCGCTCCTTCGACCTTGCCAACCTGACCGGCGCCGACATTTTTATCACCTGGTGGGGGCCGACCTTGATCGCCCATCCCATCGTCAGCTTCGATTTTGGTGGCCAGGGCTATGTTCCCATTTCGATCGAGACCCGCGATGTCGTTGGTCAAAGCTACTCCGCCGTCCGCGGATTTTTCCGCCAGTATGAAGTGGCTTACATCGTCAGCGACGAGCGCGACGTCGTTCGCCTGCGCACCAACTATCGCAAAGACGAAGAGGTTTACATCTTTCGTACCACCGTGCAGCCGCAGTTCGCTCGCAAGATCTTTCTGGATTACATCGAGCGGGTGAACCAGTTACATAGCAACCCTGAGTGGTATAACGCGCTGACCAACAACTGCACCACCAACATTGACGTGTCGGCTTCTCAGGCGAGAGGCAGAAGTACTGTCTGGGACTGGCGAGTTCTGTTGAACGGCAAGATGGACGAGATGATGTACGAGCATGGCACCCTGGTGACGGGTGGGTTGTCCCTGCCAGCGCTAAAGGCGCAGGCCCACATCAATGCAGCCGCGAAAGCTGCGGACGATAGGCCCGACTGGTCGCAACTCATCCGCGTGGGCCGCGTAGGTTTCACCAATCAGCCAGCCACTGAAACACCCGCGCCCTAACTGAATCCGCGGCTGCCTTTGATTTGTGCTCTCATCCTGATCGGTGCGATCCGTGCAAATCCGTGGCTGCTTTGGTTTTTGTCGAAGACGCCAACCAGCTACTTCGTCACAAAGATCAGGAAGTAATCCATGCGGTCCGCCTTGACCCAGTCGTCGTGCTCTTCGACCAAGCGATAGCCGGCCTGTTCCGCTTCCTCGAGAACAACCTTCTTCTGCACTCCATGATTCTCGCCATTCCCGTCGCGGTCGATGATGCCGACTCTGGCTCCCGCTCTCAGCGCCGGACGCAGATTCCGCAGCAGATCGACCGGCTTGGCGATCTCGTGATAGGTCTTCAACATCAGCACGGCGTTCACGCTGCCGGACGCCAATCGCGGGTCATCGGCTGCACCCAGCACGGTCTTGATATTGGTCAGTTTTTCGATCGCCGCCCGCTCCTCGATGTGCCGGATCGCCTCCGGATTGATCTCGACGGCGTACACCTTCCCGGTCTCCGTCACCCGCCTGGCCGCACGAACCGTGAACCATCCCGATCCCGCCCCTATGTCGGCGATGGCTTCGTCCGGCGTAATTGCAAGCGCGTCCATTACCTGGTTGATATGCAGTTTCTGCTCTCGGTCGGGATAATCGAAAATCGAAAGGTCGCCGCTATAGGGAGGGCTGGTCTTGCGCTGTTGAACCGGTGCCGCGCTTGGAGCTTGTCCCCACAATGGCGGTACAGCCGGAATGAGTTGTAGCACCACGAAAAACCAAATCAGCCATGAAGCAATACGACGAGCCATCATCTGGTCCCTCTCCACCACGCTATTAGACGCAACGTGGCACCAATTGCTGGTGCAGAACGTGCGGCTCGACTCATTTTGCTGCTCGTCGGCTCATCTGCCCCGCCTTGTTCAAACGACGGGACCATTTCTTGCACCCGCGCACCGTGTGCCTTCCGCAACCACAGCGGTTAACATAGACTAGTAGCGCGGGGAATGACTTGATTGCTTTCCACGCGCCGGAGTACCTTTTAAACTCTTTGTTGAAGCTGTAGCTACTCGGCCGCGCAACAAAGAATCACAGCAGTCGGTTTTCGGGCCTCCAGGAGATCCATGACAGCGTTGAAGCGCGCTCTTTCACTCGTTATATGCGTTCTTATTTGCGGGTTCGCCCTCTCCTGCGCCACCGCTAGGCCGCCCACTCCGGTACTTCCGCTGGTCATCGCTAAGGCCGCTCTGCCCACAGCCGTCATCAATGTACCTTACTCCGCAACGTTGACCTCTACTGGAGGGGTAGGGCCTTTCACTTGGGCCATGGCTTCTGGCACTCTGCCGCCTGGTTTGAGTATCAGCACTGCAGGCGTCATCAGCGGAACTCCCACCGTGCTGGGCACCACGAACTTCAAGGTGCAGGTCACCGATTCGCAAACTCCCACAGCTGCGGTTGACATCGCGAGCGAGTCGATCACCGTTAACAGTCCCTTGGCGGTCAGCACGACTTCGCTTACCGCCGGCTCCATTAACGTGCCCTACTCGGCCTCTCTGGCCGCAACCGGTGGTGTGCCCCCCTACACTTGGACCGTCACCTCTGGCAGCCTACCTGCTGGGCTCACCCTCAGTACATCAGGATTTATTTCCGGCACGCCGACCTCCCAGCAGACCTCGACCTTCACCGTGCAGGCCAGCGATTCGCAGACTCCGCCCTCTACCGCCACCGCCACATTGAGCCTGACGATTAACGGCCCCACCTTCCGCCTGAACGGAAACTACGTTTTTTCATTCTCGGGATACAGTCAAGGCAAGCTCGTGGTGCAGGCGGGCAGCTTCACCTCTGACGGGCAGGGCAACATCACGAACGGCCTGATGGATTCCAACAGCGCCACGGGAGTGCACACCCAACTTCCGTTCACCGGCACTTATTCGGTGGACTCGACCAACACCGGTCCCATGACACTGGTCATGCCGGCCTTGGGCACCTTCTCCTACCAGTTGGCGGTGCCGGTCGCGGGAACCATCCGCTTTATCCAAAATGGCAGCGCCGGCAATCAAGGGACAGGTGTCATCCGCCCAGTTGCAACTGGGACACCAGTCACCATCAGCTCGCTTGCCGCAACTTGGGCTTTCGGTTCCTCCGGTGGCGACTTCGCAGCCAATCGCTATGCGGCCGCCGGAACTTTCGTGGCCAGCAACACCGGCGCGTGGACTGGCGGCGTCGAGGATACCAATGACAACGGCATCGTGGCCAACAGTGTGGCCTTCACGGGCTCGTTCGTCGCCATCGACCCCGTCACCGGACGCGGTACCGCGACCCTTTCTGTTACCAACGGCGCTACGACCAACTACAGCTTCTATCCTGTATCGAGCCGAGAACTGATTATGCTGGGTATCGATCCCGTTTCCAGCACCGCTCCGCTCGCTCTCTTGACGCTTGACACCGCTTTCGTACCTATTGGTGGCTTCACCAACGCGTCTCTCAAGACAACGACCGTCGCTGAACTTCAGGGTGTGGCGCTCTCCAACGGCAACCCTGTTCCCGATGTTCTTCTCGCCTTCGCGACCTTCGACGGCACGGGTGGCCTGACCGTTTCTACCGACGAAAATCTCGGTGGGACGCTCAGCGCCAACAAGTACACCGGCACCTACAACGTTGAGACCACCGGTCGCACCACGTTGACCGGCATCGGCAGCTCTTCAATCGTCTTTTACCTGTCATCGAATGTCGCATTCACGGTGGCGGGCGACGCGTCCGTGACCGCCGGAACCTTCGTCCCGCAGTTTGGATCGCCGTTCACCAATACGTCGATCAGCGGTTCATACCAGGGCGGCACCATCGTTGCGGTTCTTCCCACCGTCACGGTTGAAGCTGATTCTGCCAATCCTGACGGTAATGGTAACTTCCCGTTGACTTATGACACTAGCGGACCCGGCGGTCCGCAGCAGGGCCTGACCCTGACCGCGACTTATAGCGTCGATTCCACTGGACGCTCGCCATTGACTGTAAATGGAACCACCAACGGAATTGCTTACGTAGTGAGCCCGTCTAAAGTGCTGGTGCTCTCGACCGATGCAAATCCGAAAGTAAACTCGATCGAGAAGTAGGAGTCGCCGCGGATTAGGCCCGGGGTGCGAACCCCGGGTATTGTTTGAAGAACTAAATCCAGGCGGCGTACCGCCCGGGGGCCTACCACGTGTACTTCTGCGCAGGCTCCTGGCGCGTGGCTTCATCCAGTATCTTCTGCTTCCATTCCTTCGCGCCGGTGCTTTTCACTTCTCCCACCCGCGCAGCCGCGAGAACCAACTCGCGATACGACCGCAGCCACGGCAGCTTCAGCATCGATGCATCCGGCGTCTCAGCCTGCGTGATCAGCGTGATTTGCGCCTGGCTCCACTCGGCAGGCGGAGTCGTGCCGGTCTGCAGATACTTCAGCGCTTCCAGCCCGGTGCTGCCCAGCTTCTGCAATTGCAAGACGCGGCTGCTGGCGTTTTGCAGCAACGGAGCGTTTGCCGCCATGGCCGCAAACCCCGGCCCCATGTCGCGCCACTGCTGAAACGCCTGCGTCAGTTCCGCGGACGAAGCTGCAAACTTGGGTGCATCTCCGAGCAACTGATCGACCAGCGCCGCGAACTGCCGCCGGTACGGCGGATCGGGGACAACGGCATCAGTCACATTCACCATCGGAGCCTGTTGCGTGGGAACAAGCTGCGTCCCGGGAGGGCTTTGACGGTAGAACTGCTCGCGCACGCCAACCCCCTCGGGCGACGCGACCTTCCCCAACAACCCTAGCGGACCCAACTCGGCGGTGCCTGAAACCTGCCTCAGCATTTTGTCCGTGCTCGACAAGTGAAGTGTGCTGTCCTGTTCCAGCCACACGCTGACCGCGTCGAGTCGCCGATACATGTCCGCCATGTTGTTAACTGCACGCGGCGACCAGAAGCGTTCCGCCGCCGCCGCCGTCCGCGGCCAGATCCGGCTGTCGATATTTTCTGGCGACAGGAACTCTCCCCACGCGCACACTTCGCCTCCCACAATGTGGGACGCCTGTTCCCCAGTCAGCTTGCTGTCAGCCGGCACCGGGTCCGAGAGGTAGTAATATTCCGCCGGACCCATGTGGTCGAGATAATAGTCGGTCGACCAGATCGTCCCGTATCCCTCACGCGCTGCATAGTCCAACGACTTGTAGCCGCGCCACGACTGCACCACGGCGTCCCTGGGAAGGTCGGGCGTCAGGATTTCGTCCCAGCCCACCATCTTCTTGCCGTGCTTCTGCACGATCTGCAGCACCCGCTGGTTGAAGTAGGTCTGCAACTCCGCCGTGGTGTGGTAGCCATGCGTCCGCATGAATTCCTGAATTCGCGGATTGGCCTGCCACTGCTTGCCGTTGTTTTCGTCGCCACCGATATGGAAATACTCATCGGGAAACAGCGCCGCCATCTCCCCGATGAATCCGTCCAGAAACTGGTAAGTCTCCTCCCGCGTCGGGTCCATCGTGGGATCGAACACGCCCCACTGCGTTTGCACCTCGTACGGCCCCGGCGCGCTGGCCAGTTCCGGATATCCCGCCATCCACGCCGTCGTGTGCCCCGGCATGTCGAATTCCGGAATCACCCGCACTCCGCGGTCGGCAGCATAAGCAACTACGTCGCGCACCTGTTCCTGCGTGTAGTACAGTCCGCCGGAACCCATTCCCTGCAACTTGGGATACCGCTTGCTCTCGATGCGGAATCCCTGGTCCTCGCTCAGGTGCCAATGGAATACATTCATCTTCACTGCGGCTAGCCCATCGATGTTGCGCGTGATGACATCCACCGGCTGGAAGTGACGCCCGACGTCAATCATCAATCCGCGCCACGGAAAGCGAGGTTTGTCCTGAATCGTGACGAGAGGGAAGTAGTACCCTTCGAGATCGCCGGACACCAGTTGCAATAGTGTCTCCATTCCGTGCATCGCGCCCCACATCGTATTGGCGCTTAGCGTGATTCCACCGCCCGCAATCACCAGCGCGTAGGACTCGTCGTCGCCCAACTTGGGATACGCCGCGCCACCTTGCTTGACAGTGATTTTCAAGACCGCCGCTGTCCCAATAGGAGCAACGCCCTGTGGCAGCGTAATTCCTGTGCGCCCTTCCAGTCGCTGTTGCAAACGCCGAACTGCTGCCTGCAGCCGCGCGTCCGTATACCCTGTGGTCGTGACTGCGAACGAGCCATCCAGCTTCAGCTTTCCTGGGCCCATCTGCACAGACGCGGGCAACGGCATGACGTTGATTGTCGATTGGCTATTCGCGCCAGATTCCCCGGCGGCAAAAGCGAGAACAGGCAGCAGTAACATCAGAATGAGAATTCGCATGGCTATTCATCAGGTTCGCGATTGCGTGAAACTCCCAGCGTGCAAAGCCCGCAGGGCGCCACAATCGTAGCCCGGGACGTATGTCCAGGGTAGGCTTGGTGGCACGGAGTCCTCCAAGAGCCCTGCGAGGCGCCGCGCTACGAGTGTAACAAACTGTTCGTTTATGGTCATTTATTTGTTCGTTTATGTTCTTTTCTGGTAGATTAGTAGGCGGGGCCGCGCCGTGGTGGGCGGCCTTGTGCCCCGGCCTTCTAAAGGAGCATTCCCGTGCCGCAACCGGATCTCAGCCGCAAGTTCCCTTACCAGATGCTAAAGGAAATCTACGAGCAGCCGGAAGCCATCCGGCAAACCATCCTTCAGCACATCGATCCTGTGGCCCGCACGGTCCGGCCTGACCGCTTCCCCTGGACGTCAGCTGAAGTTGCCGCACTGCGCCGCGTCACCATTGTCGCCAGCGGAGCCAGCCGCCATGCCGGTCTTTGCGGAAAGCTCATGATCGAAGACCTCGCTGGCATTCCGGTTGAGGTTGAGCACGCCAGCGAATATGGCTATCGCAAACCTACCAATGGCAAGGGGTCGCTGGTCATCGCCATCACCCAGTCTGGCGAAACCGCCGACACCACGGCCGCGCAGCGCATCGCGCACGAGAATGGAATGAAGACCCTTTCCATCTCCAACGTGGTCGACTCCACCATCTCACGCGAGGCCGATGCCAACTTCTTCACCCGCGCTGGGCGCGAAGTTGCTATTCCCGCCACCAAGAGCTTCACCACGCAGTTGACTGCGCTCTACATGCTGGCGCTGTTTCTCGCCGCGCAAAAAGAAACGCTGACCGGCGCCGAAGTCACCGCCCGCGTAGAAGCTTTATCGACCCTGCCTGATCTCATCGAGCATTCGCTGGATCGTTTCAACGCCGAGGCCGAAGCCATCGCCCGCGACTTCTACCACGACAAGATGTTCGTCTTCCTGGGACGCGGTGTGCACTACCCCATCGCTCTGGAAGGCGCGCTGAAACTCAAGGAAATTTCCTACGTTCACGCCGAGGGTTATCCCACCGGGGAGTTCCGCCACGGACCTACGGCACTGATCACTGAAAGCCTTCCCGTGGTGGCCATCGTGACCAGCGACCGCCGCGATCCCGAATCGATCGTGCGCTACGAGAAATCGATCTCCCTGATCGAAGACATTCGCCAGATCTCCCAACGCCAGATTCTCCTGGCATCCGAAGGCGACGAAATCGTGCGGGCCATGGGCGTGGCTTCGTTCTATCTCCCTCACCTCGATGAACTGTTGTCGCCGGTTATGGAAGTCGTTCCGCTACAGTTCCTTGCCTACCACATTGCGGTGTTGAATGGCCTCGACGTCGATCATCCCCGCAACTTGGTTAAATCGGTCGTGGTGGACTAAGGCTTCCCTTTTATCCGCGTCTTCCGCGCCATCCGCGGTTGAATCTGATTTTTGGCCCGATTCCGATCTGTGCAATCCGTGCAAATCCGCGGCTACTTGTGCCTTTCGCTGTTCAGCCACGGTTTTTTTCTTTCGTCTTCGTTCATGATCGAATAAGATCGTATGTGAACGCGGGTTGAGGCCATGCCAGTTAAACGCACATCCGTACTGAACGAAGAACGCCGGCGGTCCATTGTCGATTTCGTGAACCTGAACGGCCGAGCCCTGGTTCGCGAACTGGCCAGGAAATACACCAGCTCGGAGATCACCATTCGCCGCGACCTCGAACTGCTCCACACCCGCGGCCTGATCTACCGCACTCACGGAGGCGCGCTGCCCATCCGCGCCGGTTCCGATTCGGACCGCAATCTCACCGAGCGCGAGATGCAGCACCCGCGCGAGAAGCAGCGTATCGCCGCCGCCGCGGCCCGCATCGTCAAGGAAGGTCAGTCGGTCATCCTAGACTCCGGCAGCACCACCACGGCGGTCGCCCGCGCTCTCCGCGAGTTTCAGCACTTGACCATCATCACCAACGCCATCAACATCGCCAGCGAACTGTCAGGCAGCACCCTCGACGTCATTCTCACCGGCGGAATGTTGCGCAGCAATTCCTACTCGCTGGTCGGCCCCATCGCCGAGGAGAGCCTGCGCCGCCTCAAAGCCGACATCCTCTTCCTGGGCGTCGAAGGATTCGATACTCAATCCGGCGTGTCGACGCCCAACCTTTTAGAGGCGCAGTTGAATCGCCTGATGGTGCAAATTGCGGCGCGCGTAATCGCGGTGTGCGATTCCACCAAGTTCGGACGCACC
>Ga0207927_1000376_pt1 | contig 19050 bp, 19 predicted proteins | sample NGESurdeep072012_2_FD_184456 | JGI IMG/M metagenome (GOLD analysis project Ga0207927, IMG submission 184456) | Arctic peat soil microbial communities from Barrow, Alaska - NGEE Surface sample 210-2 deep-072012 (SPAdes) | ecosystem: Environmental > Terrestrial > Soil > Wetlands > Peat ... | reverse complement strand
GCCAGTACTATCTGCGCGCCGACAGCAACCAGGGCGATCTGCAGGTCAATCTCATCGACAAGCACGATCGCAGCCGCAAGAGCCACGACATCGCGCGCGCGATTCGCCCTGCACTCGCCGCCGAGGGCAAGCGGCTGGGTGCCGCCTCCGTTCAAGTCGTCGAAGTGCCGCCGGGACCGCCGGTACAGGCGCCGCTGGTCGCGGAAATCTATGGGCCGGACTACGCCGCGCAGGAAAAGGTCGGTCATGCGCTGCGGGCCATGTTCGATGCGACTCCGGATATCGTCGATACCGACGATACGCTGTCCGCACCCACCACCCGGTATGTCATCGCTCTCGACCGCGCGAAGGCTGCCCTACTCGGTGTCTCCCAGGCCGAGGCAATGGAAGCGCTCGCCACGGCGCTCGCAGGTCAGAATGCCACGTTCATCCATTCAGGGCGCGAGCGCGATCCGATCGCGGTACGGCTCGAATTGGCGTCCGCCGACAAACAAGGCTTGCAGCAGGCACTTGCCCTCCCGATGCGCGCCACGAGCGGAGCGCTCGTGCCCCTCTCCGAAGTGACCACGGTCGCCGAGATGCCGTGGGACGCAACGATCTACCACAAGGATCTCTTGCCGGTGGTGTTCGTCACCGGCGACATGGCCGGTCGGCTGGATAGTCCGCTGTACGGTATGTTCAGTTTGGTCTCGCAAATCAACAAGGCGCCGCCCGCGGGTCAACCCCTCACGCAGCGATTCATCAGCCCGCCCGATCGGCTCAGCGATTTCAGCGTGAAGTGGGACGGCGAGTGGACCATTACCTACGAAACCTTCCGCGACATGGGGCTCGCCTATGCGGTGGGTTTGGTGTTCATTTATCTCTTGGTGGTGGCGCAGTTCCGCTCCTATGCCGTGCCCCTGATCATCATGGCGCCGATCCCGCTCACCATCATCGGCGTCATGCCCGGACACGCGTTGCTGCGCGCCAATTTCACCGCCACCTCGATGATCGGTATGATCGCGCTCGCCGGCATCATCGTGCGCAATTCCATTCTCCTGGTCGACTTCATCAACCAGGAGATCGCCGCCGGACAGCCGCTCGCCGACGCGGTGATTCGCGCGGCGAGCATCCGGGCACGGCCCATTGTGTTGACGGGACTCGCCGCGATGATCGGCGCGTTCTTCATACTCGATGATCCCATTTTCAACGGTCTCGCCATCTCGCTGATCTTCGGCATCTTGGTGTCGACCGCGCTCACGCTGCTGCTGATTCCGCTGCTCTACTTTGGCTATATCCGGCGCTCCCGCGAGAGTGCCGCTCATTAACTAGGAGACTTTATGTCACACGTCATCGTCATCGGGGCCGGCTTGGGCGGCATTCCGGCCGCATTCGATTTGCGCAAGCAACTGGCAAAAACCCACCGCGTCACCCTGATCGGCGCACGTCCGTATTTCGAATTCACGCCCTCGAATCCCTGGATCGCGGTCGGCTGGCGCACGGCCAAGGAGACTCAGGTGCCGATGCAGGGGCCGCTCGATCGCAAAGGTGTCGATTGGTTGGTCAATACCGTCACCCAGATCGACGCCGAACATTCCAAGCTCACGCTCGATGACGGCAAGCAACTGGATTATGACTTTCTCGTCATCGCCACCGGTCCGCGTCTCGCGTTCGAGGAAGTGCCGGGCTTAGGTCCCGACGGATATACGCAGTCCGTGTGCAGCCAGGATCATTCAGCGCAAGCGTGGACGCGCTACCAGGAGTTCTTGAAAAATCCCGGCCCGATCGTCGTCGGGGCCGCCCCGGGCGCGAGTTGTTTCGGACCGGCCTACGAGACCGCCATGATGATCGATGCGGATCTTCGCAAACGCAAGCTCCGTGACCGCGTCCCGATGACCTATGTCACGAGCGAACCGTATATCGGCCACATGGGCTTAGGGGGCGTCGGGGACAGCAAGGGACTGATGGAGTCCGAACTTCGCGAGCGCCACATCAAGTGGATCACCAACGCAAAAATGACGTCCGTGACCGCGAACGAGATGACCGTGCAGGAACTCGACGAGAATGGAGCACTCAAGAAGGAGCACAAGCTACCCTTCGTCTACAGCGCCGTGATCCCGGCGTTCAAGGGAGTGGATGCCGTTGCGGCAGTGCCAGGACTGTGCAACCCGCGCGGCTTCGTGCTGATCGACAAGCACCAACGCAACCCGAAATACAAGAATATCTACTCGGTCGGCGTGTGCGTCGCGATTCCGCCGGTCGAGGTCACGCCCGTGCCGACCGGCGCCCCCAAAACGGGATACATGATTGAATCGATGGTGTCGGCGACGGCGGCCAATATTGTCGCCCAAATTGCCGGTAAACCGGCTGACGCGGAAGCAACCTGGAATGCAGTCTGCCTCGCAGACTTCGGCGATACGGGTATGGCGTTCGTCGCGCTGCCGCAGATTCCGCCGCGCAATGTCACCTGGTCGAAGAAAGGCAAATGGGTGCATCTGGCAAAAATCGCGTTCGAAAAATACTTCATGCGTAAGGTGCGCACCGGCTCGCTGACACCGGTCTACGAAACCTACGTGCTCAAGGCGCTCGGGATCGTGGCGCTAAAAAAACGCGCGCAATGAAGGGCGGAACCTACGATGAACTGTCGCCAATCACATTCTAGAAGCCGCGCGCCGAGGGCCGCCAGTGTGCTGATCTGCGCGTTGCTCGGCATCCCGTGGGGAGCGCAAGCCGAATCACTGAGCGATGCATGGGCGCTGGCGCTGCAGTCGAATGGCACGCTCGCGGCGGCACGTAGCGATCGGGAGGCGGCCGAGGCGGATCAATCCGCGGCGCTGCGTCAACGCTGGCCGGCGCTCGACCTCAACAGCACCTATACGCAATTCGACCATGCCCCAAATCTCGATATTGCGACCCCAACAGGCCAATTGCAGGCGCCCATTTGGCAGCACAACGGGTATGCCGTGGCGGGCGCCGACTTGTCCGTGCCCATTTGGACCTCAGGCAAGATCAGCGGATCGATCGGCGCCGCCGCAGCCGGTGCGCGCGGAGCGAACGCGGTCGAACTGCGCAGCACGGCGGACCTCAAGCTCGCCGTCGCCGAATCCTATGTAGCGGTATTCCGTGCCCGCCGCGCACTGAAGGTCGCCGAGTCCAACGTCGCCAGTCTCCAAGCCCATGCCGATGACGTGCAGGTGATGTATGACAAGCAGGCGGTCGCCCAATCGGACGTGCTCGCCGCCCAGGTCGCACTCGCGAACGCAACCCAGCAACGGCTCCGGGCCGCAAACGCATTGCGCCTGGCGACGGCCGCCTACGACCGGTGGGTAGGTCAGCCGCTCGACCGCTCTCCCGACCTGGATGAGCCATCGGCAATGCGATCGACCGAGGCAGCTGAGCCACTGGATCATCTCATCGCGCAAGCGATCGAGCGCCGACCCGAACTCGCGGCGGTCAGCGCACAACAGGAAGGCCTTGAACAGGCGGCACGGTCCGAGCGCGCTCAAGGACAACCCCAGGTCTTTCTGCATGCCGGCTATAACCATCTCGACAATCAAATTCTAGACCGCGAGAACTTCGCCTCGATCGGCATCGGCTTTCAGTGGCGGCTATTCGACAGCGGGCAACTTCAGGCGCGAACCAGCGCGCTACGCAGCCGCGCCCATGCGGCGGAGCAGCGACTCGCCGACCTGCGGTCGCAGGTAAGACTTGATGTTGAAACGGCGTACTACAATCGAGAAGACGCCGCTGCCCGTATCCATGCCGCCTCGACGGCAGTGGCGCAGGCGGAGGAGAACGTGCGAATAGCCAAGGAGTTATACGCCAGCGGACTGGGAACCAACAATCAAGTGCTGGATGCAGAGACCCTAAGGATCGTCGCCGTCACCAATCGCGACGACGCAAGCTTCGATGCGCTCATCGCGCAGTACCGTTTGCAACGCGCGATCGGCGCACTGTAGCGCGGGTCGTTCCATCGATGGTGTAAACCGGCGCGCAATATTGATCACTTTTTGAAGGCTGCCGGCGTTGTGATTCAATGCGTTGCAGTGCCGACCGGCGTCCAACGCTGGCGCCTGTTCGAGGTCACGCCATCAGCCGCGCTCCGGGCGCGAACCGAGCAGCGCAAATGCGGCGCCCTGCGGATCCGCGGCCTGCACGATCCAACCGCCGCCCGGCACTTGCTGCGGACCGTGCATGATCTTGCCGCCGTTGTCGCCGATGCGCCCGGCTGCGGCGTCGATGTCCTCGACGTTGAAATAGAAAAGCCAGAAGCACCCATGTTGCGCCGCCGGACTGTTTAACATTCCGCCGACCGCTGCGTCGCCTATCGTGAACAGCTGATAGGTGCCCATGGCGCCCATGTCCATGGCATCACCCTTCCGCCAGCCAAACATCGCGTTATAGAACTCGAACGCATTCGCCCAGTCAGTGGTGTGCAATTCGTGCCATCCGATATCTCCGGGGGCGCGAGAAAAGGTGCGCTCGCCAGGTTGAGAAGGCTTGAACATCAGAAAATTCGCGCCCTGCCTATCCGAGACCGCCGTGAATCGGCCGACATTGGGAATGTCGGTGGGTTCCCGATGAACGGCGCCGCCCAACTGCCGTACTTTGGCGGCTGCCGCATCGACATCGGAAACTCCCACGTGTGCCGCCCAGCAGGGTTTCAGTCCCGCATCGCGCAGCCGCTCCGGTATCGGCATCATTCCGCCGATCTGCCGTTCACTCGCGCGTAGTAGGGTGTACGTCATTCCCGTTACCGGCACATCCTCGAATTTCCATCCCACCACCTTGCCGTAGAACGCCTTGGCGGCGCCGACGTCGGAGCTCATCAGCTCGTACCAAACAAAGGGGTTCTGTGCGTGGGTCATTGGGCTCCCCCTCTAATTCCCTACAGATCTACACACACTTCAATACACGATGCTGCCGACACGTGCAAAAATCGCACTCGGCGTATTTCGCCGCCGCGGCTTGAAAAGCCGTCGACACCGAATCCGCCGGATTCATTCCTTGAATCCGGGTATGCCTTTGGCCAATGGGTTTCGCGCCAGGCGCTGCGCGAGACGGACCGCACGGTGAAAATCGGCGTTTACGTCCTCGATCGCGACGTTGCGTCTGAAAAAATCCGCCCAGATGAATTCCGCGAATGCGGTGCGGGTCTTCTCGTAGCCCCCGGCATCGCGCACGAACCCCGCGAGCGATCGGTAGACATCGTCGATAAGTTGACTCAAATGGCTCGGAATGCACGCATAATGGTGCCGCACCCCATTTTGATCCAATGGATGAACCCAGCTGTTTTCATCCATTTTCCGCCAGAAATCCTCGGGCCCGTGCGAACTGAAATCGGCATCGACGGTGAAATATCCGTTGGCTATCCCGGCCTCCAAGGCGGCCCGCGCCAGGTGGTGGTGATCCGTAATGTAGAGCGTTTCGCCCGGCCCGATGACCACCGGCATCGGATGAGATTGCAAAAATTCCTGCTGCTCCTTGGCTGACAGCGCAGCCAGGTGCTTTCGCTTCGTCTCGACCTCGATCATTCCGATCGTCAGCTGAGTCGGGCACAGGCTTTTGATGGGCGCTTGCTTGAGCTTGGGCATGACCGCGTCCGCGTTTCCGGTCGGCGAAGGCCTTTACGGCTTCCCGGGGCGCGCCGCGACCGCGGGTTGACGCAAATCGGAAAAGGGCGGCGGAACGGTGGCCTTGAAACTCGCGCGTTCGCCGTGACGATCCAAGTACTGCGCGAGTTCTTTCGCGTCATTCAAGGCCTCGGCGCTTTCGGGGCACTCGCGCAGGTACACCAACACCGGCAACAGATTCATGTCGGCATAACTGAATTCGTTACCGACGAGATGACCGGTTTCGGCCACTGCACGATTGCACACGCCCACATAGGTGCGCAGCTCCGGCAATGTCTTGTCGATGAGCGTGCGATCCGGCTGGCCATCGGCCGCCTTGGGAAAGAAATAGCACCGCAGGTAGGCGTTCAACGCCGGGATTATCGCCGTATTGGCGATCGACACCCATTGTTCGATCTTGGCGCAACGCTTCGAGTCGTGCGGAAACAGCCGGGGCCCGGGAAATACCCCATCAATATAGGTCGCAATCGCCTTGGATTCGCATAACGAGAATTCGCCGTGCCGCATCACCGGAATCTTACCGAGAGGATGGATGGCGTTTACTTCCGGCGAGCGGGGTCTTCCCGGCGTCAGACGGTAGGGCACCCGTTTTTCTTCGCAGGCGATGCGCACCGTGCGAACGAAGTTCGATTGCGGCACGCCGATGATCTCCAATTCGCTCATGACCCGCTCCGCTCAGTTTGCCGGCGGCCGTGCTCCGCCGGAAAGACCGCGGTCCAGAAAGACCCCCGGGATGATTCACTGACCATGTTCTCATATAACATATTGAGACGATAAATTATTCGGCGCGGCCTATGGGTGCTGCGGCTCGCATCGCGCGGATATCGGCGCCGCGATCCGCCCGTCGCGGCACGGAAATTTCTCCTCTCGAGCCGATTTGCCGTAGGATTCGAAAAATGGGATCAGTCAACGAAGTCGCCGCCTCACGCAAGGAGCACGGTTGAACCGCTCCACCTTGGGCCGCACGGCCGCTCTGACGCATATTTCGCGCCTCGAATCGGAAAGCATCCACATCATGCGGGAAGTGGTAGCGGAGTGCGAGCGGCCGGTGATGCTCTATTCCGTCGGCAAGGACAGCGCGGTCATGCTGCATCTTGCCCGCAAGGCGTTCTATCCGAGCCCGCCGCCCTTCCCATTGCTGCACGTCGATACGACATGGAAATTTCGTGCGATGTACGAAATGCGCGACCGGACGGCGCGCAACAGCGGCATGCAATTGATCGTCTATCACAATCCGGAAGCCATGCGGCGCGGTATCAACCCGTTCGATCACAGCTCGCTGCACACCGACATGTGGAAGACCGAAGGGCTGAAGCAGGCCTTGACCCAATACGGCTTCGATGCCGCCTTTGGCGGGGCACGCCGCGACGAGGAAAAATCCCGTGCCAAGGAGCGCATCTTTTCCTTCCGCTCAGTCAATCAGCGCTGGGATCCGAAGAGTCAGCGACCCGAGCTCTGGCATTTGTACAATGCCCACAAGGCCAAGGGAGAGAGCATTCGGGTGTTCCCGATCTCGAATTGGACGGAACTCGATGTTTGGCAATATATCCATCTCGAGAACATACCGATCGTGCCGCTGTATTTCTCGGCGCGGCGCCCGACGGTGAAACGCGACGGCCTGTTGCTCATGGTGGACGACGACCGATTTCGGCTGCGCCCGGGCGAGACCCCGGTCGAGCGCTCGATAAGATTTCGCACCCTCGGCTGCTATCCCTTGACCGGCGCCGTCGAGAGCACCGCCACGACTTTGCCTGAAATCATTCAAGAAATGCTGCTCACCACGACTTCGGAGCGGCAGGGCCGCGCCATTGATCACGATCAAGCCGCTTCCATGGAACAGAAGAAGCAGCAAGGATATTTTTGATGGCCGTCTCCACTGCAACGCCCACCAACGAGCCGCTCAACCTCATCGCCGAGAACATAGACGCCTATCTGCGACAGCATCAGCACAAATCGCTGCTGCGCTTCATCACCTGCGGTTCGGTCGACGACGGCAAGTCGACCCTGATCGGCCGGCTTCTGTACGACAGCAAGCTGATCTTTGCCGATCAGCTCGCGGCGCTCGAGGCCGACAGCAAGCGGATCGGCACCCAAGGCGAGAATATCGACTTCGCCCTGTTGGTGGACGGCCTCGCCGCGGAGCGCGAGCAGGGCATTACGATCGATGTGGCCTATCGCTTCTTTTCGACCGACCGGCGAAAATTCATCGTGGCCGATACGCCGGGTCACGAGCAATACACGCGCAACATGGTGACCGGCGCATCGACCGCGGATCTGGCGGTCATTTTGATCGATGCGCGCAAGGGGGTGTTGACGCAAACACGCCGGCACAGCTACCTCGCTCATCTCCTCGGAATCCGCCACCTGGTGCTGGCGGTCAATAAGATGGATCTGGTCGGCTACAAACAGAGCACCTACGATGCGATCGTCGCCGAATATCGCGCGTTCGCCCGCACCATCGGTATCGAGACCTTTGTGCCGATTCCGATTTCCGGGCTTGCCGGCGACAACATCACGACGCGCTCGAGCGCCACTCCCTGGTATACGGGATCCGCCTTGCTCGAGCATCTGGAGACCGTCGAGATCGATGCCACCGGCGCGCGGCTGCGCCCTTTCCGCATGCCGGTTCAATGGGTCAACCGGCCGAACGCGGATTTCCGCGGTTTCTCGGGATTGATCTGCGACGGACGAATCCAGCCGGGCGACGCCGTGCGGGTGTTGCCGTCGGGCAGAATCTCGGCGGTATCGCGCATCGTCACTCAGGATGGCGACCTCGATGAGGCCGTGGCGGGGCAATCGGTGACGATCACCCTCACCGACGAGATCGATTGCAGCCGCGGAGACGTTCTCTCGATCGCGGATGATCCGCCCGAAGTGGCGGATCAATTCGAGGCGGCCATCGTTTGGATGTCGGACGAGGAATTGCTGCCGGGCCGGCCGTACTGGCTGAAGCTCGGCACCCAGACCGTTACCGCGACGATCCACAGTCCGAAATACCAGATCAACGTCAATACGATGGAGCACTTGGCCGCAAAGACGCTGGGACTCAATGCGATCGGCGTCGTTAATTTCTCCAGCGACCGGCCGTTGGTGTTCGAGCCCTACGCCAAGAGCCGCGATCTCGGCGGCTTCATCCTGATCGATAAGATCAGCCATGCCACCGTCGCCGCCGGGATGCTGCATTTCGCACTGCGCCGATCGCAGAATGTGCACTGGCAGGCGCTCGACATCGGCCGCGACGCGCATGCGCGATTGAAGCACCAGCGGCCGCGGCTGTTGTGGTTCACCGGCTTGAGCGGCGCCGGCAAGTCGAGCATCGCCAATCTGGTGCAGAAGAAACTCTATGCGCTCGGCAAGCACAGCTTTCTGCTCGACGGCGACAACATCCGCCACGGCCTGAACCGGGATCTGGGTTTCACCGATGCGGACCGCGTGGAAAACATCCGCCGCATCGGCGAAGTCGCCAAGCTCATGACCGATGCCGGTCTGATCGTGTTGACTGCGTTCATCTCGCCGTTCCGCGCCGAGCGGCGCATGGTGCGCGACATGACGCCGCCGGGCGAGTTCATCGAGATCTATGTCGAGACCTCGCTGGCGGTCGCCGAGCAGCGCGACGTCAAGGGTCTTTACAAGAAGGCGCGAGCCGGGCAATTGAAGCACTTCACCGGAATCGATTCGCCCTACGAGGCGCCTGAAAATCCGGAAATTCGCGTAAATACCCAGGAAATGAGCGCCGAGGAAGCGGCCGAATTGATCGTCACGTACGTATTGCGGACGGCCGAAGGCTAGACGGGCGGCGCTGCCACATCAGGTAGTTCTCGCGGGTGAGTTCGCCGCCGCCGTGCACCTTGTCGCGAATATCGGGCGGAAGACGCTCGCGGAGAAAGCGCCGGACGTCCTCGCGGAACGCTTGCTCTTCTTCGGTGAATTCGAGGTGCATAATTGCTTCCGCGGTGCTGCATTTAATTCTACTATAGAGACCCATGATCGGTACGCTTCGGGCCGGTTCGATCGAGATCGCTTGAAGATGGCGGTCAGAGAGCTATTCGAGCTTCGGGGTCAGGTCGCGCTCGTCACCGGCGGCTCGCGCGGGCTCGGCCTGCAGATCGCCTCGGCCCTGGGCGAAATGGGGGCGAAGATCGCCCTCTGCGCGCGCCGGCCCGAGGAATTGGCGCGCGCCGCAACCACCCTTGGATCCCGGGGCATCGATGCATGCACCGTGGTCTGCGATCTCGCCAAGCCCGAGCAGGTGCCGGCGCTGGTGGAGGCGGTCATGGAGCGCTGCGGAACCGTCGATGTGTTGGTCAACAATGCCGGCACCACCTGGGGCGGCCCGGCCGAGGATCTGCCGCTCGAGGCCTGGGACAAGGTCATGAGGCTGAATGCGGGCAGCGTATTTCAGCTCAGCCAAGCGGTCGCGAACCGGTGCTTCATTCCGCGCCGCTCAGGCAACATCATAAACGTCGCCTCGGTGGCCGCGCTGCGTACCCAGATGCACATGAAGGCGGCGAGCTACTACGCCTCCAAGGCCGCGGCGCTGCATTTGACGCGCGCTCTCGCGGGCGAATGGGGCCCGTACGGCATTCGCGTCAATGCGATCTGCCCGGGTTTCTTTCCGTCGAAAATGTCCCGCGGCTTGCTCGAAAAGATCGAAGCCTCGGTGATCGCGCAGACGCCTCTCGGGCGACTCGGCAACGAGACCGATCTGATGGGCGCCGCCGTGTACTTGGCCTCGGCGGCGTCGCGCCATGTGACCGGCCAGTACATTTGCGTGGACGGCGGCGCTTCGATCGCTTGAGCGCCGCTACGCGTCCCGCAAGGCCGGCTCGCCCCAGCGCAACTTTGATCCGTTCGAGCAGGCCCTCTGCCCGGTAGTGCTCGATTGACGATCCGACATGGGCGGCGGGATTCATGCGGGCTAGAATATGCCCATCACGATGCCGGCCGCCAGCGTGGCGCCCAACTGCTCGCATTGCTGCAAGTGCATTGCGGAAATTCGCTTCGGCCGAAGGATTTCCTCCGGTGTCTGCGCATGGGTGCAAACGATCAACGGATCGGCGATCGGCCGCAAGCGCCAACCGGTCGCGATCCGGGCAATCTGTTCCGCCGCATTTCGGCCGTCGCTGCCGGCGCAGATCAGCGTCGCATAGGGCCTGCCGTTGAGGCGCTCCAACGCCGCGTAGTAGGTGCGGTCGAAAAAATCCTTCATTTGCCCGGACATGGCAGCGAGATTTTCCGGAGTTGCGAACACATAGCCGTCGGCGCCGAGCACGCGGGCAACGCTCGCATCAGCGGCCTGCAGCAACGACACGTGCAGCGCGGATTCGGCGCCGACGGCGCCGGCCGCCGCGGCATTCGCCATCTGCAGCGTGCCGCCTGTCATGGAGTGATACACGATGAGCAGCGTCTTCACGCTTCAGCGCCGGTCGGCGACGCGGGACGCCTTCCCCGATGAGCGCTGGATCGAGCCGCTGCTCTGCACCTTGATGTGCGCCGAAATGCCGATCATCGACTTGAGTTTGTGTGTAAGAAGGCCGGCTTCAGCTTCATGTTCGTGCGCCGGCAATTCCGGCCGGGCCTCCACGGTCACCAGCACTTCGTCCAAGCGATGCGGCCGCGTGATCTCGATTTCATAATGCGGCGCCAGAAATTTCAGGCTCGGGAAGGCATGCGCAAATTTGCCGACATCAATTGGCATGGTCGGGAACCGCGTGAATGCTGACCATCGTGAGCACCTCATAGGAAGCGACGGTTTCGTCGTTCTGATTGCTGATTTCGGTGTCCCACGCCACTTCGCCCCAGCCCTTATCGGCCCGCAGGCTCTTCTGCGCGCAGGTCAGGCGCACCTTGATCCGATCGCCGGGCTTCGCCGGCTTGACGAATCGCAGCTCGTTCAGGCCGTAGTTGCCGAGCACCGGACCGTAATCCGGGTCGACGAACAGGCCGGCGGCCGCGGAAATCAAAAAGTACCCGTGCGCCACCCGACCGCCGAACAGCGGGTTACGCTGCGCCTCGGAATCGCTCATGTGCGCGTAGAAGGTGTCGCCCGTCAGCGCCGCGAACCGCTCGATATCCTCCACGGTGACTTCGCGTTCGGCGGACTTGAAGGTGTCCCCCAATTGCAGCTCATTGAAAGGGATGCGAAACGGATGCACCCCGGGGTCGCGCAGCCGGCTGCCGCGAACCCAGCGCCCGGTGAGCACGGTCATCATATCGGGCGAGCCTTGCAGTGCCGTGCGCTGCATATAGTGCAACACCGCGCGTATGCCGCCCAATTCCTCGCCGCCACCGGCTCGGCCCGGTCCGCCGTGCACCAGCGGAGCCAGCGGCGAACCGTGGCCGGTCGACTCCTTGGCACAGCGCGCATTCACCACCAGGATTCGTCCATGAAAGGGCGCGAGCCCGCGCACCAGATGGCCGGCGAGCGCATCGTCGGCGCAGAACACGGACGCCACCAGACTTCCCCCGCTGCGGCGCGCGAGCGCGATCGCGTCCTGCGTGTTCCCGTACGGAACCACCGTCGCCACCGGCCCGAACGCTTCCACCTCATGGACCGCTCGCGCCGAGTGCGGCTCGCGGCACAGCAGCAATAGCGGGGGCACGAACGCACCGCGTTGCCGATCGGCGCCCGTTATCTCGAACTCATCCGGGTTGCCGACCACGAGATCGGCCTCGCGACGCAAATCCGCGAGGCGCGCCAGCACCTCCTCGCGCTGCGTAAGACTGACCAGGGGTCCCATGCGCACACCGTCCGCGCGCGGGTCGCCGACGACGACGTTGCGCAGGACCGAATCGAGCCCCGCGATCACATCGTGCGCCCACGCCGCCGGCACCAATGCCTTGCGGATCGCGGTGCATTTCTGACCGGCCTTGACCCACAGCTCGCGGGCCACCTCGTTGATGAACAGGTCGAATTCCGCCGTGCCAGGCGCCGAATCCGCGGCGAGGATGCTGCAGTTGAGCGAATCGGTCTCCGCGGTGAACGGCACCGAGCGTCCAATCACCGTCGGGTGCACCCGCAGCCGTGCGGCCGTGTGCGCCGACCCGGTGAAGGAAACGACGTCCTGACAGGTCAGGTGATCGAACAGATCGCCGAGGCTGCCGCACACGAACTGCAGCGCGCCCTCGGGCAGAATGCCCGTCTCGATGATGCGGCGCGCGAGCAGCTCCGCGAGGTACGCCGTCGTGGTCGCGGGCTTCACGATCGCAGGCACACCCGCCAAAATCGCCGGCGCAAGCTTTTCGAGCATCCCCCACACCGGAAAATTGAACGCATTGATGTGCACCGCCGCGCCTTCCCGCGGCAAATACACGTGCTGGCCGAGGAAGGTTCCGGACTTCGACAAGCCTTCGACGCCGCCGTCGCGATACACGCGCTCATTCGGCAGCTCGCGTGCACCCTTGCCGGCGAACGCGAACACCGTGCCGATGCCGCCGTCGATGTCGATCCAGGAGTCGTCCTTGGTGGCTCCGGTGCGATACGACAGCGCGTACAGTTCCTCTTTGATTTCCAACAGGCGCTTGGCGAGCGCTTTGAGCAAGCCGGCCCGCTCGTGAAACGTCATCTCGCGCAGCGCCGGGCCGCCGCGGTCGCGGGCATGGGTCAGCGCCGCGGCAAAGTCGATCCCGGCGGAGGATGCCTCGGCGACGATTTCGCCGGTGGTCGCATCGCGCATCGCCGCGCCGCGGTCGCCTCCGCTTTGCCATTTTCCGCACACGTAGCTTCGCAGCTTCATCGGGCAGCGCTCGTTGTCAGCGAATTCAATGGCTGCGTTCGATGAGCATGGCAATGCCCTGCCCCACGCCGATGCACATGGTGCACAGCGCGCGTCGACCGCCGCCTCGCTCCAACTGATGCAGCGCGGTGGTCACCAGACGCGCGCCGCTGGCACCGAGCGGATGACCCAACGCGATCGCGCCGCCTTGTGCATTGAGGTGCGCGGCGTCATCGGCGATACCAAGTTCGCGCAACACGGCGAGCGCCTGCGCGGCAAATGCCTCATTGAGCTCGATGAGATCGACGTCCGCGAGGCTCGCTCCGAGACGATCGAGCAACTTGCGCGTTGCCGCGACCGGCCCCATACCCATGACTCTGGGCGGCACCCCGGCCACCGCGGTCCCCAAGATTCGCGCGCGCGGCGTGAGGCCAAAGCGCTTGATCGCGCCCGGCCCCGCCAGCAGCAGCGCGCAGGCGCCGTCATTGATTCCCGAAGAGTTGCCGGCGGTCACGGAGCCGCCGGCGCGAAACGGCGTCGGCAGCTTGTTGAGCGCTTCGAGACTGGTCTCGCGCGGATGCTCATCGACACTCACCAAGGTGATTTCGCCGCGCTTGGCGGGAACCGGCACCCCGACGATTTCGCGGCTGAACCAGCCCGCGGCCTGAGCGGCCAATGCCCGCTGTTGGCTGCGCAACGCGAATCGGTCCTGATCCTCGCGCGACACGCCGAATTGAGCCGCGACGTTCTCCCCGGTCTCGGGCATCGACTCGATCCCGTACTGCTGTTTGAGCAGCGCATTGACGAAGCGCCAGCCGATCGTCGTGTCGAACATCTGCACATCACGGGCGAACGGCGCAGCGCCTTTCGACACCACGTACGGCGCCCGGCTCATGCTCTCCACGCCGCCGGCGAACACGACCTCGGCCTCGCCGCTGCGGATCATGCGCGCAGCGCTCGCCACGGCATCCATTCCCGAACCGCAGAGCCGGTTGAGCGTAACGCCCGGCACGTCGACCGGAAGGCCGGCCAGCAGCGCACTCATCCGCGCGACATTGCGATTGTCTTCGCCCGCCTGATTGGCGCACCCCAGAATCACATCGTCGATGGCAGCCGGATCGAGCTCGGCATTGCGCCTCGTCAGTTCGCGCAGCACCACGGCCGCAAGATCGTCGGGACGCACCGAGGAAAGCGCGCCGCCGTAGCGGCCTATGGGCGTGCGGATGGCGTCGCAAATGAATGCCTCACTCATCGTCGTTGTCCTTGTTATGACGGTGTGCTGGATGGTACGCGAAGCCGCGCACAACGCCCGCGAAAGTGCGCCACCAGATCACCGGAGGCCCTGGTGACGGCCACATCGTAGATGCCGTGGCGGGCGATACCGTGATCGATGCCGAACAGGATCGTTTCATAGGGCATGGTCGGTCCCCGCGCGCCGGTTGCTCCGACTACTTGTCGTCCGCTCAGCCCGTCTATTTATCGTCATAAGTGAGTTCAAGCGTCGCGGTGGTGGGCCGGGCCTGGCAGCACAGGACGAAGCCGGCGTCGATTTCCCAGGGCTCGAGTGCGATGTTATGCGCCATCACCGCTTCGCCGCCGACTATGCGCGCACGGCAGGTGGCGCAAATTCCCGAACGGCACGAGAACGGCAATTCAAGACCCGCGTGTTCGGCGGCCTCGAGCACCGAAGCATCGGCGGCCATCATTGGGAAGCTGCGGCGCCTGCCGTCCATGGCGATGGAGATGGTCGATAGAATCTCGGGCGCGGGCGCCTCGATCGCCGTGGCGGCGGACGTCTTCGGCATGGCGTCCGAATCGCGCGGCGCGCCGGGGCGCGGTGGGGTTGCCGTGAAGCGCTCGAACCGAACCGGCGCGTCTGGGTTCAGGACATTGACGGCATCGCGCACTTGATCGACCATGTGCCCGGGACCGCACACGAAATACTCGTCCGCCGAAGAGATCTCGACGAATTGGCGCGCCAGCTCCTGGATCCTCGCCGCATCGATGCGCCCATTGAGCAATTCGGTCTGTTGCGGCTCGCGGCTCATGATGAAATGCACCGAAAATCTGCTGAGGTAACGATTCTTGAGCGCGAGCGTGTCCTCGAGAAACATGGTGCGCGCCATGCTTCGGTTACCGTACATCAGGGTGAACCGGCTGTTCGGCTCGCGGGCAAGAATGTCCGTGGCGAGGGACAGCACCGGCGTGATGCCGCTGCCGGCGGCGAAGGCCACATAGGATCTCGTCCGCGCCGGATCCACCGCGGTGCGGAACCGCCCGACCGGCGTGCCCACATCGAGCACATCGCCGGACCGCACCCGGGTCGCCAGATCCCGCGACATGCGTCCGCCCTGTTGTTCGCGAACGCCTAAGCGGAGCACGGGATTTCCCGGCGCCGTCACGATCGAGTAGGTTCGCCGCTCCTCGCGACCGTCGATCATGCGCCGCACCGTCACGTATTGGCCGGCATCGAAATGGAATCGCTCGCGCAACGCGGGCGGAATCGCCAGCGTCACGCACACCGCATCCTCCGCGGCGCGCTCCACCGCAGTGACCTTGAGGGAGTGAAAACTCAGCACGCAATCCCCATTAGATGCATTTGCCGGTCAGATGCATTTGAAATATTCGAAAGGCTCCAGGCACTGACGGCAGCGGTGCAATGCTTTGCACGGCGTCGAGCCAAAGCGGCTGATGCACTCGGTATCGACGGATTGACAGCGCGGACAGGCGATGGGCCGCGATGAGTCGGCATCGCGCGGCGGCACGATGCCGTAGGCCGCGAGCTTGCGTCGACCTTCGGCAGATATCCACTCGCTGCTCCATGCGGGCGATAGCACCTGAATGACCGCAACCGGTCCAACCTCGGCGTCCTCGAGCGCCTGCTCGGCCAATTGCCGGATGACCTCGGTTGCGGGACAGCCGGTATAGGTCGGCGAAATGCCCACCTCCAGCGCACCGTCGGGTTGCGTCTTGACGAATCGGACGATCCCGAGATCGACCAGGCTCAAAGCCGGGATTTCCGGATCCTCCACCGCACCGAGCGCGCGCCAGGCGCAGGCGACCCGGGCATCGGCATCCGCGGCGACGCCGGCGGACGCGGGCTCGCCGATGATTGGCGCGGCGCCGATCACCAGCGAGCCCCCGAATGGGCTCGCTGCAGGTATTGCATGTCGGCCAGAATGTAACCCAGGTGTTCGCTGTGCTCGCCTCGCTTGCCGAACCACTGATACGGACGGTCCCGCGGTCGATCGAGCGTCGCCTCGGCGAGCACGGCGTCGATTCGCGCCGACCATGCGGCGCGTACCTCGGCCAATCGCGGAGCAATTCCGCAGTCCGCCATCTCGCGATCCAAGTCGTCCTCGGCGAACAATTCCGTCGTGTACGGCCAGAGCCGCTCGAGCGCCGACTGCACTCGTGCATGGCTTTCCGGCGTGCCGTCGCCGAGCCGCACCAGCCAATCCGAGCTGTAGCGCAAATGGTAGCGGCACTCTTTGACGGCCTTGCCCGCGATGGCGGCCAGGCGCTCGTCGGCCGAGTTCGCCAAGCGTTCGAAGAACTCCAGTTGAAATGCGCCGATCAGCACTTGACGCACGATGGTCTGGCCGAAATCTCCGTTCGGCTGCTCGACCAGAGTCGGATTCAGGTACTCGCTCTGCTCGCGCAAAAAGGCGATTTCGTCTTCGCCCCGGTCGCGGCCCTCGAGTTCACCCGCATAGGCGAGCAGGAGGCGCGCCTGGCCGATCAGATCCAGCGCGACGTTGGCGAGCCCCAAATCCTCCTCGAGCGCCGGTGCGTGACCGACCCATTCTCCGAGCCGCTGGCCGAGCACCAGGCTGAGATCCCCCATGCGCAGCACGTAGCGGAACAACAGCCGTGCCACATTGGTTGCGGCCGCGCTCATAGGGTCTTGACCTCGTCGGGGATGTCGTAAAACGTCGGATGACGATAAATCTTGTCGCGCGCAGGCTCGAACAACGCCTCGGCTTCCGCCGGGTCCGAAGCGGTGATGGCCGCGGACGGCACCACCCAAATGCTGACGCCTTCCTGACGCCGCGTGTACAGGTCGCGTGCATGATCGATCGCCATGCGCGCATCGGTGGCGTGCAAGCTGCCCACGTGCTTGTGGTCGAGACCTCCCCGGGCGCGAATGAATACCTCGTAGAGCGGCCATTGACGTTTGTCGTCCATGCGAATACTCCGGTAAGAAGCGCTAAACCGATCGATCAGGCCGCACAGCTCGCGTCGCGGCGCCGCTGCTTATCGGCATACGCGGTGGCCGCCTCGCGCACCCAGGCGCCTTCCGAATGCGCGCGGCGCCGAGCCGCCAGCCTTTCGGCATTGCAGGGACCGTTGCCCTTGAGCACCTGCTCGAATTCGCTCCAGTCGATCGGACCGAAATCGTAGCGCTGCTCGGCATCGTTCCAGCGCAAGCGCGGATCGGGCAAGGTCAGTCCCAGGAAATTCGCCTGCGGCACCGTGAAGTCGACGAATTTTTGCCGCAGCTCATCATTCGAGAAGCGCTTGATCTTCCAGCGCTGCGAATCGGTGCCGTGGACCGATTCGGCGTCCGGAGGCCCGAACATCATGAGAGCGGGCCACCACCATCGATTGAGCGCCTCTTGCGCCATGCGCTTCTGCGCGGCGCCGCCTTGCGCGAGGCGCAGCATGATGTCGTAGCCCTGCCGTTGATGAAAACTTTCCTCTCGGCAGACGCGCACCATGGCCCGCGCATAGGGGCCGTAGGAGCAACGGCACAGCGGAATCTGGTTCATGATCGCCGCGCCGTCGACCAGCCAGCCGATGGCGCCGACATCGGCCCAGGTCGGCGTCGGATAGTTGAATATGCTGGAATACTTGGCCTTGCCCGCCAGCAGCTGGTCGATCAATTGATCGCGGCTGACGCCGAGAGTCTCGGCGGCGCTGTACAGATAAGCGCCGTGGCCGCCCTCGTCTTGTACTTTGGCGATCAGGATGGATTTGCGCAGCAGAGTGGGCGCGCGCGTGATCCAATTCCCCTCCGGCAGCATGCCGACAATCTCGGAATGGGCGTGCTGTGAGATCTGGCGGATCAAGGTGGCGCGGTATCGCGCCGGCATCCAGTCCTTCGGCTCGATCTTTTCTTCCCGCCGGATGCGTGCCTCGAAATGCCGCTCCCGCGACACGTCATCAGCCGGCGCGGCCGGATCCGACCCCTGAACATCGAGCGCCTGCGTGTACATGCCGCCTCCCGGCCTGCCGTTGCAACATTTCAGCGGAACCAGACTGACACGTACATTGACTCAAATCAATTTTTTTTGTGTCATGAACTGCTGCATACTGCGATGCCATTGAGAACCCCCAACCGACCCGCCGCCGCCCGCAATCTCATCCAGCGCCTGCGCAAACAGCGCCCGCTTCGGGCCGGATCGCTGATCGTGACGATTTTCGGGGATTCGCTCATGCCGCGCGGCGGCGCGGTTACGCTCGGCAGCCTGATCAAGCTCGCGACGCCCTTTGGCCTCAACGAGCGCCTGATTCGCACCGCCACGGCGAGACTCGCTCACGAAGGCTGGGTGCAGGCGCGGCGCGTCGGCAAGCTGAGCGAGTATCGGCTGTCGGGCATCGGACGCGAGCGCTTTGCCGAAGCCACGCAACGCATCTACGGCGAGTCGAGCGCACACTGGTCGGGGCGCTGGACCCTGGTCGTGTTGCCGTCCCTGCCCGCTGCGGCGCGGCATCGGCTA
>Ga0207927_1000373_pt1 | contig 19107 bp, 14 predicted proteins | sample NGESurdeep072012_2_FD_184456 | JGI IMG/M metagenome (GOLD analysis project Ga0207927, IMG submission 184456) | Arctic peat soil microbial communities from Barrow, Alaska - NGEE Surface sample 210-2 deep-072012 (SPAdes) | ecosystem: Environmental > Terrestrial > Soil > Wetlands > Peat ... | reverse complement strand
TCGAGCGGAGTCTTGCCCTGGCGTTCCATCTCCAGCGCGAAGTCGATCATCATGATGGCGTTCTTCTTCACGATTCCAATCAACAGCAGGATGCCGACCAGCCCAATCACGTTCAGTTCCATGTGAAACAGCATCAGGGCGAGCAGCGCGCCGGTGCCGGCTGAAGGTATCGTCGAAAGGATGGTGATGGGATGGATGTAACTCTCATACAACATGCCGAGCACGATATACACCGCAAGCAGCGCCGCCAGAATCAGCAGTGGTTCCGAAGAAAGCGAGTCCTGGAACGCAGCGGCAGTCCCCTGGAAACTGCCATGGATGGTAGCTGGGAAACGCATCTGCAGTTCCGTTTGCTCGATCAACTTGGTGGCATCGCCCAAGGCCGCGCCCGGCGCGAGGTTGAATGAAATCGTCACTGCCGGGAACTGTCCCTGGTGGGCGACTGCCAGGGAGGTGCTGGTCGGGCCGAAATGGGCAAACGCGGACAAGGGAACTTGTGCTCCTGTCGAAGCAGCTGTGGCTGTTGAAGAGGGTGTGGCTGTGGTGGCCGATCCAGTGCTTGCAGGCTGCACGCTGCCCGGCGCCGCCGAAACACTTGCTGTGGCCGGAATACCTGTTGGCGCCTGCGCTCCCGGCTTGGTGATCACATAAACGCTCTGCAGCGCATCCGGCGTCAGTTGATATTGCGGGTCCACCTCGAGCACGACGTGGTACTGGTTTAGCGTTTGGTAAATGGTCGAGATCTGGCGTTGTCCGAACGCGTCGTAGAGCACATTATCGATTTGCGACGGCGTGATTCCCAACCGGGCGGCGGTATCGCGATCGATGATCACATTCTGCTGCAAGCCGCGCACCTGCTGGTCGCTGCTCACATCTTTGAGGATGGGAATCGCCCTGAGCTTGTCGGTTAGTTTAGGCGCCCACTCATACAACTCGGCCAGGTCCTCGCCCGAGAGCGTGTATTGATACTGCGCGTTGGAGAAGCGGCCGCCAATCTGCAAATCCTGCGCGGCCTGGAAAAACAGGGTCGCTCCGGGCACGTGGGAAGTTTTCGGGCGGATGCGGTTGATCACCTGGTCGATACTGACCTTGCGCTGATTGAGCGGCTTCAAGGTCACGAACATGCGGCCCTGGTTCTGCGCCGTGTTGCCACCTGAAAACGCAATGACATTGTCAACCGCGGGATCGCTTTTCACGATGCGAATGAATTCGGCTACTCTGTCTCGCATTCCAGCGAAGGCCATGTCCTGGTCGGCCATGATGGTACCCATCATGCGTCCGGTGTCCTGTTGCGGGAAGAATCCTTTGGGCACGATGATGTACAGGTACACGTTTACGAAGACGGCCAAGACTGCAATCGTAAAGACCAGCCGCTGATGACCCAGCACCCACGCCAGGGACCGCTTATACCCCGAGTTGAGATGGATAAAGCCCTTCTCGCTGGTCCGGTAAATCAAGCCGTGTTTAGCGCCGCGAGGCTTTAGCAATCGCGCGCACAGCATCGGCGTCGTGGTCAACGACACCACCATGGAAACCGCAATGGCCCCGCTGATGGTCATCGCGAATTCGTGGAACAGCCGCCCGATCAAGCCACTCATCAGCAGAATGGGGATGAACACCGCGATCAGCGACATGCTCATCGACATCACGGTGAAGCCGATCTCGCGGGAACCCAGCAGCGCCGCTTCGTGCGGAGACATGCCAGCTTCGATGTGGCGCATCACGTTTTCCAGCACCACAATGGCGTCATCTACCACGAATCCCGTGGAAATCGTCAGCGCCATTAGGGACAGGTTGTTGAGCGAATAGCCCAACAGGTACATGATCCCGAAGGTGCCGATGATGGCGAGGGGCACAGCAACGCTGGGGATGAAGGTGGCGCGGACTTCGCGCAGGAAGACGAACACCACCAGTACAACTAATACCAGCGAGATCAGCAGGGTGCGTTCCACGTCCGCGACCGAAGCCCGAACCGTCGTAGTGCGGTCAAGCGCGATGTCGAGATTGATGTTTTGCGGCATCGACGCCTTCAAAAACGGCAGCTGCTCGATCACCCGGTCAACCGTCGCAATGATGTTGGCGCCGGGCTGACGGAAAATGATGATCATTACGCAAGGCTTGCCGTTGAACCGGCCGGCAACGTGCGTGTCAGTGTAGGAATCCTGAACATCGGCGACGTCGCTCAGCCTGACCGGCGCACCATCTCTGTAGGCAACAATGATCGGGCGATAGTCCTTGGCCTTCTTAAGCTGGTCGTTGGTTCTGACCATCCAGGTCTTCTCGCCGCCCTGCAACGAGCCCTTCGCCTGATTCACGTTTTGCGCCGCAACTGCCGTGCGGACCGCGTCCAGGCCGATATTCAACTTGTTAAGCAGGTTGGGATTGGCTTCAATGCGGACGGCGGGTTGGGACGATCCGCCAACATACACCTGTCCCACACCTTGGACTTGCGCCAACTTCTGGGACAGGATCGAGTCCGCCGCGTCGTACATCTGGTCCTGCGTGAGGGTGTCCGATGTCAGCGCCAGAATCAGGATGGGGGAGTCGGCGGGATTCACCTTGCGATAGCTGGGATTGCTGGGCAAATCGGCAGGCAGAAATCCGCGGGCGGCATTGATGGCCGCTTGCACGTCGCGCGCCGCCGCATCAATATTGCGGTTCAAATCGAACTGCATGGTGATGCCTGTCGATCCCAACTGGCTGGTCGACGTCATCTGGTTGATGCCGGCGATGCGGCCAAACTGGCGCTCCAACGGCGTAGCCACCGAGGTCGCCATGGTCTCCGGACTCGCGCCCGGCAGTCCGGCGCCTACTGAGATCACCGGGAAATCAATCTGCGGCAGCGGCGAAACCGGAAGCTGGGTGTAGGCCAAGCCTCCAGCCAGGAGTAGAGCGATGGTCAGAAGAAAGGTCGCAACTGGCCGCTCGATGGCTGGTCCGGAGACATTCATGCTCAGTCTCCCATGGCCTCGGCGGGTTTCGGCGCACGAATGTTACGCAGCGCCGCGCCTAGACGGTCAAACCACAGGTAAACCACTGGAGTGGTGTACAGCGTGAGGATCTGGCTGAACAGCAAACCACCAATGATGGTCACACCCAGGGGGCGTCGCAATTCGGAACCGGTACCCGAGCCCAGCGCCAGCGGGACCGCGCCGAACAGCGCGGCGAACGTGGTCATCATGATGGGACGGAATCGCAGCAGGCAGGCTTCGTAGATGGCGTCCAGCGGAGTCTTGCCATCCTTGCGCTCGGCCTCCAGCGCGAAGTCAATCATCATGATGGCGTTCTTCTTCACGATACCGATCAACAGAATGATGCCTATCAACGCCATCACACCCAGGTCCATGCGGAAGATGTTGAGCGCCAGGATCGCGCCCACTCCCGCCGATGGCAGAGTGGACAGAATGGTGACAGGGTGAATGTAGCTCTCGTAAAGCACTCCCAGCACGATGTACACGGTGACGATGGCGGCCAGGATCAGCCAGCCTTCGTTGGCCTGCGACGCCTCAAAGGCCCTCGCGGTTCCCTGGAACTTCACCTGGATGCTCGGCGGTATCGTGATCTCCGCCACCGCCTTATTGATCGCCTGCACCGCTTCGCCCAGCGAATACCGCCCGCCCAGGTTGAAGGAGACCGTCACCGACGGAAACTGTCCCTGGTGGTTGAGCGACAATGCACCACTCCCGGTGGTGAAGTGCGCGATGGCGCTCAGCGGCACCTGCCCATTCGCCCCGGGCACGTAAATGCTCTTGAGCGAATCGGGATCGTCGCGGAATGACGGATCGACTTCCAGCACCACGTGGTACTGGTTCAACTGGGTAAACATGATCGAGATCAGGCGCTGTCCAAACGCGTCGTAGAGCGTGTTGTCCACCGCGCTGGCGGTCACGCCCAAGCGGGCGGCGGTGTCGCGGTCGATCTCGAGGTTGGCCACCGCTGCCTGGTTCTGCTGATCGGTTGCAACATCGCGCAACTCTGGAACCGTCTTCAGCTTGGCCAGCAGCGTGTTCGTCCACTGCGCCAGTTCCTTGGGATCGGCGTCCTCCAGGCTGAACTGATACTGGGTGCGGCTAACCCGGTCTTCCACCGTCAGGTCCTGCACCGGCTGCATGTTGAGCGTGATGCCTTCGACGCCGGCTGTCTCCTGCTGCAACCGCTTGATGATCGCGGAAACATCGCTACTACGTTCGTCCTTGGGCTTCAGATTGATCTGGAAACGCCCGCTGTTGGGCGTGGTGTTGGTGCCGTCCACGCCGATAAACGATGACAGGCTGGCGACGTCCGGGTCCTTCAGGATGGCGGCTGCAAGGCTGACCTGCCGCTGCGCCATGGACGAGAAAGATACGCTCTCCGGCGCATCCGAGATGCCCATGATCACGCCGGTGTCCTGAATGGGAAAGAAGCCCTTGGGCACCAGGATGTAAAGCCAGATAGTCGCAACCAATGTCCCAAGCGTAATGATTAGGGTCAGCGTCTGGTGGTCCAGGACAACCTTAAGGGTGCGTCCGTAAAACGCGATGGTGTTGTTGAAAATCCTCTCTGATGCTTCGTACAGCCTGCCATGTTTTTCCTGGCCCTTCTGGCGCAACAGGATCGAGCACATCATGGGCGTTAGCGTCAACGAGATGAACGCCGAAAGCAGGATGGTCACGCTCAGCGTAACCGCAAACTCGCGGAACAGGCGGCCCACGATGTCGCCCATGAACAGCAGCGGGATCAGCACCGCGATCAGCGAAACCGTCAACGAAACAATGGTGAAGCCGATCTGTCCGGATCCGCGCAATGCGGCTTCCAGGGGCGAATAGCCGTCCTCGATATAGCGGTCAATGTTCTCGATCATGACGATCGCGTCATCGACCACGAAGCCAGTCGAGATGGTCAGCGCCATCAGCGAAAGGTTGTCGAGCGAATAGCCCAGCAGGTACATCACGGCGAAGGTGCCCACCAGTGAAAGCGGCACGGCGATGCTGGGAATAATGGTCGCAGCCAGTGTGCGCAGGAATATAAAGATCACCATCACCACCAGCGCGATGGTGAGCATCAGGCTGAACTTAACGTCGGCGACGCTGGCCCTGATGGTGTTGGTGCGGTCGGTGAGCACCGTGATTTTGACCGACGCCGGCAGGTTGGCCTGCAGTTGCTTCAACCGCAACTTCACGCTGTCGGCGACCTTGATGATGTTGGCCCCGGGCTGGCGCTGAATATTGAGGATCACCGCCGGCGTGGTGTTCATCCACGCGGCCTGATTCAGGTTCTCCGGGCCCTCGATCACCTTCGCCACGTCCGACACTCGAACCGGGTTGCCGTTCTTGTAGGCAATGATCGTGTTGGCGTAGTCCTCAGGCTTGAATAGCTGATCGTTGGCGCCGATGGTGTAGGCCTGGCGATTGTCCTGCAGTTGCCCCTTGGCCTGGTCAACATTGACCGCGGCGATCATGGTGCGCAGTTGCTCCAGGCTCATGTCATAGGACGCCAGCGCGGTCGGGTTCGCCTGGATTCGCACCGCCGGCTTCTGCCCGCCGCTGATGGAAACCAGGCCCACTCCCGGCAGTTGCGAAATCTTCTGCGCAAACGTCGTGTCTGCCAGGTCCTCAATCTGCGGAAGAGGCATGGTGTCGGAGGTCATCGCCAGCGTCAGGATGGGCGCATCCGCAGGATTGACCTTGCTGTAGATAGGCGGCGTCGGCAGGTCAGGCGGCAGAAACGTCTGCGCGCTGTTGATGGCCGCCTGGACCTCCTGCTCGGCCACATCGATGTTTTCATCGAGATTGAACTGCAGCGTAATGACCGACGCGCCAAACGAGCTGCTCGACGTCATCTGGTTCAGCCCGGGCAGCTGTCCGAACTGCCGTTCCAGCGGCGAGGTGATCGACGAGGCTGTGACGTCGGGACTGCCTCCCGGATAAATCGTCACGATCTGGATGGTCGGATAATCGACTTGCGGCAGGGCCGAGATGGGAAGCTGCTGGTAGGCCACGATCCCCACTAGCAGCAGAGCCACCATAAGCAGCGAGGTCGCGATGGGCCGGAGAATGAATGGCCGCGAAATACTCATGAGTGCGATCCGTTACCCTCGGCTGCTTGCGGACTCTTGGATTGGTTGACCGGTGCCTGCACACTGACGCGGCTTCCCGGCTGCAGCTTTTCCTGTCCGTCGGTGACCACCTTGTCGCCAGCCTGCAAGCCCGACTCGATCACGACGACGTTGCCCTGTGTCAAGGCGATCTGCACGGGTTTGACCTGCACCGTGTTCTTGGCGTCGACCGCGTAAGTGAACGTACCCTGTGGACCGCGTTGTATCGCACTCGCCGGCATGGTAAGCGCGTCCTTGCGCGTCTCCAGCAACAAGTGCACGTTTACAAACTGGTTGGGCCAGAGATTGTTGTCAGGGTTCTCGAACACCGCTTTGAACTTCGCCGTGCCCGTCGTCTGGTCGATCTGGTTGTCGATGGTCAGCAGCTTACCAGTGGAGAGCTTCGTCTGGTCATCGCGGCTGTACACGTCCACCACCAGCGTTCCTTCCTTCATGCGCTGCCGCACTGCCTGGAGCTGGTCTTCCGGCAAAGTGAAGTCGATCGCGATGGGATGCAGTTGCGTGATGATGACCATCGGCGTGGCGGAAGAGGCCTGCACGTAATTGCCGATATCGACCTGCCGCAACCCGATGCGCCCGTTGATGGGAGAAGTAACGCGGGTGTAAACAAGGTTTAGATTCGCGCTGTTGATCGCAGCCTTGTCGGCGGCGATAGTGCCTTCATACTGCCCGAACGACGCTTCCTGTGTGTCCAGGTCTTGCTTGGCGATCACGCCGCCGGCGTACAAGGCTTTCATGCGCTCGAATTGCACCTTGGCATTGTTCAGTTGCGCTTCATCGCGTTGCAGATTGGCTTTCGCCGTTTGCAACGCAACGTCGTATGGCCGCGGATCGATTTGGATCAGCAGCTGTCCCTCTTTAACTTCCTGGCCTTCCTGGAAGTTGACCTGCATGATCTGGCCGTCGATGCGGGTCTTCAAGGCGACGGTATTGAAGGCCTGAACGGAGCCCAGTCCGGTCAGGTAAACCGGAAAATCGCGCTGCTGCACGGTGGCCACCCCAACGGGAACGGCTGGCGGCGGACCGCTGGCCTTGGCGTTCTTGTCTGCGCGGCTACAACCGCCCAGTAAGGCGCAAATGAGTATTGCGATTCCAGCTTTATGAATTCGCAGAAACGTCAAACTTTCCTCCTCGCTGGCAGATGGCATCGTGGCAGGGATCGCAGCCATCGCCAGGGGCCCGGGACTTGATTAAGACCGTGCCAGTTACAGTACTATTATTCCCATCTAATTAGACCGGATCGCCAGTCCGAGGGCCGTTAAGAGAGAGTGAAGGAAGGTTAAGTTTTGTGAAGGGTCCCGCCACATCCCGAAACAATTCTTCACCGCAGCAGCGCACTGGAAAAGGCACAATGAATCCAGTGAATCAACTGCTCATCATCGACGACGATCACGCTCTCGTCAATCTGCTCAAACGATTTCTTGAGGCAGAAGGCTTTCACATCGACGCTGCCTACGACCATGATACCGGACTGGCCGCGGCACTCGGCGATCACCACGAGTTGGTGATTCTGGATGTGATGTTGCCCGGCGGCTCCGGGTTCGAACTGCTCAAGGCCCTGCGCCACCAGTCCGCCGTGCCGGTTCTCCTGCTCACCGCACGCGGAGAAGCTGTGGATCGTATCCTTGGGCTCGAGATCGGTGCCGACGATTATCTCGCAAAACCCTTCGATCCGCGTGAACTTGTGGCCCGCATCCGCGCTGTATTGCGCCGTACCCGCGAAGCCGCTTCAGGCGCGGCCCGCAGCGACCATGATGAAGTCCTGAAGGTCGGCGGTATCGAACTCTCACTCGGCACCCGCAATGTCACTTGCGACGGCAAAGCGGTGGAACTGACGTCGGTCGAGTTCAATGTGCTGGAACTGCTCCTGCGCAATGCCGGAACCGTTGTCGCCCGCGAGCAGATCGCCGAAGTCGCACTCGGACGCCCGCTCAATGCCTTTGATCGCAGCGTAGACGTACACGTCAGCCGGCTGCGCAAGAAACTTGGAAGCCTTCCTGGGAATGACGATCTCATTCGTCCCATCCGCGGCATTGGTTATTTTCTTGCCGCGGCGACGCCGGAATCGAGCAAGGCATGAACCGGCGGCTCTTCTGGAAGATCTTTCTGCCATTTTGGGTTGCGCAAGCACTGTTGCTCGGCGTGCTCTACCTGCGCCTCCAACATCGGGCACACGCGGACAATCCCTGGTGGGTACAGCCGGAACGCCGCTTGGTGCCAACGCTGGCGGACTTGGCCGTGCGCCGCTATGAGGACAACGGGCAGCACGGACTGCGCGCCTTGCTCGACCAGTCAGCCTTGCCCCACCGCGCGAACTACTGGCTGCTCGATGCTGACGGACACGAATTGAGCGGGCGTGCAATGCCCGAGGAGGTTCTCGATTACGCCCAGCGCGCCTTGCGGCGTGAAGGCATGGTCCGCCCCGACGAGGCCGTATTCGTTGTCTCGCAAGTCAGCACGACGCGTGGCACCTATTTGTTTATCGGAGAGTTCATTCCTCCGGGATTATCAGAGCGTGTTCCCGGAGACATTCTCTGGGTGTTGAAACTCGGCACCGTTATCTCTGCCCTGATGTGCCTGCTGATCGCCCATTATCTCAGCAAGCCGATTGAGCGCCTACGCCTCGCTACCAATGAACTGGCGCGCGGCAATCTTGATATTCGTGTCGGCGCCACCATCGGTAAGCGCAGCGACGAAATCGCGGACCTGGTGCGCGACTTCGATTCCATGGCCGGAGAGCTGCGCAATCAGATTCAGAGTGAGCGGAATCTTTTGAGTGGCGTATCGCATGAACTCCGCTCGCCGATCGCACGAATACGACTGGCGCTCGCTCTGGCGCGCACTTCCGACCGACCGGAGCGCGACGAAATGCTCGACCGCATCGAGCAGGACACCATTCAGCTCGATTCGATGCTAGAACGTATCCTTACTGTCGCTCGGCTCGAGAACGGACAGTACAAACCAAAGTTCGAGAGCCTCTCTCTCAACGATCTCATCGACGAAGTGCTGGACGACGCTCGCTTCGAGGCGGCGGCGACCGATGCAACCGTCAATTACGCCGACGACGCCATGCTGCACGTCAACGGCGATCCAGGTCTGCTGCGTAGTGCCATCGAAAATGTCGTGCGCAATGCCATCTTCTACTCGGGACAGGGCGGCAGGATTGATGTTCGCCTGCGCCTCGACGATGGCAACGCTGTTCTAACCGTGCGGGACAATGGCAAGGGCGTCCCGGAAGACGCGCTCCCCCTGCTTTTCAAGCCGTTTTATCGTGTAGATGATGCCCGCGGGACCTCCACCGGCGGCATGGGACTGGGGCTGGCCATCGTGCGCAATGCCGTCGCCGTTCACAGCGGCGCGGTGACGGCCCGTAACGTCTTGCCGCACGGACTTGAAGTGGAATTGCGGCTGCCCGTTGCCGGCAGCGCGCTGCCTGCACGGAATTCAGCTGCGCAATTGATCGCTCCGCTGCAAGGCCGCCGCTAACTTTGGGGTTGTCATCCTGAGCGGAGGCGGCCTTGCCGCTGTAGTGGAGCGACCCCTTCTGGCGCGACGAAATCCCGCTCCTCCATGGCTCCCACATTGTCAGACTTCCAGCAGGCCTGAATAAATCGCCATACCCACCACGGCATCCACACCCATCGCATCCAGATCGTCGATCTCTTGCTGACTGCAAATACCACCGGCCGCAATCAACCGCCGCGCCGTCAGCCTGCGCAAACCGTCAACAACGTCCAGCGGTATCCCTTGCAACATCCCCTCGGTGTCGATATGCGTGTAGAGAAACGCGGAACAATATTGCTCCAACGCCTGCATCATCTCCGCCGGAGTAATTGCGGTGATGGTTTTCCAACCATGGATAGCCACTCGTCCGCTGCGCGAGTCGATCGCCATCACCAACCGCTCAGCCCCGAATTCGTCGCTGAGCGTACTCGCGAATGCCGCGTCGACGACCCCATACTTAATTAAAGACGAACCGAGGATAACCCGCTTCGCCCCCGCCTCCAGCATCTGCCGCGCGTTTTCAGCGGAACGAATGCCGCCGCCCACCTGGCACGGCAGTTGGCCGCACAGATCGGCAATCAGGGCACGGTTGTTGCCTTTGCCCTTCGCCGCATCGAGGTCAATCAACTGAACCAGTGGATACCGCGCAAACCGCTCGACCCATTCACCGAAGTTCTCGAACTCCAGCGTCTTCTTCTCGCCCTGCACCAGTTGGACAATCTTGCCGCCCATCAGGTCGATCGAGGGAATCAGCACGTCGGCCTCACCGGAATGCCCGCAGCTCGCAGTTCTTGCTTGATTGCCGCTACCGATTTCAGGCCGAAGTGGAAGACGGACGCCGCCAGAGCCGCATCCGCCGCACCCGCCTCAAATACTTCCACAAAGTGGTGCGGCTCGCCCGCACCTCCGGAGGCGATCACTGGAATACGCACGCGGGTGGCAATCGTCCGGGTCAACGGGCAATCGAACCCCGACTTGGTTCCATCGCGGTCCATCGACGTCAGCATGATTTCCCCCGCCCCCAACTCTTCCGCCCTTATCGCCCACTGCTGTGCATCGAGACCGGTTGGTTTCCGGCCTCCCCACACATACACCTCCCACGTTGTGGGAGTATGTTGCCGCGCATCGATCGCGACAACGACGGCTTGCGAACCATAGCGCTCGGCGACCCGCGTGATCAGCGTGGGATCGGCGATGGCAGCCGAGTTCATCGCCACTTTATCTGCTCCGCAATCCAACACGGCCGCCGCGTCGTCCAGCGAACGGATTCCCCCGCCCACCGTGAATGGGATAAACAACTGCCGCGCCGTGCGCCGCACCGTCTCCAGCAGTGTGTTGCGCGACTCTGCGGTGGCTGTGATATCGAGCAGTACGATCTCGTCAGCCCCTGCCTGACTGTGCGCCAACGCCAGTTCCGCCGGATCGCCTGCGTCGCGCAACTGCTCGAACTGGATGCCCTTCACCACCCTCCCCGCATTTACGTCGAGGCAGGCAATAATGCGTTTAGCCAGCGTTTCACAGGGCACAGAAGTTCTCCAGGATCTGCAGGCCAACATCGCCCGACTTCTCGGGGTGGAATTGCACTCCGAACAAGTTTCCCCGCTCGGCCGCTGCGGTAAACGGTTCCTCGTAGGTACAGGTTGCCACGGTGTCGCTGCAAACCGGTGCGCGATACGAGTGGGTGAAATACACATATGCGCCCGAAGTCACTCCCGCCAGCAGCCGCGAGCGCGCATCAATCGCGATGCTGTCCCATCCCACGTGCGGTGACTTCACTCGGTCCGAGAACCGCGTACACTCTCCCGCAAACGTTCCCAGGCCCCGCAATTCGGTAGCCTCACGGCTGCCTTCGAACATCCACTGCAACCCCAGGCAAATGCCCAACAAGGGCCGACCATCAGGATTGGCCGCCTCATCACGCAACAACTCTCCGAGCTTTCCGGTCGCCAACGGAGCCGTCGCCATGAAGTTGCCCACGCCGGGGATGATCCACTTGTCCGCGCATCCCACAATGTCGGGGTCGTTGGTTACCGCGCACTCCTGGCCCAAGTGCTGCAGCGCCTTCACCACAGACGTGAGGTTCCCCGCTCCGTAGTCCACGACGGCGATCATCTTGTCATCCTGAGCGGAGCGACCGTAGGGAGCGAAGTCGAAGGACCCCTTTGGCCGCGAAGGTCCATTGGAAGCGACGGCATTGACATCACAGCAACCCTTTCGTACTGGGAAGCATCCGTCCCAGTTGCTTATCTTTCGAACACGCTACCCGAAGTGCCCGCGCAAACGCCTTGAACAGCGCTTCTATCTTGTGATGATTCGAGCGGCCATAGATCGTCTTCACGTGGACGTTGGCCTTGGCGCCCCGCGAGAACCCGTCAAAAAAATCGCCAACCAACTCGGTTTGCAGATCGCCGACGAGACGTGTGCGCACCTTGGTATCGACAACTGCCGCGCTGCGTCCGCCGAAATCCACGGCTACGACACCCAGCGTCTCGTCCATCGGCATCACGAAATATCCCGCACGCAGGATGCCTCGCTTGCTGCCCAGCGCCGCCGTAAATGCCTCACCCAGGGCGATGCCCAGGTCCTCCACCGTGTGGTGCTGATCGACGTCCAGATCGCCGGCAGCCTGAATCTCCAAGTCGAATGCTCCATGCCGCGCCACCAACTCCATCATGTGATCGAGAAACCGAATGCCAGTCGCGACCTTCGCTCGTCCATGTCCCTCGATGGTCAGCGCAACACGGATGTCGGTTTCATTGGTCTTGCGATGGATGCGCGCCCGCCTCATGCCGACACCTCCGTTTCCAGCTTCAACTCAGACACAACTTCGTGGAATGCCGCCAACAGCCGCTCCGTCTGTTCACTGGTCCCGAGTGTAATGCGCACACAGCCCTCGCATCCCGGATCGTTCGACCGGTCGCGCACCAATATCCCACGTTGTCGCATAGCGGCCCCGAACTCGCGATGCCGCTGCCCGATCCGCATTAGCACGAAATTCGCCTCGCTCGGCCACCAGGTGATGCCGACTCGTCTCAGCTCGCTCTCTAGTTTCGTGCGGCCGATTTTTACTTGCGCCACATAGCTCGCGATATACTCGCTGTCCGCCAACGCTACCGGCAACGCCAACAGTGCAACCGCATTCACACTGTAGGGCGACGACACTCGCCGCACCATCGGCATCTGCTCTCGCGGTCCGGCGAGAATGCCGATGCGCAGGCCCGCCAGCCCGTAAGCCTTGGAGAATGTCCTCGCCACAAATAGGTTGGGCTGCGTGCCAACGTCGGAAATCAACGTTTGCCCGTGGAAGTCAAAGTAAGCTTCATCGACCAACAGCGCCGAGCCGGGCGCGCTCTTCGCAATTGCCAGCAATTGTTCGCGTGCGGCCACGCCGCCCGTGGGATTATTGGGGCTGGCGACGGCGATTAGCTTTGTCTCCCCACTAATCTTGGCGAGCACCTTTTCCTGCGGGAAACGCAGGTCCTCGCCACACTGCACCCGGACGACCATCGCTCCCGTCGCCTCGGCGAAAATCTCGTACATGCTGAACGTCGGGGTCACCACGATGACTTCGTCCTGCGGCTCCAGATACGCTTCGCACAGCAGGTGTATGCACTCATCCACGCCGTTGGTGAGCAACACCTGTTCGGCCGCCAATCCGAGATGCGCGGCGGCCAGCGCTTCCACCGGCTCGCGCTCGGGATAACGGGCCAGGTCATCAGCGGTGATCTCGCGAATGCGTGCCAGGACGCGCGGCGAGCATCCCTCGGTGTTTTCGTTGAAGTCGAGACGCAGCCCCTGCCTCCCCGCCAGCGGAGGGTGATACTCGTGCATCTGCTGAACGGCTTTGCGGGCGCTAAGCATTGCCGCACCTCACTCGCACTGACTGGGCGTGGGCGCGCAAGCCTTCGGTTTCGGCCAATTTGGTCACCACCGGAGCGATCTCGCGCAGTCCTTCGTTGGTGAACTTCTGCACCGTGATCACCTTCACGAAGTCGGCCACACTCAATCCGCCGCGAAAACGAGCCGCGCCTGCCGTGGGCAGTACATGGTTCGGTCCGGCTGCGTAATCGCCCGCCGATTGCGGCGAGTAGTTGCCGACGAATACCGACCCTGCGTTGCGTACCGCCATCAAATCCGAATCGTCGTCAACCGTCAGGTGCTCGGGGGCGATGCGGTTGACCCAATCCATTGCCTGCTCGCGCGATGCCGCCACCAGCGCGTAGGCGTTGCGCCGCACCGCGCTCTTCGCGGTTGCATTGCCCTGCGCCTGCCGCTCCACATTTTGCATTACATTCTTCGTGAGATCCTTATCGGTAGAGACGAACACGACCACTGCGTCCGGATCGTGCTCGGCCTGCGCCACCAGATCGGACGCAAGAAACTCCGCGCTCCCGCTTTCACTGAGCACCACCGCCTCGGTTGGCCCTGCCAACATGTCGATAGCGCAGTCGAAGCTCACTAGCTTCTTGGCCGCGGTGACGAACGCATTTCCTGGCCCGACGATTTTGTCCACCCGCGCGATGGTCTCAGTCCCGTAGGCCAACGCTGCGATCGCCTGCGCTCCGCCGCAACGGTACACCTCTGTGATCCCCAATAGCGACGCGGCGGCCAGCGTCGCCGGTTGTGGATTAGGCGCAACTACGACGATGCGTTGCACGCCCGCAACCTGTGCCGGAATTGCCGTCATCAGCAGCGTCGACGGCAGCGGGTATCGCCCGCCCGGCACGTAGCATCCAACCGAAGCCAGCGGACGCACCATCTGCGCCAACTCACCGCCATTGATCTTCTTGCTCCACGACTTAGGCATCTGCCATTTGGCAAACCGCCGGATGTTGGCCGCCGCCTGCTTCAACGCATCCCGCGTGTCGACCGGCGTCGCCTTCCACGCCTGCTCGATCTCCTCCCGCGAGACCCAAATGGCTTGCTCTTTTTCCAGCTTGTCCCACAATGTGGCATACCGCACCAGCGCTTTGTCGCCGCCTTTACGGACGCCCTGAATAATCCTGCGGACTTGCGGCTCGACTGCTTCCAGCCGCGATGCCCGGCCTTCAAACTTAGCCACCGCGCGTTCGGCTGCTTTCCCATCGAGTATGCGCATCACATCACGACCTTGTTCAACGGATACTCCACGATGCCCGTCGCATTCGCCGCTTTCAGCCGCGGGATCACTTCCCAACACAGGCTCTCTTCCATGATGGTGTTCACCGCGACCCACGAATTGTCGCTGAGCGTGGAAATCGTGGGACTGTTTAGCGCCGGAAGCACGGCCAGCACCGCTTGCAGGTCTTCGGCCCTGACGTTGAGCATCAGACCCACACGGCCCTGGGCTTCCATGGCGCCACGCAGCATGAGCGCGAGATTTTCGACCTTCTGGCGCTTGCCGGGGTCGATCCAGGCTTTTTTGTTGGCGATGATTTGGGTATTCGATTCGAGAAGGGTTTCGATGATGCGCAGGCGGTTGGCTTTCAAGGAACTGCCGGTTTCCGTGACTTCAACAATGGCATCCGCCAATGTGGGAGGTTTGACTTCTGTCGCACCCCATGAAAACTCGACTTTTACGTCTATCCCACGTTGTAGGAAGTAGCGAGTCGTGACGTTCACCAGTTCGGTCGCGATGGTGGCGCCCCGCAAGTCTTCCGGACGTTGTGCGGGCGAGTCTTCCGGCACCGCCAGCACCCATCGCACTTTCCCCCGGCTTTGCTTGGCGTAGATCAAATCCGCTACGGTGACGACTTCGAGCCCGCTCTCCGTCACCCAGTCCAAGCCGGTCAGTCCAGCATCCAGGGCACCGTGTTCGACATAACGCGCCATCTCCTGCGCGCGGATCAGCATGCACTCAATCTCGGGATCATTGGTGCCGGCAAAGTATGAGCGTGGACTAACGTAAACCTGCAATCCGGCGCGGGCCAGCAGCGCCAGCGTCGCCTCCTGCAGGCTGCCCTTAGGAAGTCCCAGTCGCAGCTTCATCGAGCACCTCCAGCTATCGCGAGTTCGGTATTAAAGCAGCTGCGCGTGCCGGTGTGGCAAACTACGCCCTGCCCTTCCACTTCCACGCGGCACAGGATGGTGTCGAGGTCGCAATCCGCTAGCGCGCTGACCACTTTCAGGCGATTGCCCGAAGTCTCGCCCTTGGTCCACAGCTCATTGCGGGTGCGGCTATAAAACGTAACATAGCCCGTAGCCAGAGTGTTATCGTAGGCGGCGCGATTCATGAAACCCAGCATCAGCACCTCGCCCGTGGCCGCGTCCTGTACGATCGCGGGCGCCAGCCCCATCATCTTCTCGAAGTCAATCTCAACCGGCATTACCTTGTTCCTTTCGCCAAAACAAAAAAACCGCTGAGCTTGTGTCAGCGGGTCGGAGGTATAAGTGCGAAAAGCCTATACGATGATCTCCGCTGACACGCTCGCCACGTGCGAATGGTGGTGATGATGGCGATGGACCAGCGAAATCATTCTAGTTTGAAATTACCGGATCGCTCGCGCCTGTGTCAATGCGACTTTTCTGGACGGCCTCATCAATCATGCTCTTTTGCATATCACTGCAGGCACGCACGACGTGTGCTACTTTTATCCGTTTCAGAAAGGGGCCCTCATGTTTACCAGCGATCTGCTGAAGAACAAGCGTTTTCTCGTCACCGGCGGCGGCACCGGCATCGGCCGCGCTCTGGCCGAGCGCTTCCTGCAACTAGGCGCGACCGGCTACATCTGCGGACGTCGCGCCGAAGTCGTCGAACAAACCGGGAAAGAACTCTCCGCGTCTACCGGCGGGACATGCGAGGCCTTCGCCCTCGATGTTCGCGATCACGAGGCCGTCGAACAGGCTATCGAGCAACTCTGGGCGAAAGGCCCGCTCGATATCCTGGTCAACAACGCTGCCGGGAATTTCCTCGCCAAGACCGAAACCCTGTCTTCGCGGGCCTTTGACGCCGTCATCGGCATCGTGCTGCAAGGCACCATCAACGTGACCATGGCCTGCGGCAAGCGCTGGCTCGCCGCCAAGCATCCCGCCGTCGTGCTCAACATCGCCACCACGTACGCGGAAATCGGCTCCGCGTATGTCGTCCCGAGCGCCGTGGCCAAGGCCGGCGTGCTCGCGCTCACTCGCAGCCTTGCCGTGGAGTGGGGAGGCCGCGGCGTGCGCTTCGTCGCCATCGCACCAGGAGCCATCAAGACCGAGGGTGCGTTCTCGCGGCTGCTGCCCACCGACGCCATGGAGAAGGCCCTCATCGACCACAATCCGTTGCATCGACTGGGCACGCTGGAAGAGATCTCCAACCTCGCGGCGTTTCTGGTGAGCGAGCACGCTGGCTATATCAATGGAGAGATGGTTTACATGGACGGCGGCGAGTTGCTCGCCGGCGCCAGCGTCTTCAGCCTGCTGGGACGCAAAGTTCCCGACGCAGCGTGGGAGATGCTGAAGCCGAAAAAGAAGTAGAGTTTGAGTCCGGGGGGCGCGAGCCTCGTTAGCTATTTCCCTGGGGAGTTCGGGGCCCTGAGATGAATCGATGACGCAGTCAATCTCGTTTTGTTCTCCAGCACCTCCCTAGGTATGCACGTTCGCCATATGTCCTGTATGCAGTTGCTTGTTCTTTCGAGGATTTCCAGAAAAGAGCTACGATCAACGAGTTCAAGACTTTCAACTGCTTCCCTTTTGACAACGGTAGACGCTGCCGTCTGAGCGGCACCGGAAAAATGGTCTGCGGTCGTCACGAAAACACCATTAGGAATATTCGCGAGGACAAGGGCTCCGATGAAGTGCGTCACGTGGTGAACCCCCTCCGCCCTATCAATGCGTTGTCGGTGTTTTACTTGGATAGCAAAAGGTTTGTCGCCTCTGACTAGCAGCAAATCGATGCCTCCATCGCCGGACTTGCCACACAGCTTGCATGTCGCACCGGGCCAGAAGTCGGCCATGACTGCGCCAACCAGTTCCTCCATTTTTGTGGGGCCAATCGAATCGATGGTATTCGGATGCTTGCTGATGGCACGACGTAAGGTGTCCATAGGGATTTCGGTATCTGCTGACGAAAATGTCCTCAAAATGCCGCGATACGCAGAAATCGATCTCGTCATCCCATATAAATTGTGAGCGTCTGGTGTTTCCGAGTCCTCAACGGTCCACCATCCACAATCGCAGGACCACGCGCTTACGCTGTGATGAATGTCCCGTCTCGTGTCTCTGTCCTCAGGATCGTACTCTACGATCCCACCGTCAAAAATCTCAGACGTACGATGGCTACAGAAAGGGCAAATGTCGTTTCGGCTGTAGAACCTATCGGGGAGATGAAGGTCTTCACCCTCCCTGGACGTGTATAGCTCGAGAATGGCTTCGGAGTAATCCAGCGCTTTCATCCTGTTTCCCCAGCGAGAGTACAAGAAAAACAGCCGACGTGGTGCCCCAATTCATTGCGACCGGTTTTAGCTAATCGAGTGACATTCGAAATCCCCACGAAGGCTTCGGGCGGCCCGCAGGCCGCCCGACCAGTTACCAGTTACATGTTACCAGCTACCTAATTCAGCACATGGATGTTCTTCTTCGTGCACATTTCCTTCAGCACTTTCGGCCACACCGTGACGCTCACTTCGCCCAGGTGCGCCTTGCGCAGAATCTGCATCATGGTGCGTGACTGTCCGATTCCCCCGCCAATGCTCAGCGGGATCTCGTGGTTCACGATCGCCTGGTGATACGGATACTTCAGGAGGTCAACCTGGTGGGTAATTTCCAACTGCTTCTTGAGCGACTCCGCATTCACCCGGATGCCCATCGATGTCAGCTCATGCCGCCGGTGCGTTACCGGATTCCACACTAGGATGTCGCCATTCAGGCCGTGCATCATGTGGCCATTCTTGGTGATCGTAGGCGTGACCCAGTCGTCATAGTCAGCCGCTCGCATTTCGTGCGGATAGCCGTCGCGCAGCATCCATCCAATGCCAATGATGAACACCGCCGGATACTTCTGCAGGATCGCCGTCTCCCGCTGTTTGCGCGGCAGCTCGGGATATATGTCGAGAATCTCCTCGGCATGCAAAAACGTGATCTGCTCCGGCAGGTTGGGATACTTCGGATCGCACAGCGTGGGGAACAACTCCTGAGCGTAGCCCTCGGCACCGACAATCACCTTCCAGATCTTGGTGACGATACCTTTCAGGAAGTCGAGGTTGCGCTGCTCGGGCGTGATCACGCGCTCCCAGTCCCACTGGTCCACGTAGGCGCTGTGGTCGTGATCGAGGAAGTAGTCTTTGCGCACGGCGCGCATGTCGGTGCACAGGCCTTCGCCAGCCTGCATGCCGAACTGCTTGAGCGCCATTCTCTTCCACTTGGTGGCAGCCTGCACCACCTGGGCGTTGATGGGATGCTTGTCGCGGTCGTTCGAGATGTGGAACCCGATGGGTGTTCTGGATCCGTCGCGGTCCAGCAGGTCATTCACGCCGCTCTCCTCGTCCACGATCAGCGGCACTTCCACCATCATCAGGTTGAGTTCCTTGCAGAGGTTGTCTTCGATGTAC
>Ga0207927_1000369_pt1 | contig 19134 bp, 15 predicted proteins | sample NGESurdeep072012_2_FD_184456 | JGI IMG/M metagenome (GOLD analysis project Ga0207927, IMG submission 184456) | Arctic peat soil microbial communities from Barrow, Alaska - NGEE Surface sample 210-2 deep-072012 (SPAdes) | ecosystem: Environmental > Terrestrial > Soil > Wetlands > Peat ... | reverse complement strand
TGCGGCACCGTTGGCCGGTGGATCTCAAGTGGCCGCCGGGACGTCGTCTTCGTCGGCGGGCGCGTCTCAGGCGGCGCGGGAGTTCTCACCCGGCTAGCGAGCCGGCGGGGAGCCACTCCGCCGGACATCACACCTCACCCCGTGACGGCCGTATGGCCAATCGCTGTCACCAAATAGAAAGAGGCAGTCAAAGACCGGCCGTCCCTCTCGCCGCGCCGGCGCGCTGCACGGCCCTCAGGCCCGAGGGAAGACCTTCGTGATCTTCGTCAGCGCCAGCGGGTTGCCGCGCGGGCGCAGACGGCCAGTCGCGAGCGCCTTCAACGGGTCGAGGCGCTCGCCCACGATGTCGACCCAGTCCTGGTAGGAGAGGCGCAGCCGCACGTCGGCCGACGGAGACTCGCCCTCCGCGACCGTGCTCGAGCCATTGTTGACCGTCAGATGCCACGTCGGCACGTCGGGGTCGGTGAACTCCCACTGAAAGGTCGTCGGCCGCGTCAGGCCGTGGTCCGGGTTGACCTGGCGGCGAATCGTGTCGAACAGCAGCTCCAGCGTCTCGGAGTCGCGTGCGCTCGGCCCCTCGCGCACGCCGATCACCCCCGCCTTCGCCAGTGCCCGTCCGCGCTGGGAGATCTCCATCGGCGACAGGCCCGGGGGCAGCAGGGCCGGGCCCGGGAGCGACTCGATCGCCAGGCCGGCCGACCGCAGCTTCGTCGTCATCGACACCAGACCCTCGACACCGACCTTGTCGAACGTGTAGTTGAAGACCGTCAGGTAGCGCTCGTCCCAGCCCGGCGGCATCAGCACCTGGGAGGTGAAGCGGGTCACCTCGCGCAGCGTCTTGGCGACGGCCTTGGGCACGCCGACAGGGTCTTCCCGATTCAGGTCGGAGAGCAGCTTGACGCCGAAGCCGATGTGGCGCTGCTCGTCGGCCGCGACGTTCGCCATCCCGTCGCGGAAGGCCGGGAGCTGGTCGCGTTCCTCGAGGTAGTCGCAGATGAAGTGCTGGCCCGGCTGGGCGAGAGCCGCCTCGATGATGATGTGGTAGAGCGTCACCGCCGAGGCCAGCTGGGCGGGCGAGCGGTCGGCGCGCAGCTCGTCGGCCATCGTGTCGAGGCGGTCGAAGATCTTGCGGAAGCCCACCGTCAGCTGCGGCTTGATCTCGCTCAGGCCGCTCGCCATCGAACCGTCGCCGATCCCGCACACCTCCTGCATGAAGCGCCTGAAGAAGACCGCGTGGCGAGCCTCGTCGACCTGCTGGGTCGTCAGGAAGTACTTCTGCTCCTCGAGGGGCGCCGCGTCGATGTACGGCGAGAGGTTGTCCGCCACCGCGTCCTCGCCCCAGAAGAACAGGCAGTAGTTCCACAGCGCCGCCTGGCGCTCGAACTCGGTGAAGTCCTCACGCCACTGGCGTGCGTCCTCGCTGAAGTCGAGGGCCATCGCGCTCCAGTTGCCGCGCTCCCAGCGCGTGTACAGATCCTCGTAGGAGATCGCATCGGTCGGAAGGGACGCGACGTCGCCGGCGCCGTCGGCAGTCGAGGTTGGTGCGCTGACCATCTTCTTCGCTCCTATCGCCGCAGATCCGGATGGATAACGGACGCTATCGGAATAACGCTCGCTCTGTCAAGTAGTATCCCGAGGGATGTCGAGGAGGCCGGAGACCACCGCCAGCGCCGCCGAAGCGTCGGCGACCGGCGCGACCGGCGCCACGACGCGGATGACGCGCGAGCAGAGCCGGGCCAACACCCGCGAGCGCCTGCTCGCCGCGGCACGCAGCGCGTTCGCCCGCAGCGGCTTCCACGGCGCCTCGGTCGAGGAGATCGCCTCCGAGGCCGGGTTCTCGACGGGCGCCCTCTACTCCAACTTCGACGGCAAGGAGGACCTCTTCCTCGTCCTCATGGAGCGCGAGATCGACGAGCACGCCCGCGAGCTGGCCGAGGCGGTCCGGGCCCAGGCCTCGATCTCCGACCGGGCCACCGGCGGCGCACGCCAGTGGATGACGATGATCGACCGGGAGCCCGATCTGCTGCTCCTGTTCATGGAGTTCTGGGCCTACGGTGTGCGCGACCCCGAGGTGCGGCCCAAGGTGGCCGCCCGCTTCGCGCAGATGCGCGAGGTGCTCACCCGGTTGATCGCCGACGGCGTACGCGACTTCGACCTCGAGCTCGCCATGCCGGCGGAGCAGCTCGCCGTCGCCATCGACGCCCTGGCCGATGGCATCGCCCGTCAGAGGCTCGCCGATCCCGATGCCGTTCCCGATGAGCTCATGGGCAACGTGTTGGCGCTGCTGTTCTCGGCCGCTACGCGTCCGGCGGAAGGCACAGGCAGGCGTAGTGGACCGTGAAGGCCCGCCGGGCCAGCGGCGCGCAGATCATGTGAGCGCTCCTCCGCAGCGCCCACTTGGCCGCGCCCAGCCCACGCGCGCGAGGCGTGCGGGCGAAGAAACGGTGGACCTCGAGGGGGAGTGGATCGTCGAGCTCCGCAGCGACCCTCATGCCCGCGCCCGCCACGATCGCGCGCGCCGCGTCGCGGTCCAAGCGCTGCAGATGGCCGACCTCGGCGGCATGCTCGCGCTTTGCCGCCCGCCGCGCCGACACGTTGGCCTCGAGCGGCACCTCGACGAGCACCGCGCCACAGGCTCGCCCCACCTCCGCCAGCAGCGCCGCCGGATCGGGCACGTGCTCGAGCACGTGCGAGAGGATTCCCAGCCCGTATGCGCCGTCCGCGGCCGCCAGGTGAGCGCCGTCGTATAGCTCCACCGAGGCGATCTCCGCCCGCCCCCCCGCTATGTCGACCGCCGCCTCCGTGATCTCGACACCCGAGAGCTCACCGCCGAAGCCGCGGCGGTGGAGCTCGGAGAGCAGCGCGCCGTCGCCGCAGCCGACCTCGAGCGTCCGCTCCGGGCGCACGCCCGCGCGCACGCACAGCTCGATCACGTGGTCGGCCTTGCCGACCGCGCCCAGCGCCCGCCAGCGGGCGTACAGGGCCGCCTGGGGAGGCGACTGCGTGTAAGCGGCGTCGTAGAAGCGGACAAGCTCCGCGGGGTCCTCCACAGCGGTGATTATTGTGGGCTCGATGACCGCCAAGCTCACCGGGTCGCTGCGGGCGGCGCCCGCGACGGTGCCGGCGATGGCGGCGCTGATCCTGTTCGTCGTCTGGGCAGGGGACCAGGCGGGCTATCCGGTCACCCATTGGGGGCCCGGCGGGGTCATCGTCCTCGCCCTGCTCGCCATCGCCGCCGCCATGCTGCGCCCGCGCGTCGGCGACATGCCGCCGGCCGTACGCGTGGCGCTCGCCGCGATGGCTGCCTACACCGCCCTCAGCTTCCTCTCGATCCTCTGGGCCTCGGTGCCGGGCGACGCCTGGGAAGGCGCCGATCGGACGCTGCTCTACCTGCTCGTGTTCGCCCTGTTCGCAAGCTGGCCCCAGAGGGGCACGACGGCGGCACTGCTGCTCGGAGCGTGGACGCTCGCGCTGATCGGACTCGCCGCCTTCGCGGCGCTGCACCTCGATGCGGCCGGGGCCGGCAAGCTCCACCTGCTGGTGCCCGACGGGCGCCTCACCTATCCGACGGGCTACCCCAACGCCAACGCCGCGCAGTGGCTGATGGCGTTCTGGCCGGCCGTGCTGCTCGCCCGCAGCCCGCGGCTGCACTGGGCCCTTCGCGGACTCCTCGCCGGCGGCGCCGTGCTGCTCGCCGAGGTGGCCCTGCTCAGCCAGAGCCGTGGCTCGCTCTACGTGACGCCCGTCATGCTCATCCTCGTCTTCGTCCTGCTGCCCCGGCGCGTGCGGACGTTCGCCATGCTCGTCCCCGTCGCCGCGGGGATCGCCGCCGCCGCGCCGGCCGTCCTTCGCGTTGGCGATCATCTCGTGGCCGGCCAGGTCGTGCCGGCGAACGTCCACAGTGCCGTCACCGCCGCCTTCCTCGCCGGCCTCGCAGTGGCGATCGTCGTGGCCTCCGCGGCCGCGATCGAGACGCGGCGGGCGATCTCGCCGGCGGCCCACCGGCGCGCTCGCACCGCCGTCGCCGGCGTGGCCGTGGTGGCACTCGTGCTCGCTGTGGCCGGCGGGCTCGCAGTCGCCGGAAACCCCGTCCACCGTCTCGAAGACGCCTGGCACAGCTTCAAGGGCGGGTACAGCACCGAAGGCTCCACGAGCAACCGTCTCGTCAGCGGCCTCGGCAGCAACCGCTACGACTTCTACCGCGTCGCCCTCAACGAATTCGCCGCCCACCCGCTCGCCGGCATCGGGGCCGACAACTTCAGCCAGCAGTACCTCCTCCACGGCCGCAGCAACGAGACGCCGCACTATCCGCACAGCGTCGAGCTGAGGACCCTCTCCCAGACGGGAGCGATCGGGGGCCTGATCGCGATCGTCGGCCTGGCGGGCGCCCTGCTCGCCGCCTGGCGGGCGATGCGCGGACGGGACGAGCTGGCAGGCGTCGTCGCGGCCGCCGCGCTCGCCGGGTTCGGATACTGGGCGATCCACGGCTCGCTCGACTGGTTCTGGGAGTTCGCGGGCCTCGGCGCGCCGGCATTCGCCATGCTCGGGCTCGCCTGCGCTCTCAGCCCCGCCCGCCGTGAACGGGACGCCACCGGCGTCGAGCCTGCAGATCCGGCCGACGCCGCCGCCTCGCGGATCGGCCCGCCGGGGCCGATCCGGCCTCGTGGCCTGGCGCTCGGCGCCGGGGCGGTCGTGGCGCTCATTCTCGCGGCCTCGCTCGCGCTGCCGTGGCTCAGCGAACTGCAGGTCCAGCGCGCCGCGCACATCTGGACGAGCAGCCGCCAGGCGGCCTATTCGGACCTGGACGAAGCCGCCTCGATGAACCCGCTCAGCGCGCAGCCGTATCTGGTCGCCGGCAGCATCGCGCTCCGCTATGGCGAAGTCGAGCGGGCCGACAGGCAGTTCGCGCTCGCCCTCGGCCGCTCGCCCGAGGATGCATACGCGACGCTCGAGCGGGGCGCGATCGCCTCCTCGCGGGGCGAATCGGCGCGGGCGCGCAGCCTGCTCGCGAGGGCGGTTCGGCTCGACCCGAGAGACGAACTCGCGGGCGCCGCCCTGCGCCTCGCAAGAGACGGCAAGCGGGTGAGCCTCACCGAACTCAACGAGGCGATCCTCCGCAAAGCTCAGCAACTCGCCTGAGTCGATTCTGTTTCTAGGCCGTGTGAGCCGAATTTCGACTCGACATGCCCCCGATGCTCCGGTACCTTTCACTGGGATCCCGTCAATTCGTCGACTCGGCACCACGAGCCTCAAGGGGGGTGGGGCCGTGCCTTCGGTTCGCGGGACAGTGGCATGGACATCGGGCGCGGAAAACGCGCAGGCCAGGCAACGGAACCCAAGGCAGGGACGCATGAAGATCCATCGCGGCATCACCACGGCAGCCACGCTCACCGCGTTGGTGCTCGCGGTCGCGCCCACGGCGACGGCCAGCTCGCTGCTGAGCGGCTACGGCGGCCCCGGGCAGGGCAATCAGGCGATCCTCGGCTCGGCCCTGATCAATGGGCCCTCGGGCGGCGGCGGCAGCGGCTCGGCCGGCTCCGGCGGCGGCTCCTCGAGCGGTGGATCGGCGGGCTCTCCCACGACGAGCGCGGCGGCCGGAGGCGGATCGGGCAGCGGCGGGTCCTCGACGGGGCACACAAGCGCTCATACCGGCAAGACCCACGCCCAGGTGCAGGGCAAGTCATCCAAGACGGGCTCTGCTGCGCAGACACCTTCAGCGGTGTCACTCACGCCACGGTCCTCGGTTGGCGGATCGCCCGCCTTCGGCCTCTCGGGCGCCGACGTCCTCTACATGCTCCTCGCCCTCGCCGCGCTCGTCGCGACGGGGCTGCTGACCAGGCAGATGGCACGGAGGCCCGGATAGGAAGCACCCCGGCTAAAGGGAACACCCACAGGACCCGAGTAGTGACATAGGGACAAGGAAGCCCGCCGCCAAAATGGACCGGACACGAGTAACACAGCAAACGAGCACCACCATCTCGCTCCGGGGCGAGCTGAGTCACGACGCCCCCTCGCCCAGGGCGCTGCGCAGCGACCGCTTCACCGGACGCCTGCAGTGGGCGCTGGAGGGCCGCGGCTGGTCGCTCGTACGCCCCGCGCTCGACGTCTTCCTGGTGTGCGCGGCCGTCATCATCGCGCTCGGCGGCGTCGGCGCGACCCTGCACGTGTCCTCCGGCCGCGCTCCCCTGCTCGCCCTGCCGCCGGTCGTGATCCTGCTCTTCTATCTCCGCGGCCTCTATCGCACCCGCCTGCGCGCGTTGGTGCTCGACGGCGTCGTGCCCGTTCTCAGCGGCGTGTCGGTCGGCGCGATGGCCGTGGCCGTCCTGGGAATGTTCCTCAACAACCAGGTGCCGGACCAGTCGGCCTGGGTGAGGGCCTGGTTCTTCGCGCTGCTCGGCGCCGGTGTCGGACGCGTCAGCCTGGCATCGCTTCAGCGATGGGCCCGCTCCCGGCGCCTGGTCGGCAAGCCGGTCCTGATCCTCGGAGCCGGGATGGTCGGCGCCCAGGTCGCGCGCAGGCTCGAGAATCACCCCGAGTACGGCCTCGCGCCGATCGGCTTCATCGATGCCGACCCGCGGTCGGTTGCCGAGGTCGGCGGCCGCGACATCCCCATCCTCGGCACGCTCGAGGACCTCGACGAGACCGTCGCGCGTACCGGCGTCCGCCGCCTGATCGTCGCGTTCTCATCTGCGGCCGACGCTCGCGTGAGCCGGCTGATCCAGCGCTGCCAGGAGCTCGGCGTCGAGGTCTCGGTGGTCCCGCGCATGTTCGACACGATCAACGATCGTGTCGGCTACGACACCGTCGGGGGCCTGCCGCTGATGTCCTTCAACGCCGTCGACCCCAAGGGCCTGCAGTTCACCGTCAAGCACGGCCTCGACCGCGTCCTCGCGCTCGTGCTGCTGATCGTCTGCTTGCCGATCATCCTCTGCGCCGCGATCGCCGTGCGCCTCAGCTCGCCCGGGCCCGCACTGTTCAGCCAGCGGCGCGTTGGTCGCGACGGCAAGGTCTTCGAGTTCTACAAGTTCCGCTCGATGCGGGTCGATCCCGACCGCGTCGAGCACGAGGAAGAGGACACCAGCGCCCTGGACTTCCTGCTCGCCGGCGACATCGCCCCGGGCGGCGTCGAGGGTGCGGACCGCCGCACCGGCGTAGGGCGCTTCCTACGCGGCACCTCGCTCGACGAGCTGCCGCAGCTCTTCAACGTCCTGCGCGGCGACATGAGCCTCGTCGGGCCACGGCCCGAGCGGCCAGAGTTCGTCGAGCTGTTCAGGCAGGACATCATGCGCTACGGCGACCGCCATCGGGTCAAGTCCGGGATCACCGGATGGGCTCAGGTCCACGGCCTGCGCGGGCAGACCTCGCTTGCCGAGCGGGTCGAGTGGGACAACTACTACATCGCCCACTGGTCACTCGGGCTCGATCTGAAGATCCTCGTGCTGACGTTCGTCGCGCTGTTCCGAAACGCCGAGTGATCTCCAAGCCGCTGCGCTGCGCTCAGATGCTGCGCTGCGCAGCGCCCGCCTCGCCGGTCCCGTAGCGGTAGACGCGCACCCTCACGCCGCTCGTGCCCAGGACCGACGGCAGCGTGATCGAGAAGCGGTTGAAGCCGTCGAGGGTGAACAGGGCGCGGTAGCGCAGGAGGGTGCCCTTGAAGGCTTCGAGCACCATGAAGTCGCCGACGGCGGCCGAGCCGGCCGCGACCGCCGAGCGCCCGTTGCTGCGCAGCCCGAGTGCCACCGGCGTCACCGCCGAGAACGGCGAGGCGAGCGCATGGGCGAAGGCCGAGAAGGACGACTTGTGCGCCCAGCCGAACGTCAGGAGGCCGAATTGTTCGTGCCGGGAGTCGCGCAGCTTGTAGAGCACGCCCGCGGCCACGTAGGGCGTCCTGCGCAGCAGCCGGTAGGTGTTCGAGATGTTCGCCGCCTGCGTGCGGGCGGGGACGCAGGCCTGTTCCTGCTGGATCCGGCGCTTGGGCCAGCAGCTCGTCCAGCCGAACTCGGCCAGCCACAGGCGCGTCGAATCGCCGTTGGCAGCCTGGACTTCGTGGATCGAGCGCAGCGAGGCGAGCGTGAGGTTGTAGAAGTGGACCGACAGTCCGTCGTAGTAGCCCTTGATGCCCGCGGCATACAGCGCCCGCAGGAACGCCCCGTTGGAGCCGACCAACGAGCCGCCCAGCACCTGGACGCTCGGGTCGGCCTGCTTGATCGCTGGATAGGCCGCGCGCAGGACGGCAGCGTAACGCGCCGGTTTGGACGGGCCCGCGAAATAGCCTTCGTTGGCCTGGTCGGGCTCGTTCCAGATTTCCAGCGCAGCAAGCTCGGGGCCGTAGCGCTTGGCCAGGAAGGCGACGAAAGCGGCGAAATCGCCGACCTGCTTCGGCGGCCACGAGTTTGCCCGCGTCACGTGGCCTGGCCCGCAGCCGCGCATCAGTGAGGCCGGCGCCGATGAGGCCCAGCACGGCGTGCTCTGGACCATCAGGATCATCTTGAGCCCCTGGGCGACCGCGTCGCGGGCCACGCGGTCGGTGTAGGCGAGTGAGCGGGCGTCGTCGACGCCCGGCGCCAGCGGCTCCATGATCGACCACGGCACTTCGATGCGCACGACCCTCGCGTGGAGCTGGTGGGCCACGGCCAGAGACCTGTCGATGAGCGCTGGGGGGGTGCTGCGGTCGACGCTGCCGATATTGACGCCGCCCAGGAACGGCGCCGCCGAGACCTGCGCGCGCGTCGCCGCTGTACCGCTCGCCCTCGCGCCGGAGCCCGGCACGGCAGCGATGGCAAGAGCGGCGGCGGCCGCGAGGATCGGCAGTGATCGGCGCCGGAGCATGGCCACACGATAGACGCGCGCCCAGCGCCGGGCGTCGGGCGTCCAGGCGGCGACGGACGCTAGCCTGGTTGGCAATGTCCCCGACCTGGATCTGGCTGCAGGCCGCGATCGTCGTCTTCGTGGTCATCGGCATGGTTATCGCGGTGACCAAGCTTGCCTAGCGGGCGCGCGGTTGAGAGCGGCATGTCGGCGATCTCGACAGTGGCCGCGCCGGGCCGCGCCTCGCGGGCATCGCGTGTGCTTGCCGGCAACGACGGTGCCGCGCTCGCGGCGCTGAGCGCGCTGGCGCTCGTCCTGCGTCTGGGCGAGCTATCGCGCGGCCTCTTCACGGATGAGGTCTACTCGCTTGCAGTTGCTCAGCGCGGCTTCTGGCACATGCTCGGGCTGTTCTCCTATGAGTCCAACGGCACCCTCTATTCGCTCGTCCTGTGGCCGCTCACCCGCCTGCTCGGCACGGGCGAGGTCGTCCTGCGTCTGCCCGCACTGGCGGCCGGTGTGGCGAGCGTGCCAGCCATGTGGTGGGTGGCGCGGCTGCTCGCAGGCCGCCGCGCGGCCTGGGTGGCGGCCATACTCTTGGCGCTCAATCCGATGGCCGTCTTCTACGCGCAGGAGGCGCGTGCTTATGAGCCGGCCCTTCTGTTCGCGATCCTCTCCTTCGGTGCTCTCGCCGTCGCCGCTGCGCAGCCCGAGGGCCGGCGTCGGTGGGGGGGCTACGTCGCGGCCATGCTCGCGCTCGCCTACTGTGGCGTGCTGGCGGTTCCGATCCTGCTGCCTGCCCACGCGCTGCTCGTCCTCCGGAGCCGCCGGTCCGCCACCCGCCCGTGGCTGCTCTCGCTCGCCGCGATCGCCGCCGGCTGCCTCCCCCTGCTCGTCTTCTCGATCATCGCCCGCAGCCGCCGCGATCAGCTCTACTGGCTGCCGAAGACGAGCACGGGGCTCGTCAAATCGGCGATCGAGGAGTTCGCCGGCGGCCAGTCGGCCGTCAACGCCATCGGATGGGTCAGCCTCTTGGCCGGCGGTCTGCTGCTCGCAGGCGCCCTGGGGCGCCTGCGAGCGGAGGGGCGCGCCGGCTCCGGCATGGCCCCGCTGACCCTCGCCGCCTGCTGGGGCGTGCTGCCGATCGCCGGATTGCTGGCCATCTCGATTGTCAAGCCGGTGTTCTGGCCGCGCTACGCGATCGTGGCGCTGCCCGGACTTTGTCTGCTGGCCGGCGTCTGCGCGGATCGGCTGTGGAGCAGTCGCCGGGCGCTGGCCGTCAGTGGTGCAGCCCTGCTGGCGATCCTGCTCGTGGCGGGCGCCGCGGCCGACCTACGCCAGCAAGGCAAGCTCGAGGAGGACTGGCCGCCGATTGCCGCGTGGCTGCGGTCCGCGCGGGCTCCCGGTGAGCCGACGATCGTCGACACGGCCTTCGTGATGCCGTCGCTCGGCTACTACGACGCCGCGTTCAAGGCAGCCGACCGGGAGCTGATCGTCGGCGAATGGGGCGACCACCCGCTGCCCGCCGGCGTCGTCGGATTCGCGGACCCGGGCGGGTACGGCAGCCCGCTCACCGGACCGCCGACGGCCTCGATGTTCGCCCGCTTCGCCGGTCGTGGGGGCAGCGCGTGGATGATCGTCTCGGAGGTCTCGAGCACCTTCCAGACCGACCCCAGGACGGGCGAAGCCGTGCGCTGGGCCCGGCGCCACTGCACGGTCAAGGTGCGCCAGAGCGTGGGTGTCTGGGCGATGCACGCCACCGGCTGCCCGCGCAGCTGACGGGTGGCAGGTCTCCGGCCCCGGGCGGGCGCGTCGCCGTCCGGCCTATCAGCGAGTCAGCCGCCAGCGCCGCCCCGAGGAGGCACCGGAGCGCCCGACGTCGGGGCGCGGCGGAATCTCAGATCCAGCCAGGATCGCCGCGGGCACGTCCTGGGCAAGCCAATCAACCAGGCCGCCGAAGCCGGACTCCATGAGCTCCGCACGGATGCCCGGGGCGCGGCCCGCGACATCGTGGGCGTCGGAGGCGACGTTGTGAGCGAGGCCGTCGCGCAGCAGCGAAACCGCCAAGCGCCGGACCGAGCCGCCAAAGCGGCCCACCAGCGATCCGGCGGTCAGCGAGGTCAGGACGCCACCCTGCACGAGCGAGCGCAGCATCTCCGGATCGCGCTGGAAAGCTGGGCAGCGCTCGGGATGCGCGAGTAGGACGCGCATGCCGCTGTGCTGGACCGACGCGATCATTCGTCCGACCGCGGGCGCCACCGGGGAGAAGGGCGGCTCGAGCAGGATCCAGCCACCTCCGCCGAGACCCAGGCGGGCGAGCTCCGCGCGGTCGATCTCCTCGAGATGGGTGATCGCGACCTCGGCGCCGGCGCACACCTCGACCTCCATGCCCTCCTCGTCCAGCCGGGCGCGAAGCTCAGCGACGGCCGCGGCGATCGCCTCCGCCCCGTTCTGATAGCGCCAACTGACATGGGGAGTCGCCACAATCGTGCGAACGCCAGCTGCCGCGCTGGCCCGAACGAGCTCGAGCGACCCCGCGATCGTCTCGGGGCCGTCGTCGATGCCCGGAAGGACGTGGCAGTGGAGGTCGATCACCTCGCCTGAACGTTAGGCCACGGGGCGGCCTCGCGGTGGCCCCCGGTCGCGCGTGGTTATGATCGACGCCTGCTCGAGCCCGACCACTGGCAAGGGAGGAACATGTTCAGTTCGATCGTTGTCGGAACAGACGGTTCGGAGACCGCCACCAAGGCTGTGCGCCAGGCAGTCGACCTCGCCCGCGCCGTCGGTGCGAAGGTCGAGCTCGTAAGCGCGTATGAGCCGGTTCCGGCGCAGCGCCTCAGCGGTGAGCGCCGCTCGGCGCCCGAGGACCTCCAGTGGGCGATCAACCCGCGTGAGGACGTCGACGCGACGCTCGAGGCCGGCGCTGCCGTCGCTCGCGAGGCGGGCGTCGCCGTCGACCTCTACGCTCGCCAGGGCGATCCCGCGGACGCGATCCTCGACGTGGCCGAGGAGCAGGGCGCCGATCTCATCGTCGTCGGCAACCGCGGTATGACGGGAGCCAAGCGCTTCCTGCTCGGCTCGGTGCCCAACAAGGTCTCCCATCACGCTCCCTGCTCGGTCCTTATCATCCGCACCAGCTGAGCGGTCCCTGCCGCTGGTCGTCCAGTACCTGTACGTCCACGGCAAGGGCGAAGCATTCGAGTACCCGTCGAGTCGGGTCCACGGCGGGGCCGATGAGCTAGCAGCCCGATACCTGGAGTGCGCGCTCGTCCAGGCCGCGTCGCTGAAGTCGCGGGCAGCCGGCTGGCGGATGGCGCTCGTCAGCAACGTCCGGGACCGCGATCAGCTCAGCAGGCGCGCCGCGCGGCTGCTCGACGGGCTCGAGTCGCTCGGCGTCGAGATGCTGTTCGCCGAGTACCGTCATCGCCCCGCCTCCGAGGAGGCGGAATTCGCCTCCTCGCGCTACCTGTTCGACGCGATCGAGGCCGCCTGCGAGATCTGCTCGGATGACGCTCGCGTGTGGCTCACCGACGTCGACTGCGTCTGGCTCGACCCCGCACGGGTGATGGCCGCCGCCGGGCCCTCGCCGTCGATCGGGTGCATCCACATCCCGTATCCGCCTGACTGGGACCTGACCGGCTTCAGTCCCGTGACGCTCGGCGACATCGCCGCGCAGATGGGCGGGCCAACCGGCCCCGTGCCGTGGGTGGGGGGCGAGTTGATCGCAGGGACCGCCGCCGGTCTGCGCGTGCTGCTCGCCACGTGCGAGGCGCTCGAGCAGCGCATGGCCGAGCGCGAGCTGGCTGTCGTCACCGAGGAGCACGTGCTCTCCCTCGCCGAGGCGCTCGGCCTGCTGCCATTCCACGATCTCACGCACGTCGCCCAGCGGATCTGGACCGGTCCGCGCCATGGAGCGCCGCCGGTCGAGGAGCCCGGACGTCTCGGGCTGTGGCACCTGCCCAGCGAGAAGGGACTCGGCTTCCGCCGCGGCGCGAACGAGATCCTCGCCGGGCGCGAAGCGCGGCTGGCCGCCGACCTCGCCGACCCCGTCCGCGCGATGTCCAGGTTCAACGTCGCGGGCGCGCCGTGGACCCGGCGCGTGCGCGACGACGCCTGGCTCGCAGCGCAGCGACTGCGAGCGGCAGTCGGCTCGCGCGGGCGCTGAGCCGACGCCGTGGAGGGGGTCGATACCCTCGTCGGCGTGACCGCCCACTCCGCCGCCCGGCAGCCCTCCGAGCGCCGACTCCTGATGATCGAGCAGGGCGGCCGCGGCGGCGTCGCCGACTACACCGGCCAGCTCACACGGGCGCTCGCGGCCGAGGGATGGACGGTGACGCTCGCCACCGCCGCAGACCACCTGTATCCGACGTCCGAGGGCGTCAGGGTGCGGGGGGTCTTCCACTACGTTCGCGGCTCCGGGCCCCTCGCCCGGGCGATTCGGCGCGCCGGTCTCGGGCCGGTTGCCAACGCGATGCGGTTCCTTGGGGCGCTTCCCCGCCTGCTGCTGCTCGCCCGCCGCGCCGACATCGTCCACTCTCAGGGGTGGGAGTTCGCGCCGCTCGGTCTGCTCGCCCTCGCCGTGCTGCGGTGCTCGGGCACGACTGTAGTGCAGACCGCACACAACACATTCGAGCGCGGTCGCTCCCTCGACGGTACACACGCCTGGCTCGCCCGCCTGAGTGCGCGGACGATCGTCCATACCGAGGCCGACCTGGCGCGTGTTCCGGGCACGGCTGACGGTCGGGTGGTCGTGATCCCGCACGGCGAGTACGGGTCGCTCGCCCGCACCGGCGGATCGGCCGACCGCGACGCTGCCAGGGCGAGGCTCGGGATTGCCGCCGATGCTCCGGTGGCACTCCTGTTCGGCCAGCTGCGGCTCGACAAGGGTCTCCCCGACCTCCTCGCGGCGCTGAGACGGACCCCGCGCCTGCAGCTGCTGATCGGAGGCAAGGAGGAGGGCGCTCTCGCGTCCTGCCGTGAGCCGCTTTCCGACCCTGACCTGCGCGACCGCGTGACGGTCCGCGAGGGCTTTCTCGAGATGAGCGAGGCGGCCGAGCTGTTCGCGGCGGCCGACGCCGCCGTGCTGCCGTACACCGTCGCGAGCCAGAGCGGCGTGCTCCTGCTCTCCTACGGCTTCAGGCGCCCCGTCGTCGTCTATCCGGTCGGCGGTCTGCCCGAGTCGGTCCTCGTGGGTGAGACCGGGTGGGTCTGCCACAGCGCCGACGTCGACGGGCTCGCCGCCGCGCTCGCCGAAGTCGTCGAGGCCGGGTGGCCCGAGTGCCGCCGCCGAGGCGAGGCGGGCGCCCGGCTGGCCGAGGAGCGCTTTGCATGGCCGTCGATCGCGCGACGCACGGCCGAGGTCTACGCCGAGGCTCTGGCCAGGGGCTGAGCGACGCGCGCCTGCGAGGTGGTATGACTGCCCAGTGCCCGGCCACCGGATAGTCTCGATCCAGACGACCGGCGAACGCGGCGGAGCCGAGTACGCCAACGTCGACCTCCTGCAAGCGCTGCAGCTCGCCGGCCATGAGGTCGTGCTCGTCACCAACATGCCGGACATCGCCGACGGCACGGGTGTGCCGGTTCGCCGGATCGACCTCGGGCCGAAGCTCTCGCGGCGCAGCATCGTGCCCGTGGCACTCCACTCCCTCGGAACGCTTGCGCGGCTCGCGCGGGCCCTGTACGCCGAGCGCCCGGTCGGCGCGACGCTGGTGCACTTCAAGAAGGAGCAACTCCTCTGTTCGCTGCTGCCCCGGCGCCTCACCGGCGAGATCGTCTGGGCCGAGTGGGGCCCCGTGCCGCCTCCGATGCGCCACGGCGTGCCTCGGTGGCTGTTCACCTGCGCCGCCCGCCGCGTCAGCCGGATCATCGCCGTCTCGGAGGGCACGCGCCAGTCGCTGATCGCGTGCGGAATTTCTCCTGCCGGGGTGAAGGTCGTGCCGAATCTGGTCGATGTGGCCAGTGTGACTTTCGACGCAGAGGGCCGCCAACGCCTGCGTGACGCGTGGGGGAGCGACGACGGCACGCTCGTCGTCGGCTGCGTCTCGCGCTTTCAGAAGCGCAAGCCGACCGAGGTGGCGATCGACGCGATGGCCCATCTCGGCGGCGACGTGCGCCTGGTCCTCGCGGGCGAGGGCCAGGAGGAGCAGACGCTGCGCGAGCGCGCCGCCCCCTACGGCGACCGTGTTCGCTTCGAGGCGAGCGTGCGCGGCCATGTCGAATCGTTCCTGTCGGCGTGCGACGTCCTCGTCTTCACGCCCAGTCCAACCGAGGGCGAGCCGCGAATCATCGTCATGGCCCAGCTCGTCGGCATCCCCGTCATCGCGACCGACTCGGAGGGCGCGGCCGGACTGATCCCCGAGGGCGGCGGCACGATCGTCACGCCGTCGCATGATCCGCAGGCGCTCGCCGCGGCCATCGAAATGTACCGTGACGACCCGGAGCGTCGGCGGCGCGAGGGCGCGCTCGCGCGCTCGGCGACCCTGGCCAGCCACGAGCCGAGCAGGACCCTCGAGTCGGTCAAACAGGCTCTCGGCCTACCGGAGACGTCCCCCGCTACTCCGCCTGTGAGCCCCGACCGGCCCCTGAAGATCGTCAGCGTGATGACGACAGACGCGAGCGGCGGCGCGGAGTTCGCCGCGCTCGAGATGCTCGAAGCCCTTCACCAGCGCGGCCACCAGACGGTCATGCTGAGCGACCGCGAGGGCATCGGCCGCGACACCCACGTCGAGGTCGTACCGCTCGAGACCGGCCCAAAGCTCTCGACGCGCACGTGGGCGAGCCTCGCGCTCCGCTGGCCACGGCTGCTCGGACGCCTCGCCCGCGCGCTCGACGCCCAGGCTCCGTACGACATCCTGCTGGTGCACTACAAGAAGGAGCAGCTGATGGTGGGCATGCTGCCCAAGCGGCTTCGCGCGACGACCGTCTGGGCCGAGTGGGGGCCGGTGCCGATCCCGCTGCGCAGCGGGATTCCGCGTCGGGCCTACCTCGCGGCCGCCACGCGCGCAAAGCTGATCATGGCCGTCTCGGAGGGGACCCGCGAGTCCGTCGCCGGCGTCGGCGTCAGCGAGCGGATCGTGGTCGTTCCCAACGTCCTGCGAACGGATGAAATCCGCTTCACCGAGGAGGGCCGTCGCCGCGTCCGCGAGCAGCTCGGCATCCCGCCCGACGCCTTCGTCGTCGGCTGCATCTCGCGCTTCCACCGCAAGAAGCACAACGAGGTCGTCGTCCAGGCCGTGTGCGAACTCGAGAACCCGCGCGTTCACCTGATCCTCGCCGGCGACGGTGAAACAGAAGACGAGCTGCGCGCGCTCGCCCAGCCGCTCGGCGATCGCGCCCATTTCATCCCGACGCCCGGCAGGGAGGTCCCCGACGTGCTGTCGGCCTTCGACGTGTCGGTCTTCTGCCCCAGCCCGACCGAGGGTGCTCCGCGAGCGGTGATCCTCGGGATGCTCGCCTCACGGCCATGCCTGTCGACGGGCGCCGAGGGTGTCGCCGACATGATCTCGCCCGAGCTCGGCGGCATCGCCTCACCCGAGAACACACCCTCCTCGCTGCGCGCTCTGCTCGAGCCCTATCTCGAGGATCCCGAGCGCGCAGCCCGCGAGGGTGAAGCCGCGCGAGAGCACGCCGAGCGCACGTATGCCGCGCCGGTCGTTGCCCAGGAGATCGAGCGGCTGTTCTCAGACGCGATGGCGCTTCGATGAGGCGGGCCGTCATCCTGGCCGGCGGCGAGGGCACGCGCCTGCGGCCCTACACGACCGTGCTCCCCAAGCCGCTGATGCCGATCGGTGATCGCCCGGTCCTCGACATCGTCGTGCGCCAGCTCAAGGCGCGCGGCTTCGAGCGCATCACGATCGCCACCGGCTACCTCGCCGAGCTGATCGAGGCCTTCTTCCGCGACGGCTCGCGCTACGGCATCCCGATCGACTACTTCCGCGAGGAGGAGCCGCTGGGTACCGTCGGCGCGCTCGCACTGATCGACGAGCTCGCCGACGACGACTTCCTGGTCATGAACGGCGACGTGCTGACGGACATCGACTACGGCGCGCTGCTCGACCGCCACATCGCCGGCGATGCGGCCGCGACGATCGCGACCAAGGAGCGCCAGGTGCAGGTCTCCCTCGGCGTACTGCGCTTCGCCGACGCCGAGGATCCGACCCGCCTGACCGGCTACGACGAGAAGCCGCAGATCGACTACATCGCCAGCATGGGCGTCTACTGCTTCGCACCGCGTGCCATCGAGCACATCGAGGCGGGCCAGAGGCTCGACTTCCCCGACCTGATCCTGCGCCTGATCGCGGCCGGGCAGACCGTCCGCGCGTGGCCCAGCCCTGACTACTGGCTGGACATCGGGCGCCACGACGACTACGAGCAGGCGCAGGAAGAGTTCGAGAGCGTTCGCGGCCGCCTGCTCCCGCCCGAAGCCTGAGCGACGGCCGGGCGGCCGCTAGAGCGTGGCCGACAGCGCCGAGCGAGCGGCGTCGATCACGATCTCGAGCGCCTCGTCGTCCATCGTCGCGCTGAGCGGCAGCGCGCAGTGGCGCTCGGCCGTCTCGACCGCCCTGGCGAGACCGGCCGCCGGTGTCCCGTCGACGTACTCAGCGAACGTGTTCAGTGCCGGATACCACGTCGTCTGCACGCCCGCGCCCTTGAGCTCGGCGCGGAAGGCGTCGCGCGCCGCGCGGTCGCCCAGCAGCACGGGGAAGGCGAAATGCGAGGCGTGCTCGACGGCCGCATCGTCGAACGCCAGGGTGAGGCCCGGAACGTCCCTGAGCGCCTCGCGATAGCGCCGGACGAGTGCGCGCCGGGCGCTCAGGTCGGCGTCCAGGCGCCCGAGGCGGCTGAGCCCGAGCGCAGCCCGTGGCTCGTCGAGACGATAGTTGAAGCCGATGTCCACGACGTCGTATGCCGGATCGTGCCCGCGGTGGCGGTCCCAGGTCGAGCTCGTCATAGCATGCGAGCGGAGCAGCCGCACGCGATCGGCCATGTCGCCATCGGCGGTGGCGACCATGCCGCCCTCGCCCACGCACAGCTGCTTCTTGGAGAAGAAGCTGAAGGCGCCCAGCTCGCCGACCGTGCCGACCTGCCGGCCGCTGTCGTCGAACGTCGCCCCGATCGCCTGCGCGCAGTCCTCGATCAGCGTCAGGCCGTGCTCGTCGCACAGCGCCCGCAGCGCGGCGAGGCCGGCTGGGTAGCCGCAGAAGTGAACCGCCACGATCGCCTTCGTGCGGGGCGTGATCCTCGCGGCTGCGTCCTGCGGGTCGATGTTGAAGTCGGTAGGGGAGCACACGTCGCATAAGACCGGCTCGGCGCCTGCGTAGCGCACGGCTGCCGCACTCGCGACAAACGTGAAGGCGGGCACGATGACCTCGTCGCCGGGGCCGATGCCGGCCGCCAGGCACGCCAGGTGCAGGGCTGCTGTGCCACTGGAGACGGTCACCGCGTGCGGTGCGCCCACGTACTCGGACAGCGCCCGCTCGAAGCTCTGGGTGCGGGGACCCATCGTCAGCCAGCCCGACTCCAGGCACGCCATGACGGCCTCGACGTCCTCCTCGGGCATCGCGATGCTCGTGAGCGGAACGCGCCAGTCGCTCATCGCGCCAGCGCCTCCGCCAGACCGGTGACGACCCGGTCCTGATCGGCCTCGCTCATGTGCGGGTAGAACGGCAGCGTGAGCTCGGTGCGAGACGCCAGCTCGGTGATGGGCAGCGACACGTCCGGGAAGCGCTCGCGGTATGCGGTGAAGCGGTGGATCGACGGATAGAAGATGCTCGTCTGGATGCCTTTCTCGCGCAGCTCGGCGCTCACCTCGCCCTGGCGGCCGTCCTCCTCGAGCATGATCGGTATCACGTAGCAGGAGGACGCCGGGACATCCTCATCGGAGAACGGCAGCAGCACGCCGTCGAGCCCGCCGAGCAGCGAGCGGTAGCGCATCGTCAGCTCCCGCCGCCTCGCGATGTCGTCCTCGAGCCCGCGCATGCGCGAGAGCAGCAGAGCCGCGCGCGGCTCATCGAGGCGGTAGTTGAACCCCAGGCCGACCACGTCGTATGTGTCGGTGAGGCCCGTGTGCCGGGCCCACGTGCCGCTGGTCATCGCGTGGGAGCGGCGAGAACGCGCGAACTCGGCCACCTCGTCGCTGTCGGTCGCCAGCAGTCCGCCCTCGCCGATCGACAGGACCTTGTTGGAGAAGAAGCTGAACGTACCCGCCAGGCCCCAGGTGCCGAGTTTGCGGCCGTGGAGGGTGGCGCTCGGCGCGTGGGCGACGTCCTCGATCAGCGCGATCCCGCGTTCGTCGCACAGCTCCTTCATGCGGTCGGCCGCGGCGGCGTA
>Ga0207927_1000368_pt1 | contig 19150 bp, 15 predicted proteins | sample NGESurdeep072012_2_FD_184456 | JGI IMG/M metagenome (GOLD analysis project Ga0207927, IMG submission 184456) | Arctic peat soil microbial communities from Barrow, Alaska - NGEE Surface sample 210-2 deep-072012 (SPAdes) | ecosystem: Environmental > Terrestrial > Soil > Wetlands > Peat ... | reverse complement strand
ACGCGCCGAGCGGATCGTGCCGCTGCCGAACGTGATCTGCTGATAGGACGCTGGCGAAGTCCGGGTGAAGCGCTTCTCGAGCAGCGCTCCGGCCGCGAGCGCCGCGAGGAGCGCCGCCGCGGAAATCACCACCCGCGTTCCGCGCCGCCGGAGGGCCGGACGGGGCGCGCCCTCGCGACCCGAAAACTCACCGGACACGGCAACGGACGAGTCGGAAAGGTGCTCCCGGATGCTCTTCAGGTCGCGGGCGAGATCGCGCGTCGAGGCGTAACGCTCCTCCGGGTCCTTCTGCATGCACCGCTCGACGAGCCAGCGGAAGGGTCCGGGGACGCTTGCGTTCAGCCTCTCCACGGGCTCGGTCTCCTCGCGGATGATCGCGGTGAGCGTTTCCGCACTCGTCCCACGCTCGAACGCGCGTTTGCCGGTTGCCATCTCGTAGAGGATCGATCCGAGAGAGAACTGGTCCGACCGGAAGTCGACGGCCCGGCCGCTGGCCTGCTCCGGGGACATGTATCCGATCGTTCCCATCACCGTGCCGGCGCGCGTCGCCGTCGGGATGTCGGTGCCTTCCTCGGGCTGGTTTTTCAGGAGTTTCGCCAGCCCGAAGTCGAGGATCTTGACGACGCCGTCCTTCGACACCATGACGTTCTCGGGCTTCAGGTCCCGGTGGACGATCCCGGCGGAATGCGCCTTGGCGAGCCCGTCGGCGATCTGGCAGGCGATGTCGAGCAGACGTCTCGTCGGCAGCGGCCCGGACTGCAGGACTTCCCGCAACGTCTTTCCCTCGACGAGCTCCATGGCGATGAAGACCGTGGAATCGGAGGACCCGATGTCGTGGATCGTGACGATGTTGTGGTGATTCAGGCCGGAGGCGGCGCGCGCTTCCTGCTCGAACCGCTGGCGCCTGTCGGCATCGGCGGCAAGCTCCGGCGGGAGCACCTTGATCGCAAGCTCGCGTCGCAGACGTGTGTCCCGCGCGCGATAGACCTCACCCATCCCTCCGACGCCCAGAGGCGCGAGGATCTCGTAGGGTCCGAGCTTCTGTCCCGGTGCGAGTGTCATGGGGGCGTGCGGGGATTGTACGTGAGGCTGTAGGGGTGCAATGGAAATTGCGGGGTGCTGTGGCGCGTAGAGACCAGATGACCTGCTCCCCGGGGCTGATGTCTCAGAGCGCGGCACCAGGGCAGTCGCCGGCCTCCTGCATGACCAGTTTCTGTGCTTCGGCCCGATCGGTCTTCCCAACGAGGTTCCAGACCTGCCGCGAACTTCCCCTCGTTCGGAAGCGCTTCGCCCTCGCGCCACTCGAGTGATTCGCCTTCCGCGCTCGTAACGATGTGCTGATTGGCGAGGGGCACGCCGCCCTCGACGAGATAGGGTCCGTTCTCCGCGATCGTGATCCTGGCTCTCTTCATGACAGCGTCGGCTCACTTACCAAGGCCGATTTCCTTCATGAACTCCTGGTTGTCCCAGAACAGGTATTCCTCGTCCATGACGCCGTCCGGGATCGCGCGGCGGAGCGTCGCGAACCGGCAGCGCGAGCGAAGCAGCAGGAAGACGATGGCGCCCGTCCACAGGCAACGTGACCTCAATCACACCGAGGCCGGCGGCGGCGGCCGGCAGTTGGAAGGCGCGGGCGCGGGCCCGCCGAGGTGCCGAAGGCGTCTATGGGCTCTTCGGCGCGGCCGTCGCCGGAGCGGGTGCCGCGGTTTCCGGAGGCTTGACACGAGCCTGCCAGCCCTCGGGCAGGATGAGGACGACTTCTCCGGGCCTCACGAGGTTCAGCGTCTCGCGGGCGGTCTTCTCGACGGCCTGCGGGTCGCTCTTGAGCGACGCGACCTCGGCTTCGAGCTTCCGGTTGTCCTCGTCCAACTGCGCGACCTCTGCCTGCATCTTCGCGAGCTGGAGACGCTGCCGCCGGACCTGAAGAAGACCGTGCTGGTTCACGAGAAAGAATCCGAAGACGAGCGCCGAGAAAAGGAGCGAGACCGCGACGTAGGACGCTGGCCTCACGTGCGGCACGTCCGGGCGCGCGCCGGATGCCGGCGCGGGCGTTTCGGACACGAGCTCGGGCAGCGGGCGCGACTCCTCCCTCCGCGACGGCGCGCGCAGCCGCCTCACGCCCACGATCCGGGGAGGACCCTCACCGCCGACGATTCGTTCGAACCGCACGGGGCATTTTCGCGCTAAACGCGCGCGCGCGTCAGCCTTTCTTCGCGGCGAGACCCGGATAGACGCCCGTCTCGGCGAGATCCTCCTCGATGCGCAGGAGCCGGTTGTACTTGGCGACGCGCTCGGAACGGCAGAGGGAGCCCGTCTTGATGAAACGGGAGTTCGTCGCAACCGCGAGGTCGGCGATCGTCGTGTCCTCCGTCTCTCCCGAGCGGTGGGAGATGACCGTGACGTATCCCGCCGTCTGCGCGATCCGCACGGCCTCGAGCGTCTCGGTAATCGTGCCGATCTGGTTCAGCTTCACGAGAAGGCCGTTCGCGATGCCGTCGGCGATACCCTGCTTCAGGATCCTCGGGTTCGTCACGAAGTTGTCGTCGCCGATGAGGTGGATCTTCGCGCCGAGCTTCTCAGTCAGGAGCTTCCAGCCCGCCTTGTCGCCCTCGGCGCAGCCGTCCTCGATCGAGAGGATCGGATAGGCGCCGACGAGCGTTTCCCAGAACGCGACCATCTCGTCGGGTGGCAGCTTTTTTCCCTCGATCCGGTAGGTGCCGTCCTCGAAGAACTCGGAGGCCGCGGGATCCAGAGCGATGAAAACGTCCTGCCCCGGCCTGTATCCGGCTTTTCCGATCGCATCCACGATCACGTCGAGGGCCTCCCGGGCGGTCGCGATCTGCGGCGCGAAGCCGCCTTCGTCCCCGACGCTCGTGGCCAGCCCGCGGGACTTGAGAATCGCCTTCAGGGCGTGAAAGACCTCGGCTCCCGCGCGAAGCGCTTCGCGAAAGGACGTGGGTCCCGCGGGGACGAGCATGAATTCCTGCGGTTCGAGCGGGTTGTCCGCGTGCGCTCCGCCATTGATGACGTTCATCATCGGGACGGGCAGCGAGACCGCACCCGTGCCCCCGAGGTAACGGAAGAGCGGCAACGCGCAGGCCTCCGCCGCGGCGCGGCAGACGGCCATGGAGACGCCGAGGATCGCGTTCGCGCCGAGGTTCGTCTTCGACTCGGTGCCGTCGAGGTCGATCATGAGGCGGTCGACCTCGACCTGCTGGCGCGCATCCATGCCGAGGACCTCGGGCGCGATCGTCTCGTTCACGTTCTTGACGGCCGAAAGGACGCCCTTGCCGCCAAAGCGCTTCTTGTCGCCGTCGCGCAGCTCCAGCGCCTCCCGCGAACCGGTGGAGGCGCCGGACGGCACGCCCGCGCGCCCCGATGCCCCGCCCTCGAGAAGGCACTCGACCTCGATCGTCGGGTTGCCGCGGGAATCGAGGATCTCGCGGGCGTGAATGGATTCGATTGCGTACATGCTGGCTCCTCGAAAAGAAGAAAAAAAAGAAAGATTTGCTTAGAAGGGGAATTACCCTCTAAGAACGTATTCCGTGGCCGCTTTCAAAAGGCGATCCGTTTCGCCCTTGTCGGAAGATTCCGCGTAGATTCGCACGACCGGTTCAGTGCCCGACGGCCGGAAGAGTATCCAGCGGCCGTCGCCCAGCTCGAGCTGCTGCCCGTCGGTCCGGTCGATCGACTGCACCTTCAGCCCCGCGAAGGTGTCCGGGTTCTCGGCGAGACGCTTCTTCAGCGCGGCGGCGAGCGCGGGGTCGAGACGCGCGTCCGCACGCTTCGGGTAAAACGGCCCGACGCGCCGGAAGAGCTCTGCGAGGAGGGCCGAGAGCGTCTCGCCGGTCACGGCCACGCGCTCCGCGAGGAGAATCCCCGCGAGGAGGCCGTCCTTCTCCGGCACATGGCCCGCCATCGTGAAGCCGGCGGACTCCTCGCCTCCGAGCGCAATCGCGTCCTTCAGAAGCAGCTCGCCGATGTACTTGAAGCCGACGGGCGTCACGAAAACCGGAACGCCATGCGCTTTCGCGACTGCGTCGAGCCCGTGCGTCGTCGCGACCGAGCGCGCGACGCCGCGGCCGTCGCCCGCCACGCGGCGTCCGAGCAGGACATCGGCGAGGAGCATGAGGCAGTGGTTCGGGTCGACGTAGCGGCCGTCGGCGTCGAGGATGCCGAAACGGTCCGCGTCTCCGTCCGTCGCAAGGCCAAGCTGGCGCTTCCCGGAGACGACCACCTGCGCGAGCGCGGCGAGGTTCTTCTCGTCGCACTGCGGCGAGAGGCCGCCGAAGTACGGGTCGCGATGCCCGTTGATGAGCTCGACGTCCACGCCCGCGTCCCTGAGAAAGACGTCGAGGTACCCGCGCGACGTGCCGAAGCGCGGGTCGACGGCCACGCGGAGTTTCGCCTTCCTGAGCTTCGCGGTGTCAACGAACGTCGCGAGCCGTTCGAGGTAGGGGCCGCGCGGGTCGATCGCGTCCGCCGCCGCGGCCGGCGCCGGCTCGGAGTCGGCGTCCGTCGTCTTCGCGATCTCGGCTTCGATGCGCGCCGTGACGTCGGGCAGCGCGGGCGCGCCGTCGGCCGTCGAGAACTTGATTCCGTTGAACTCGGGCGGATTGTGCGAGGCGGTGAAGTTCACGCCGCCAGCGGCGCCGAGGCGCCGGATCGTGAACGCGACCGCCGGCGTCGGCACGTCGCGGTCGGCGCGAAGGGGGCGGACGCCTTCCCGGACGAGAACGCGGGACGCCTCGTCCACGAACCTTTCGTTCAGGAACCGCGTGTCCGACGCGAGGACGAGGCCCGGGGAGATGCTGCCCGACCCCCTCGTGACCCGTGCGATCGCCGTCACGACGCGCCGCGCGTTCGGGAACGTGAACTCTTCCCCGAGAACGGCTCGCCAGCCGGAAGTGCCGAAACGGATCATCAGGCCGTAGGATTCTACGGTGTCGCGGTGTCCCGTCGTGCGGGGAAGGTTCCTGTGGGCTGTGGCCCTGCTCTCCGGGGCGTGCGCGTCGGCGGCCCTCTTCCGCCCCGAGAGGCAGGTTCCGACGGTGCGCCGGGGAGCGGACCGCGCGGCACCGTCCTACGCGGAGCGTTTTCCGGCGGCCAAGGCCCGCCTTCTCGCGCGCCTGAACAAAGAGCGGCGAGCCGCGGGCGCGCCGCCCGTCGCGTACGATCTCCTCGCCGCGCGCGTCGGCGACGCCTTCTGCCTCGACGCGGCCCGGATGCGCTCGTCCGGACACTGGGACACTGCGGGACGGCCGCCCTATCTCCGCTGGGGCCTTGCGGGCGGGGTGGACTATCACGCGGAAAACTCCAGCTGGCTCACGCGCACGGGGGCGATCGTGGAGGAAGCCGAGGTGCCCGCGCTCCTGCTCGACGCGCATGCCCGGATGATGGCCGAACTTCCTCCCGACGACGGCCACCGCCGCACGGTTCTCGACCCGGAATGGACGCACGTGGGCATCGGTGCCGCCGCTGTGGGCGGCGAGTTCCGTATGGTGGAGGAGTTCAGCCGGCACGTCGTCGAATGGGTCGAGGTGCCGGCGGAGCCGCTTCCCGCCGGTGCGCGCGCGCCGTTTGCCGTGAAACTGCCCGCGGGATGGGCGCTCGCCGCGATCGAGGTCGGATTCGAGGCGCCCGCCCGGCCAATGTCCCGCGAGGAAATCGCCCGCCGCGGGGCGTACGCGTATCCCGGCGCGTCGCAGAGCCTCCTCTCCCGCGCGCCCGCGAACACCCAGTATCCGGACGGCTCGCGGGGCGAGATCGGCCTCGTGCGGGGCGTGGCGCGGGCCTACATCCCGCTCCGCTCGGGCGCGGGCAACTATTACGTCTTCGTCTACGCTTCTCCCGGTTCGGCCGCGGGGCGCAGGCTCTCGCCTCTCACATCGGCGCTCATACAGGCGAGGTGACCCGAAAGGGGTCTGGGAGAAACGGGGACCGTTTCCCCGGCTAAACTCTTATTCAAATGAGTGAGTTCACTGATAAGGAGACGCAGGCGCTCGCCCCCTTCTTCACGAACGTCGACGCGCCAGTCTTCGGCCTGAAACTCCCGCAGGAAGTCGCGGGGGCGCTCTTCTCGCGCTACAGCCGGACCGCGAAGAGCCTGAGGCGCGTCTTCCTCGACGAGTTCGTCGGCGAGCAGGGCCTCGCCGGGGGGCTCCTCGGCGGGGGCGCGGCGGACGACGGCGACGCGCTGAAAAAGGCCCGCGCCTTCTACGACCGCGTTCTCGTGGGCTACGGCGACGACTCCGTCGCGCAGCTCGGAGGCGCGCATCTCGCGGTCGAGCGCGTCTCGAACGTGGCGGCGCAGGTGCTCGAAGACGCGCGCATCGGAATCGCGTTCCTCGAGAAGTCCACCCGCTACGTCCGCTTCGACCAGCGCGACGCGGCCGGAGATTTTCTCTGGTTCCGCGAGCCGTCGCTCATGTCCTCGCGGCACCGCGACGCGTACGCCGCGCTCATGGACCGCCTTTTTTCCGCGTACGCGGCCCAGATCGAACCGATGATCGCCCACATCGAGCGCGTGCTCCCGATCGAGTCCGTGGCCGTGCGCCACCCGAGGACGGGCGAGCCGCTCGACTTCGCGGACGTGAAGCGTGACGAGGACCTGCTCAAGGCGGCGCGGCGCGCGTACGCCGCGACCGTCCGGGCGCACGCCTGCGACGTCATGCGCAGCTACCTTCCCGGCGCCACGCTCACGAACCTCGGCATTTTCGCGACGGGGCAGGCCTTCGAGCACCTCCTGAACCGGCTTTTGACGCATCCTGCTTACGAGTGCCGTGCGCTCGCGGCGGCCATGCGTCACGAGCTGGACCGGCTGATTCCGTCATTCGTGAAGCGGTCGGCTGAGAGCGCGTGGCAGGAAGGCCTGCGCGCGCGTGCCGCCGCGGCCGCGAGGCGTGCGCTTCCCTCCGGCGAGCTTCCCGCGCCGGGAGTGACGCTCGTGGATTTCGACCGCGACGGGGAGGAGAAGGTCCTCGCGGCGCTTCTCTATCCGCATGCGGACCGGCCGCTCGCCGACGTGCGCTCGCGCGTCAACGCGATGACCCCTTCCGAGCGCACGGCGCTCCTCTCGTCCCTCGCCGCGGGCCGGAGGAACCGGCGTGACAAGCCGCCACGCGCGCTCGAGGAGGCCGCGTATACGTTCGACCTTCTCGGGAATCTGGGCATCTATCGCGATCTCCATCGCCACAGGGTCCTCTCGCAGGAGCGCCAGCCGTTCACGACGGTGCACGGGCACGACACGCCGCCCGAGATCCTCGAGGCCGGGCACGGCGCGGTGTTCGAGGAGTGCATGGCACGGGCGCACGACCTTCACGAGGCCGTGAAGACGGACCATCCGGCCGAGGCGCCGTACGTCGTCCCGTTCGCGTTCCGCGTGCGCTGGTACGTCACGCTGAACCTGCGCGAGGCCGTGCACCTCTGCGAGCTTCGCTCGATGCCGCAGGGTCACCCCGATTACCGGCTCGTCGCGCAGGAGATCTGGCGGCGCATCGAGGAGGTCCACCCCGGCCTCGCCCCGTGGGGCAGCTTCGTGAACCGCGACACGTACCGCCTCGGCCGCCTTCAGTCCGAGATGCGCACGGAGTGGAAGCGCGCGGGCGGCGCCTGAGAAGTCAGTCCTCCGCGGTCAGCGCGTCGAGACCCGCGAGGATCGAAGCCGTGTCCTCGTCGGCGCGCGCGAGATAGACGGGAATCGCCCCGGGGATCTCGTGGTAGATCTCCATGAGGACCTCCGGGGCGTCCGTGACGACGGCGTCCATCCGCGCCGACCTGCCGAGGCGCTCGAGAATCGCCTCCAGGCCCCGCTCGCCGAGGAACGTCGTCGTGGCCGGCGCGATCGCGCGCAGGCCGTCGAGCAGGTCGTGCCGCTCGAGCGTGGCGACGAGGACGTGGCGCATCGGATCGGCCTCCTCTTCCTTCATCTTGCAAACGGAAAGCCGCGGGCCGAGGATGACTACAGGCGGCGCCCCTTGTCGTTGAAGCTTCCCGTCTACCTCGATTATCACTCGACGACGCCGGTCGACCCGCGCGTCTTCGAGGCGATGCACCCCTACTTTTCGGAGCATTTCGGAAACGCCGCGTCGACGAGCCACGTCTTCGGCTGGCGTGCCGAGGCGGCCGTGACGAAAGCTCGCGAAGCCCTGGCCGCGCTCGTCGGCGCGAACTCCCGCGAAATCGTGTTCACGTCCGGCGCCACCGAGTCGAACAACCTCGCGATTCTCGGCGCCGCGCGGGCACGCCATGCGCCTCACGCGCACGTCGTCACGTCCGCGATCGAGCACCGCGCCGTCCTCGACCCGTGCCGGCGCCTCGAGTCCGAGGGTTTCGCCGTGACGTATCTGACGCCGGACGCGCACGGCGTCACGAGCGCCTCGGCCGTGACCGACGCTGTCACGGAGCGCACGGTTCTCGTGTCGGTCATGGCGGCGAACAACGAAATCGGCACGCTCAATCCCGTCGCTGAGATTGCACGAGTCTGCAAGGAACGGGGGATCCTCTTTCACACGGACGCCGCTCAGGCACTCGGCAAGATCCCGCTCGACGTCCACGCTCTCGGCCTCGATCTCGTCTCCTTCTCGGCGCACAAGGTGTGTGGGCCGAAGGGCGTGGGCGCGCTCTTCGTGCGCGCGGTGAACCCGCGCGTGAGGCTCGATCCGATTGTTTTCGGCGGGGGGCACGAGCGCGGCCTCAGGTCCGGGACGCTCGACGTGACGGGCATCGTGGGCTTCGGCGCGGCGGCCGAGATCGTGCGGGCGGAGGGAGAGGCCGAAGCGCGCCGCGTCTCGGGGCTCAGGGACCGGCTGTGGGAGCGACTTCTCTCTCGCGTCGACGGCCTCTCGCGGAACGGCCACCCGGACGCCTGCCACCCGGGAAACCTGAACGTGACGATCCCGGGCGCGCCCGCTGACGCCGTCATGGCCGAGGCTCGCGACCTCGCGGTCTCGTCGGGCTCGGCCTGCACGTCGGCGGAGGCCGCGCCGAGCCACGTCCTCCTCGCGCTCGGGCGGACGCGCGCGGAAGCCGAGGCCTCGATCCGCTTCGGCCTCGGCCGCTTCACGACCCAGGAAGAGGTCGACTGGGCGGCGGACGAAGTCGCGCGCGCGGTCGCGAAGGTGCGGGCGAGAAGGCCCCGATGAGACGCGCCAGCCTTCCCACGCGCGCCGGGCCTGGGCTCGCGACGAAGTTCTCCGTCGCGGCCGCCCTCCTCGTCCTCCTTACGCTCGGCGAAGCCGTCGCGATCGTCAGGTGGCGCGCGAACGAGGTCGCCGAGAAGAGCATCCGCGAAAGTCTCCTTCTCGTGGGAGGCCTTGCGCTCCTCCTCGCGCTTCCGATCTCCTTCGCCATGGGCCGCCGCATCGCGCGTCCCCTCGCCCAGCTCGCAAAGGGTGCGGCCGAGATCCGTGAAGGGAACCTCGACGTCAAGCTGCCGGAGGCGGGCGACGATGAAGTCGGCGCGCTCGCCCGGGCGTTTCGCGCGCTGGTCGGCGAGCTGAAGGAGAAGGCCGCGCTCGAGCAGATGCTGGCGGAGATGCGGCGGCCCGATGCGAGTGTGACGCGGGCGTCGACGCTCACGGCGCCCGCCGCGCCCGACGCGGCGGCGCGCGCGTTCGCGGGCCCGCGCACGGGGACGGTCTTCGCGGGGCGCTATCAGATCCTCGGGACGCTCGGCAAGGGCGGCATGGGAACGGTCTACCGCGCACTCGACCGGGAGCTCGACGACGAGGTCGCCGTCAAAGTCCTCCTGCCCGAAGCCTTCGACGAGGGCACCACCATCGGCGTGACGCTCAAGCAGGAGATACGGCTCGCGCGGAAGATCACGCACCGCAATGTCGTGCGCACGCACGATCTCGGCGAGGCGGACGGCCTGAGGTTTCTCACGATGGAGTACGTGCCCGGAACGACTCTGCGCGACATTCTCGACCGGAAGGGCGCCCTCGCTCTCTCGCCCGGCCTGCAGATCGCGAAGCAGCTCTGCCGCGGCCTCGCGGCGGTGCACGAGGCGGGCATCATCCACCGCGACATCAAGCCGCCGAACATCATGGTCCTCCCGAACGGCCTCGTGAAGCTCATGGACTTCGGCATCGCGCGCACGGCCGAGGGCACGGATCCCGCCTCGCAGGACGACCGCACCGTCGGCACGCCGTACTATATGAGCCCCGAACAGGCGGTCGGCCGCGAGCTCGATGCGCGGAGCGACATCTATTCGGTCGGCGTCGTTCTTTACGAGCTGTTCTCGGGGAGGCGGCCTATCGAAGGGCGCGATCCGGGCGAGCTCATGCGCCGGCACGTGTCCTTCGAGCCGAAGCCCGTCACGATGCTCCGACCGGACCTGCCCGACATCCTGGCGCGCGTGCTCATGGCGTGCCTCGCGAAGAACCCGGCGCAGCGCCCACCCACGGCAAACGATCTCTACGGCGCGCTTCAGCGCGTCGCGGCCTGAGGACGAAACATGGCAAAAGGCATTCTCAAGGACAGACTCCTCTCGGGTGAGGTCGTGCACGGCCTCCTGTCACCGAACATCGAGCCGGATCTCGTCGAGACGCTCGGGCTCCTCGGCTTCGACCTCTACATCCTCGACGCGGAACACGGGACGGCCGGCCCGGTCGAAGCCGCTGCGGTCGTGCGCGCGTGCGAAGGGGCCGGTCTCGCGCCGCTCGTGAGGCCGCGCGACCTCGACCCGAAACTGATCCTGCAGTACCTCGACGCCGGAGTGACGGGGATCATGCTTCCCGGAGCGCGGAGCGCCGACGACGTGCGGCGGCTCGTGGAAGCCGTGAAGTATCCGCCGGACGGCCACCGCGGTCTCGCGGCGATGCGCGCGAACAGGTTTCTCCTCGGGGCCGAAAGGCAGGAAGCCTGGGTCGCGCGCGCGAACCGCGAGACGCTCGTCCTGCCGCAGATCGAGACGCGCGAGGCGCTGGACGAGGTCGAGGACCTGGCGGCCGTGCCGGGCATCGACGGCTTCATCGTGGGTCCGCGCGACCTCGCGCTCGCGCTCGGCTTCCCGGACGGGCCCTCTCATCCCGAGATCGAGTCCGCGATCGACCGCGTCGTTGCCGTCGCGAAGCGGCGCGGACTCGTCGTCGGCACGGTCGCGCCGACGGGAGCGCGCGCGAAAGACCTCGCTGCGCGCGGCCTCTCGATCCTCCTCCACTCCGTGACCGCGCTCCTGAAGTCAGGAACCGAGGCCTACTTCCGCGCGGCACGCGGCTGACTTACGACTTCGCGATGAAGCCCCACGGCGCGGCCTGCCGCGCGTGGGGATCGAAGGCGCCGCGCGGGACGGCGTGCGCGGGAAGCGCGAGCGCGCTGCCGGGCCGGACGACGGCCATCAAAGCGTCGCGGTGCGCCTTCACGAGGCGGCGCACGGGCGCTCCCGCCGCGGCCTCGAGGAGGATCGGGGCCGACTCGGGCCCCATCTTCGCGAGATACGCTTCCCAGATCGCCTCGACGACGGGCATGCCGCGGAACGTCACGTTCGGCATCTTCCAGAACGCCGCGCTCAGGCGCTTCATCTTTTCTTCGAGCGCACCGGGATCGTCCAGCGCCTCGTTCTCGAAGGGCGTGTGCGGCTTCGGAATGAACGCGTTCACCGTCGGCACGAGCGTGCCCACGCGCCCACGCTTTCGGCCCTCTTCGAGAAACACGAGGCGCAGGGCGCCGACGAGGCCGACGACGTCATCCACGTCGCCGTCGGTCTCGCCCGGGAGGCCGACCTGCAGGTAGAGCTTGAGCTGCGTGATTCCCGAGCGCGCAATCAGGCGCACCTTGTCGAAGAGCATCTCGTCGGAGACCTTCTTGTTGATCGCGCGGCGGAGGCGTTCGTTACCGGCCTCGGGCGCGATCGCGAGCGCGCGCTCGCCCTGTGCCGTCAGGATCGCGAGGATCTCCTCCGAGATCGCGTCGATCTTCACGGACGAAAGGGCGATGTGATAGCCGAGGCCCGCAAGTCCTCTCAGAATTGGAAGGATTTCCGGATGGTCGGCGACCGCCGTCGCGATGAGGCCGGCGCGCGACGTGAGAGGGCGGTTCTTGCGGGCGATTTCGAGCACCGCCTCGGCCGTCACCCGCACCTGCGGGGCCATCGCGTAGGCGGCCCAGCAGAAGCGGCACATCTCCGAGCAACCCCGCGCGATCTCGATGAGGAGCTTGTCCGAGAGCTCGGTGTGCGGCGTGAGAAGCGTCGTGTGCGGCGGCTCGCGGAGCGCGCCCTCGCCCGCCTTGAACTGCTGGACGACGATCTTTCCGTCCTCGGCGCCCTCGGCGCGCACGCCGTGGACCGCCGGGACGTAGAGACCCTTGAGCTCCGCGAGTGCGGCGAGGGTGGCCTCGCGCGAGAGGTCGCGCCGGAGCACGTCCGCGAGGGAGGGGACGATTTTCTCCGCGTCGCCCATGGCGAAGACGTCGACCCACGCTGCGAGCGGCGCGGGGTTGATGCGCGCGCAGTCGCCGCCCACGAGGACGATCGGGTCGCCCTCGCCGCGCTCCGTGCGCTCGAGCGGGATGCGTGCGGCAGGGAGCAGGCGGAGGAAGTTGACGTAGTCCATCTCCCACGAGATGGAGAACGCCACGAGGGGGAAATCGCCGAGGGGGGTGTCCGTCTCCAGCGTGCGCGGCCCGCGCCGGTCAGCGTCCTCGTCCGCGAAGAAGCGGTCGCAGGCGATGTCCTCCTCGCGGTTCAGGAGGCGGTACACCCACTGAAAGCCGAGGTTCGACATCCCGATCTCGTAGGAGTTCGGAAAGCCGAGGGCGACGCGCGTGCGCCCGTGCCGCGAGAGTTGCTCCGTCGCGCGCTCTGCCGACAGCAGCGTCCGGCGGCGCGAGACGGAGGGAGGAGAGTGGGGGGCGGGCATGGGACTTGCGGTTTCGGGCCGTGTGGTCCGATATTGTATCGGGAGGAGAGCGCCCATGAGAGCAACCGTTTCGAAACTGGTCAGCGGCCTTCTTCTCGTTCTGGCCGCGGGCGTTGCGCGTGCCGCCGCGATCACGCCCGACCCGTGGCCACGCGAGTTCACGACGCCGAAAGGCAACACGGCGGTCATGTACCAGCCCCAGTTCGAGACCTTCAAAGGGGACACGATGAGCGGGCGCGCCGCCATCTCGGTGACGAAGAAGGGAGAGGCGGCGCCAAAGTTCGGCGTCATCTTCTTCACGGCCTCAGTCTCCGTCGACCGGGACGACCGCTCGGTGGAGATCCGGCACATCCAGGTGAGCCGCGTTCGCTTCCCGAACATCACGCCCGAAAAGGAGAAGACCTTCGCCGGAATCATCGAGGCGGAGGTTCCGAAATGGAACCTCGTCATCTCGTACGACCGCGTGATCGAGGCCGTGAAGGTCGCGGACCGCGAGAAGAAGAGCGCGCAGGGCCTCAAGAACGACCCGCCGAAGGTCCTCTTCGCGCAGGAGCCCACGGTGCTCGTGCTGCTCGACGGCGAGCCGCAGCTTCGCGACGTGGAGAGTGCGCCGGCCCTGAAGGTCGTCGTGAACACGGCCTTCTTCATGGTGCTCGACACCCGCAACAACCGCTATTACCTCGCGGGCGGCAGGAAGTGGTGGTACGAGGCCCCCGACGCGAAGGGCCCCTGGCGCTCCATCGGTGGCCCGCCTTCCGACATCGCGGACCTCGCCGCCCAGGCGGTCGACGCGCAGAAGAAGAGCGACAAGACCACGCCGGACGAGGACGGCACCGAGGCGGCGAACCCGCCGAAGGTCGTCGTGGCCACTGAGCCGACCGAGCTCGTCGTGTCCGAGGGCAAGCCCTCCTTCAAACCCGTCGCCGGCGCCGGAGCGGCCCTTCTCTCGATGGAGAACACCGAGAGCGACGTTCTCCTCGACGTGCCCACGCAGACCTACTACGCGCTCCTGTCGGGCCGCTGGTTCAAGAGCAGGTCGCTCGGCGGCGGGGCGTATGCGTACGTGCCGCCCGATCAGCTTCCGGCGAGCTTCGCGAAGATCCCCCCGGACTCGGACATCGGCGACATGCGCGCGAGCGTGCCCGGCACGGACGAGGCCGAGGACGCGCTCCTCGACGCGGAGATCCCGCAGACCACCGCCGTCAAGCGCGCCGACGCGAAGCTCGACGTGCAGTACGACGGCGATCCGAAGTTCGTCCCGATCGAGGGCACGCAGACCGAGTACGCGATCAACACGCCGGCCTCGGTGCTGAGAATGGGCGGCCGCTACTACGCCTGCGCCAACGCGGTGTGGTACGTGGCGGACTCGCCGACGGGCCCCTGGGCTCTCGCGGACGCGGTCCCCAGCGACGAGTTGGACCAGATTCCGCCGAGCGTTCCCGTCTACAACACCAAGTACGTGCGCATCTACGACTCCACGCCGGACGAGGTCGTCGACGGCTACACGCAGGGCTACGAGGGCTGCTACCCGTGGGGCGGCACCGTCGTCTGGGGCACCGGCTGGTATTACCGCCCGTGGGTCGGGCCGGTCTTCTGGTGGCCGCGCCCGTATACGTGGGGCTTCCATGCGCACTACACGCCGTGGTCCGGCTGGGGCTTCGGGTCGTCGTGGAGCTACCCCTTCTTCAACACGAGCTTCGGCTGGGGTGGCTGGTTCCGCCCGGTCGGATGGGGCCGTCCGGGGCGCATCGGCGGCGGATGGGGAGGCCGGCGCGGCTGGTTCGGGCCCGCCGGGTACCGTCCGCCGACGGTCATCGTGAACAACTACTGGGGCAATCGCCCCGGCGGGATTCGCCCGCCCGGTTGGAATCGCCCGGGCGCGGGAGTCGGGGCGGGCCTGCACCGTCCGGGAGTGGTCCGGCCGGGCCGTCCGGTCATCGGGTTCCACCCGCCGGCAAAGGACATCCATCCCGTGAAGGTTCAGAACAACATCTACGGCCGGCTTCCCGATCGGGTGCGCGATGTCCCGCGACCGCCATCCCGCGACGTGTCGCGTGCGGTCGATCGGTCGAACAACGTCTATGCGGGCAAGAACGGCGAGGTCTACCGGAAGACGAAAGACGGCTGGCAGCAGCGCGCGAACGACACGTGGAGGAATTCGGGGGGCGTCACGGGATCCGGCCCACAGACGTCCAGAAAGCCGGTGGACAAGGGGTCGAGGGTGCATTCCTCGGTGCCAGGCACGCGTCCCGTCGTACGCGCCGCGCCGCACCCCGAGCTGAACCGCGAATTCCAGGCACGGCAGCGCGGCGAGGCGCGCGCACAGAGCTGGTCGCGGCCCACGCAGTCGAGAGGTCCGTCTCCGACCGTGCATTCGGCGCCCTCCGGCCACTCCGAACAGAAGCGGCGTTAGCGCGCTAGGATGAGTCCGGCCCGGGGAGAGAACCTTCCGGGGCCGGATTGCGTTCCTGAGGAGTGAGGAGACGCCGATGTATTACGTGATCGGGGCGAACGGCAGCCAATACGGTCCCGTCGACGAGGCGACGATCCGCGCGTGGGTCGCCGAAGGCCGCGTCGCCGCGCCGAGTCTGTCCTTCAAAACGGGCGAGTCGGGCTGGGTTCCGCTCCAGACGCGCGAGGAGTTCCGCGATCTCCTCGCGGCGGCACCCGCCTCTCCGGTCGCGGCGGCGCCCGTCACGCCTCCGCCCTATCCCGGCCAGCAGGCCCCGCTCGCGCCGGGCGAGCGCGACTGGCTCACAACCCTGCTGCTCTCGATCTTCTTGGGATGTCTCGGGGTGGACCGCTTTTATCTGGGACAGACGGGCCTCGGGATCCTGAAGCTCGTCACTTTCGGCGGCTGCTGGATCTGGTGGCTCGTCGACGTCATCCTCATCGCGACGAACTCGCTGAAGGACGTCAACGGCCGTTTGCCCGTGAGACGCTGAGGCTCAAGGCTTCGCCGATTCGGGAGCGGGTTCGGGCGGCACGGCCTTCCCGTTCACGGTCACCTCCGCCGTCCACCCGAAGGCCGAGGCGGCGTCCGTGAAGAGATCGCGGGCATGCGCGGCCGACTTTTCGAGAAGCCCGGCGTCTTTCGCCGCTCGCGCGAGCGCGCCGCGCGCCCACTGCGTCCAGCGCGTTCGATCGTTCGGCGTGATCGGGTTGAGCCAGCCCGAGCGCTCGTCGAACCACTCGAGGCGGTCGTCGACCGCGATGATCTGCGGCGCCGGAAGCCGCACGGCGACGAGACGCCGGGTCGCGTCGGCCTCGACGTCGAAACCGCGCGAGAGGTCGAATCCTCCCAGCACCTTCCCGCGCAGGCGCAAGGTGGCGTTCTTCGGGATGTCGAAGACGAGGACCGTCTTCACCTCTTCGTAGCGCACCACGTCGGCGATCTCCATCTCGATCGTCGCGAGGCGCGCGATGCGCCGCACGGCCTGGACCACGGGAGCGGAGGAAACGGCCTCACGGCGGGTGCGCCAGCGCCCCAGGAAAAATCCCGCCGAAAAGACGGCAAGAACGGCCGCGGCCGCGGCGAAAAAACCGAGGATCAGTCGCCGGCGCATCGTTCCTCCAGCCTATCCGAACTGCCCGTTTTCGTTCGGTCAGCGCTCGAATGATGCATTCTCATCGGAGACCAGGCTCCCTTGCGAGCGCTAAAATCGGCATTCTTCCTGCACGGAATCCGTCGGGAACGACTTTGGAGGTTTCGATGCACGCTTTCCGCACCGCCCGCGCGCTCTCGGGCGCGGTTCTCGCGTTTTTCCTTCTCCCCGCGACGCTGAACGGCCAACAGCAGGGACGCATCACGGGCAAGGTCACGGATGGCAAAGGCGAATCCCAGGCCGACGTGAAGATCACGATCACGACGAAGTTCATCGGGAACTTCAAGCTCGAGCTCAAGACCGGCAAAGACGGCAAGTGGGGGACGATCCTGAATGACGCGACGATGCTCTACCACTATCGCTTCGAGAAGGAGGGCTTCATCCCTTGGGAGCAGGACAAGAAAGTCCCCATCGGAGGCTCGGAGGTCCTCGACGTACAGCTTCTGACGCAGACTCAGGCCATCGAGAAGGGTGTCGTCAAGCAGGTCGAAGATCCCTTCACGACGACCTACAACGCGGCGGTCGAGGCCTACCAGGCCGGCGACTTCGAGGCCGCGTTCGCGAAGGCCCAGGAAGCAATCAAGCTGGGGCCCGACAAGGCGATCGCCTATAACCTGGGAGCGACGATCGCCCTCAAGAAGAAGGACTGGGACAACACGATCGCGCTCGGCGAAAAATCCCTCGCCTTGGAGCCCGACAACACGTCCCTCGTCGGCATGCTCATGGATGCCTACCGCGCGAAGGGCGACAAGGCGAAGGCCGCCGAGTACGAGAAGAAGTACATCGCCGCGAATCCCGATCAGCCCGAGGTCCTCTACAACCAGGCGGTCGAGCTCTACAACAAGAACGACTTCAAGGGCGCCGAGCCGCTGCTCAGGAAGGTGGTCGAGGGAAAACCCGATTTCGCGAAGGCGCACTACCTGCTCGGCATGTCGTGCGTGAACCTGAACAAGATTCCGGACATGAAAAAGCACCTTTCCGAGTACCTCAAGCTCGATCCGAAAGGCGCGGACGCGGGCACGGCGAAGGAGATGCTGGACGCCTACAAGTGACGCCATTTCTCATCGGCATCGCGGGCGGGACGGGCTCGGGCAAGACGACGGTCGCGAACGCGATCGTCAAGCGCGTGGGGGAGGAGCGCATCGCGATCCTCTCCCACGACTCGTATTACCGCGACTTCGTCGACCTGCCGAAGGACATCTTCGAGCGCCAGAACTTCGACCACCCGGACTCGCTCGAGAGCGAGCTTTTCGTGCGCCACCTCAAGGCGCTCAAGCAGGGAATGGTCGTCGAGACGCCGATCTACGACTTCAAGGTCCACCGTCGCGCGGCCGAGACCCGACGCGTCGAGCCGCGCAAGGTCATCCTCGTGGACGGCATCCTCATCTACGCCGAGCCCGAGCTGAGGAAGCTCTTCGACGTGAAGATCTACGTCGACACGGACGCCGACATCCGGCTCATCCGGCGCCTCAAGCGCGACATCGCCGAGCGCGGCCGGTCCGTGGAGAGCGTCGTCACGCAATACGAGTCCACCGTGCGCCCGATGCACATGGAATTCGTGGAACCCTCGAAGCGTTACGCCGACCTCATCATTCCAGAGGGCGGCGAGAACACCGTGGCTCTCGACTTCCTCTTCGCGCGCCTCCGCGAGCTGCTGGGCGACTGACCGCGCCGGCCGAGCGCCGGAAGTCCCCTACAATCGCCCGAGTGAGCACAAGCACGTTTCCGCCCGTCCCCGAGCAGCTCGACCTCCTCCTGAAGGGCGTCGAGGCTTGCGAGAAGCGCGACGAGCTGGAGAAAAAGCTCGTTCGCTCCGCGAAGACCGGCAAGCCCCTGCTCGTGAAGGTGGGCTTCGACCCGTCCACGCCGGACCTCCACCTCGGGCATACGGTCGTGTTCCGGAAGATGCGGCACTTCCAGCGTCTCGGGCACACGGTCGTCTTCTTGATCGGGGACTTCACGGGAATGATCGGCGACCCGACCGGCAAGAAAGTGACGCGTCCGCAGCTCACGAAGGACGAGGTCCTCGTGAACGCGGAGACGTACAAGGCACAGGTCTTCAAGATCCTCGACCCGCAGAGGACGCGCGTCGCCTTCAACTCCGAATGGCTTTCGGCTCTCGGCGCCGAAGGCCTCGTCCGCCTCTCGGCGAAATACACGGTCGCGCGCCTGCTCGAGCGCGACGACTTCGCGAAGCGCTTTCGCGAGGGAAAGCCCATCGCCGTGCACGAGCTGCTCTACCCGCTCTGCCAGGGCTACGACTCCGTCGCGCTGGCGGCCGACGTCGAGCTGGGCGGTACGGACCAGCTCTTCAACCTCCTCGTCGGCCGCGACCTGATGCGCGAATCGGGGCAGGAGCCGCAGGTCGTCATGACGCTTCCGCTCCTCGTCGGCACGGACGGCGTGGAGAAGATGTCGAAGTCGCTCGGCAATGCGATCGGCGTCGCGGAGAGCCCGGACGAGATCTTCGGGAAGGCCATGTCGATCTCGGACACGTCGATGTGGACGTACTACACGCTCCTGACGGACCTGACGCCGGCTGAGATCGAGAAGATGAAAGGCGACGTCGCGTCGGGCAAAGTCCATCCCAAAGCTCTGAAAATGGAGCTTGCCGGACGGCTGGCTGAAGATTTTCATGGCAAGGAAAAGGCGCTGGCGGCGCACGCCGAGTTCGACAGGCGGTTC
>Ga0207927_1000367_pt1 | contig 19216 bp, 16 predicted proteins | sample NGESurdeep072012_2_FD_184456 | JGI IMG/M metagenome (GOLD analysis project Ga0207927, IMG submission 184456) | Arctic peat soil microbial communities from Barrow, Alaska - NGEE Surface sample 210-2 deep-072012 (SPAdes) | ecosystem: Environmental > Terrestrial > Soil > Wetlands > Peat ... | reverse complement strand
GGCCTGCGCTGCCGGGCGCGTGACGATGACGCGCGGCAGTCGCGCCGCGTTCACACCGGTCCCGGCAGTGCAGCGGCCGCGGCCGCACCGCCGAGATAGCTTGCGGCGCCGTGCGCGAGCAAGGCCGCGGCCGCGCGCGCACCGAGCGCCAGGGCGGCGGCTTCGTCGCCGGCCTCGCCTTCGACACGGACCCGCAGCAAGGGTGAGTCGTGCCGCTCGGGGTGGCCGACAACGGCGCGCAACTCGAGCGACATGCCCTGCCAGGCCGCATGCGCGGCGAGCGGCATGCTGCAGTTGCCGCCGAGAGCTCGCGACACGGCGCGCTCGGCCGCGACGGCCAGACGCGTGGGACGATCGCTGAGACGGGCGAGCCGTTCGTTCAATTCGGTCGAATCGAACCGCGTCTCGATGCTCAGCGCCCCCTGGCCGGCGCAGGGCAGCATCTCGGCCGGATCGAAGCGCGTGCGGATGCGCCCGGCCAGACCGAGCCGCACGAGGCCGGCGGCGGCGAGCACGATCGCGTCGTAGCGGCCTTCATCAAGCTTGCGCAAGCGCGTATCGAGATTGCCGCGCAATGACTCGACGCGCAGATCGGGGCGCAAGGCCAGGAGTTGCACGACGCGGCGCAGGCTCGACGTGCCGACGACGGCGCCCTGCGGTAGCTCGGCCAGAGACGCGAAGCGATTGGAGACGAATGCATCGCGCGGATCTTCTCGTTCGAGCACGGCGGCGAGCGCGAAGCCGTCCGGCAGGTCCATCGGCACGTCCTTCAGCGAGTGGACGGCGAGGTCGGCGCGCCGATCTTCGAGGGCGGTCTCGAGCTCCTTGACGAACAGGCCCTTGCCGCCGACCGTCGACAGCGAGCGATCGAGGATCTGGTCGCCGCGGGTGGTCATCGCGAGCAGCGAGACGGTGTCGCCGAAACGCTGTTCCAGCAAGGCGCGCACGTGCTCGGCCTGCCAGAGCGCGAGGCGGCTCTCACGAGTGGCGATAACGACGGGCCGGACCATCGTCGCATGCTAGCAGGCGCATCTCTTGCATCATGGAGCCCCCACGCTTGCGGCTGGCGCTGCGCGCTGCCCCCCAAGGGGCCGCGGCCGGGCTTGGGGAGGCCCGGCGCCCGGCCGTATCGCCATATCCCGGATCAGCACCATGAATCGAGAGAAGTTCGCGTCGAAAGCAGCCGCGGCGAAGAACGCGCCGCTGGTCGAAGACATCCGCCTGCTCGGCCGCATCCTCGGCGATGTGATCCGCGAGCAGGAGGGCCGGGACGCGTACGACCTGGTTGAGCGCGTTCGCCAGCTCTCGGTGGCATACCGCCTGAAGCGCGACGCGCGCGCCGGCCGCGCCCTCGACCGCCTGCTCACGCGCCTCTCGGGCGATCAGACCGTGAGCGTCATCCGCGCCTTCAGCTATTTCTCGCACCTCGCCAACCTCGCCGAGGATCGGCATCACCTGCGCCGGCGCGCCGTGCACGAGAGGCAGGGTCATTTGCAGCGCGGCTCGCTGGCCATGGCCTTCGAGCGCCTCGGGCGGCGCGGCGTGCATGCCGATGCGATCGCCGAGGCGTTGGTGCGCGCCTTCATCTCGCCGGTGCTCACCGCGCATCCGACCGAGGTGCAGCGCAAGAGCATTCTCGACGCCGAGCGCGCCATCGCCGGGCTGCTCGCAGCACGCGCCGCGAACGCGAGCGCGCGCGATCTGGCCCGCAACGAGGCGCTGCTGCGCGCCCGCGTCACACAGCTCTGGCAGACACGCATGCTGCGCACGGCCAAGCTCACCGTCGACGACGAGATCGAGAACGCGCTCAGCTACTACCGCTCGACCTTTCTCGAGCAGATACCGATGCTGTACCGCGAGATCGAAGAGGCGCTGCCCGGCCATGCCATCGCGCCGTTCTTTCGCATGGGCAACTGGATCGGCGGTGACCGCGACGGCAACCCGTTCGTCACGGCCGAGACGCTGGCCACGGCGCTGGCGCGGCAAAGCGAGACGGCCTTGCGCTGGTATCTCACGCAGGTGCACGAGCTCGGCACCGAACTCTCGAACTCGGCGACGCTGTCTGCGGTGACGCCGACGCTGCAAGGGCTTGCCGACCGCTCGGGCGACGCAAACCCACACCGCGAAGACGAGCCCTATCGGCGGGCGCTGATCGGCATGTATGCGCGTCTCGCCGCGACCTTGCAGGTGCTCACCGGCACCGAGGCCCTGCGCCACGCCGTCGCGCCGAGCACGCCCTACGCATCGCCGGCGCAACTGCTCGAAGACTTGCGCACGATCGAGGCCTCGCTCGCCCAGCATCACGCGCAAGCGCTCGTCGCACCGCGCCTCGCGCCACTCGTTCGCGCCGTACAGGTCTTCGGCTTTCACCTGGCGACGGTCGACCTGCGTCAAAGCTCGGACAAGCACGAAACCGTGATCTCCGAATTGCTGCAAGCGGCCCGTATCGAAGCCGACTACGCGGCCCTCGACGAAGCCGCGCGGCGCCGCCTGCTGCTCGGCTTGCTCAACGACACGCGCAGCCTTCGCGTCGTCGAGAGCGAGCGCGCCGCGGTTTACACGGAAGGCTGCCGCCACGAACTCGCGATCTTCGAAACGGCGGCGGCGATGCTCTCGCGCTACGGCCGCGAAGCGCTCCGCCACTACATCGTCTCGCACACGCAAAGCGTCAGCGACCTGCTCGAGGTGCTCGTTCTGCTGAAAGAGGCGGGCCTCGTGCGCGGGCGGCTCGACGATGGCGCGACCGCGGCGCTCATCGTCTCGCCGCTGTTCGAGACGATTGCCGACCTGCGCAGCGCCGCGACCATCATGCGCGAGTTCTATGCCTTGCCCGGCGTCGCCGCGATGATGCAGCGCTCCGATGCCGAGCAGGACGTGATGATCGGCTACAGCGACAGCAACAAGGACGGCGGCGCCTTCACGAGCAGCTGGGAGCTCTATTGCGCCGAGATTGCCCTCGTCGAGGTGTTCGATGCGCTGCGCAGTTCGCACGGCATCACGCTGCGCCTCTTCCACGGCCGCGGCGGCACGGTCGGCCGCGGCGGCGGCCCGAGCTACGAAGCGATCCTCGCCCAGCCGCCGGGAACGGTGAACGGGCAGATCCGCCTCACCGAGCAAGGCGAAGTCATCGCCTCAAAATACGCGCAGCCAGAGATCGGCCTGCGCAACTTGGAAACGCTCGTTGCCGCGACGCTCGAGGCCACCCTGCTGAAACCGACGAAAGGCGCGCCGAAGAGCTTTCATGACGCGGCGCGGCGCTTGAGCGAAGCCAGCATGGCCGAGTACCGCGGCCTCGTCTACGAGACACCCGGCTTCGCCGAGTATTTCTTCGGCGCGACGCCGATCCGCGAGATCGCCGAGCTCAACATCGGCTCGCGCCCGGCCTCGCGCAAAGCCACCGGCGCCATCGAAGACCTGCGCGCCATTCCCTGGAGCTTCAGCTGGGGCCAGTGCCGCGTCGCCCTGCCGGGCTGGTACGGCTTCGGCTCCGCCGTCGACTCGTTTCTCGGCGAAGGCAAGGCCCGGGCCACGCAGGTCGCGCTGCTCAAACGCATGGCGAAGGAATGGCCGTTCTTCGCGACGCTCGTCTCCAACCTCGACATGGTGATCGCCAAGAGCGACCTGGCGATCGCCGCGCGCTACGTCGATCTCGTCGGCGACCGCAAGCTCGGCCGCCGCATCTTCGCCCGCATCGAGGCCGAGTGGCAGCGCACGAACGACGCGCTCACCCTCATCACCGGCGAAAAGGACCGACTCGCATCGAACCCGGCGCTGGCCCGCTCGATCGAGCACCGCTTCCCCTACCTCGACCCGCTCAATCACCTGCAGGTCGAGCTGATGCGGCGCTATCGGCATTGCCGCGCCGACGACCCCGGTATCGAGCGGCTACGGCGCGGCATCCACATCTCGATCAACGGGCTGGCGGCGGGGCTGAGGAACACCGGCTGAGCGCGCCGCGGTTCCGAACGCCGCGAGCTTGACGCGCCGGCGCGGTACTGGCACAACCCGCGCATGGCCCGGCCCAGCAGCTTTTTCGTCGCCGCCGGTTTCTTCCTGGCGCTGGCAGGCACGGTGCGGGCCCGCGATGAAGAGCGGCCCGTCGCGACGGCGATCGCCGATGCGATCGAGAGTTGCGTCGACACGTCGGCAATCCGCTTTCGCGTGGAAGACCGCAGGGTGCTCCTGGAAGCAGGCGACACCGCTGCCGTCAGCGCGGCGATCGTGCGCCACTATCCGATGATCGAGCGGGACGGGCTCGCGCCGCAGCGCCTCGTGCTCTGGCGGCACCCACAATTCGGCTGGGTCTACGTCGCCTTGCTCGTCAATCCGTCGAAGCCCGGCGAGGTCTGCTACACCGCGACGTTCGGCGCGAACAGGTTCGATCTGTCGACGGCGCTGATCGAGAAGTACTTCGGCGTCGGCACCGCGACGAAGTGAGACGCTCGTTCAACGGGTTGGTGGCGCGCTTGCTGAATACGGAGCAGGCGCGGCCGAGGCAGCGACCTCCTCCTGCCGAGCTTTCTCCTGACGCTCGGCCAAGGCCTCTCGATAGTTTGCAGCCAGCAGCTTGACGGGTTTACCGGATGCCTCGATCGTGCGTCGCAGCGACCCGATCTCGCCGTATCGAGCTACGTCGTGAATGCGTTCGAGTTCGCGGCGCACGTTCTCGCATCCGTGAGAACCGTCGACCTGCGACATTTCGTGAGGAAAGGCGTTGAAAAGCGCGTCGCGTTCTTCTTCGATCGACTGGATTCGTTCCGCCGGCCAGCCGAGGCGCTTGGCCATGCTGGTGCCGATGTTGCGTTCCAGCAGCGTCGTCGACCGATCGATAAGAAGCTCGGCAACGCGTGTGCAGGTCTCGCGACGATTGGCATCGACGAGCCCGTTGGCACCGCAATACTTCGTTGCCGTGAAATAGTCGATGGGAATGGCCGCGTCGACACCGATTGCTTCGACCTCGAGATAGAGTGCACCGAGCAGATGCGCCTCGCCGGGCGGCACATGATCGACCAGGATCGACGGCAGCGTTCCCCAGCGCGTGTCCATCCGTTCTGCGCTCGCAACGTGAAACATGGCGTCGTCGAGCGCCGTCGAATCGTGCCGCTTCTCGGCCTCACCTGCGATAGTCAGCCAGGGCATCGCGTTCGACGGATCGAGGCGAGCCCATTGCTCGACGTTGACGAGCTGGCAAGAGCCCGGCGCTCTCGGCTCAGACTGGCGGCACGCTTGATACGCCCAGGCGTAGACCTGAGGATCGGTCGAGCCTTGCGCCAAGCGCGCGAGGGCTGCGCGATGCGGTTCGGCGGCCTGTTGCCGGGCGTCGGCCGATTGGACACATGCATCGCCAGCTTCGCATCCCTTGGATGAGAAGCTGGCGCCAACGCCCTGAAGGAAATGCGCCGCCGCCTGCGCGCGCTCGTCACCGCTGGCCTCCATTGCCGCTAGCGTCGGCGCCCTCGTGGCCTCGATCGCGCGACGCTCGAAAGCTTCGGCTTCCTCCTTGGCGACCTGACCGTCGGCGCCGAACTTGACCCAGGCACCACCGCACATCTGCACTTCATCGTCCGCGGGCGGCGATTGGCTGACCACGGCAGCTTCGGGCGCACTCGCAGACCCCGCGCTCGAGGCGGGCGTGACGACAGCCGGAGACGGATTCGCAAGAGGCGCTGTCGCAATCGCCGTCGGTTCGCCGACAGCGTCGAGCACAACCCGCACGACGAAGACAGTGATGGCGGACGCCGCGAGCCCGACTGCGACGCGACCGCGCCTTGTTCCGATCCAGCGACGATGCTCGCTCGCTTCCACGGAAGCATTGTCTCGACGCTCCGCGAGCCGCGTGTAACCGTCTGCTGCGATGCGGCCGGCGCCCCTACCGCCCCGCCGCGACCAGTGCCTCCCGCACCGCGGCCACCTGCCTTCGCGAAACCGCGAGCCATTCGCCGACAGGCGCCATGCACACGGCCCAGCTTTCGCTGCCTTCTTCCTCGGCATCGCCGGCGAGCGCACGGCGTTCGAGGGCGCGCACGGCGCGCTTGGCAACCAGCGCATTGCGATGGACTCGAAGGAACCGGTCGCCCAGGCGCTCCTCGAGCTCGGCGAGGGAGTCGTCGAGCACGTGCGTGTGCTCGGCGGTGCGCAGCGTCACGTACTTCAGTTCGGCCTTCAGGTAGAGCACGTCGGTCACCGGCACGCGAATGACGCGGCCGCGATCGCTGACGACGATGACCGGGCCTTCGTCTTCCGCTTCATTGGCGGGAGCAGCCGGCGGCAAGCCCAGCGCCAGGCGCTGCGCGACTCGGCGCAGCGCCATCTGTAGCCGCTCGCGCTTGACCGGCTTGGTGAGGTAGTCGATCGCCTCGAGATCGAAGGCCTTGAGTGCGTGCTCGGCATGCGCCGTGACGAAGACGATGGCCGGCGCCGGGCTTCGAAAGCGCAACTCGGCGGCGAGCTGCGTACCGTCACGGCCGGGCATCTGCACGTCGAGGAGCAACAGGTCGCAATCGTGCTGCGTCAGCCAGACCATCGCCTGCGCGCCATTGGCCGCTTCGCCGACGACGGCGCAGCGCGGGTCGCTGCACTCGGCGACGAGGCTTTTCAGGCGTAGGCGGGCCAGCTCCTCGTCGTCGACAAGGAGCACGCGCAGCGGCTGCCGGGAACCGGCGAATTCTGGGGACGTGGGAACAGCGCTCATGGTTGAAGGCCCTGGCTCACAACGGCACGACGATCTGGACGCGAAAGACATCGGCTTCCAGCCGGGTGTCGAACTGGGCGGCGACGTCGTGCATCAGGCGCAGACGCTCGCGAACATTCTTCAGTGCCATGCCGTTGCCGGGCCGGGATGGCACGGGCGGAACACTGTTGGCGATCGAGAGCACGGCGCGGCCGAGCTTGACCTTGGTGCGGATGCGGATGACACCGCCTTCGGCCGCCGGCTCGACGCCATGACGCACCGCGTTCTCGACGAGCGGCTGCAGGATGAGCGGCGGCACGCGGGCGCTGCCCGCCTCCGGATCGAGCTCCCAGCTCACGTGCAGGCGGCTGCCGAAGCGGGCCTGCTCGATATCGAGATAGCGTTGTGCGAGCTCGACCTCCTCGCTCAGCGACACCGATTCGACGCTGTCGCCGATGGCGACGCGAAAGAGCTCGGCCAGGTCTTCGAGCACGCCTTCGGCGCGCGCCGGGTCGAGGCGCACCAGCGTCAGCGCGGTGTTGAGCGTGTTGAAGAGGAAATGCGGGCGAATTCGCGATTGCAGCTCGGCCAGCCGCGCCGTCGTCTCGGCCGGCAGCGTCGCCTTGGCGCGCAGGCGCAGCCACAGGAAGATGGCGGCTGCCATCGCCGCGCCGGCGAGCGGCGGCCCGAAGCCGACGAGAGCACCGAGCCCGGAGGCGGTGGCGTCGGGCAACAGGGCGGCGATGAGATGGGCAGCGGCCCAGGCAGCCGAGGCCCCGAGGCCGAGGGCGGCCAGCCATTGCGCCGCCACCGGCGCCGCGGCGAGCGGGCGCTTGAGGGCGCACAGGGCGATCAGCCACATCAGCACGCTTGGCAGCGCGACGCTCGAGCCGGCGGCGACGAGGCCGAGCCAGATCGCGAAGGCACTCGCCGAGAAGATCATGCCGATCGCCATGACGCCGTGCACGAACAACAGCGCGCGCAGCACGACGCCGACGTGGCAGACATCGAACGCCGAGTCGGGCCCGGCGCGACGCGGCAACTCGGGCGCGGCCGCGATGTCGAAGGCGGTCGCGCCGAAGCCGGTCGAACGAGGTTCGGCGCGGAGCACGGCGCTCATGCGGCGATGGAGGTCGCCGATAGAATTGCAGCAATCCTGGCGGGGCGCATGGGCGAGATTGTCGCCAACCGCCGCCTCGCCGTGCGCCGGAATTATGGCGATGCCGACGCCGATGTGTGACGTGCGCACGCTTCACCGACACTCCCCGCCAGCCATGAGCAATCAGTTCGAGAAGAAATCCGAGGCCTGGTCGGCGCTTTTCTCCGAGCCGACCAGCGAGCTCGTCAAGCGCTACACGGCGAGCGTGGCGTTCGACCGGCGCCTCTGGCGCGCCGACATCGCCGGCAGCCGGGCCCACGCCGAAATGCTGGCGATGCAGGGCGTCATCGCCGCGGCGGACCTCGCCGCGATCGAAAGCGGCCTGGCGACGATCGCCAGCGAGATCGAGATCGGCAGCTTCGAATGGCGCCTCGACCTCGAGGACGTCCACCTCAACATCGAGGCCCGCCTGGTCGAGCTTGCCGGCGACGCCGGCAAGCGCCTGCATACCGGCCGCTCGCGCAACGACCAGGTCGCGACCGACGTACGGCTCTGGCTGCGCGACGAGATCCGCACCATCCGGGCCCTGCTCGCCGACCTGCAGCTTGCGCTGGTCGGGCTGGCCGACAAGCATACCGAGACCATCCTGCCCGGCTTCACGCACCTGCAGGTGGCGCAGCCGGTCTCGCTCGCGCATCACCTGCTCGCTTACGTCGAGATGTTCTCGCGCGACGCCGAGCGCATGGGCGAGGTCTACGCCCGGACGAATCGCCTGCCGCTCGGGGCCGCGGCGCTCGCCGGCACGAGCTATCCGCTCGATCGCGAAGCGGTGGCGAAGGCTCTCGGCATGGACGGCATCTGCCGCAACAGCATCGACGCAGTGAGCGACCGCGACTTCGCGATCGAGTTCACGGCTGCGGCCGCACTGTGCATGGTGCACGTCTCGCGCTTCAGCGAGGAACTCGTGCTCTGGATGAACCAGAGCTTCGGCTTCATCGAGCTGGCCGATCGTTTCTGCACCGGCTCTTCGATCATGCCGCAGAAGAAGAACCCCGACGTGCCCGAGCTGGCGCGCGGCAAGACCGGCCGCGTCGCCGGCCACCTGATGGGCCTGCTCATGCTGATGAAGGGCCAGCCGCTGGCCTACAACAAGGACAACCAGGAAGACAAGGAGCCGCTCTTCGACAGCGTCGATACGTTGCAGGACACGCTGCGCGTCTTCGTCGAGCTCGTTCCGGGCATCGGCGTGAAGGCCGAGGCAATGGAAAGCGCCGCCGCGAAAGGCTATGCGACGGCGACCGACCTGGCCGACTACCTGGTCAAGAAAGGCGTCCCCTTTCGCGATGCACATGAAGCGGTCGCCCATGCGGTGAAGCACGCGATCCAGCAAGGCATCGCCCTCGGCGACTTGACGCTCGAGGCGCTGCAGGGCTTTCATCCGGCGATCACGTCCGACGTGCGCGGCGTGCTGACGCTGCGCGGATCGATCGCCTCGCGCACGGTCGAGGGTGGCACGGCGCCGGAGCGGGTGAAGAGCGAAATCGCGCGACATCGAGCCCGGCTCAGGCGCTAGGCCCAGCGCCTGGCCGGAATCGAAGCACATATCCTTGCGCAGACGAACGACGCAAGGTCGACACGTAGTACAGGCCTTGTTCGCGCTTGCTGCCGCGGAGTTGCACCCTCGATCTTCGCGCAGAGCGGCTCAGAGCAGCCCAAGCGCAAGCCCGATCTCGGCGCCATCGCCGAAGGCCGCTATGTCCGTAACGTGATCTCGGACTCGAAAGGCTCGTCGCACCCGGACGTGAGGCTGACGATCACCCGTACCGGCGTGAACCATGTCCGCATCGCCCCCGACTATCCGCGCCTGCCGGTCGTCGAAGTCGCGCTGAATGCGCCGCGAGCGCCACGACCTTCGCGCCGAACGCCCGCGATGCCGGCACCTTGAAATGCGCGTCGAGCGCCGGCCCGTCGGCCCAGCGCTCGAAGAAGATGATCCTCAAGCCGTCGTTCGCATCGATCGTCACGCCGTGCTCGAGGCAGCCGAGCTCGGCGCGCGAGCGGGCCACGTGCCCGAGGCTCAGGGCGCGCAGTTCGTCGAAGGTATCGGCGCGAGCGTCGATGGTGCTGGTGACGATGAGCATGAGCGAACGCCGAGTCTGCTGGAGTCTGCGATCCTAGCGGCGCAAACCGGGGCGACACCATAGTCCGCCTTCACCCTGCGGCGTGTCGTCCCAAAGCTGGGGCGCCGACTGCCGATCACCTCACGAGGATCATTGAATACCGCTCGTCGACCCCTTGCCGAGCGACCACGATCCGGAGATCGCGACGCTGGCGCGATCTTCCGGTCGGGGGCAATGCACCCGGTCTCAGTCGGGCAAGGTAGCGGCCGGCTCGAACGGGGCGCGGTAGAGCCAGAGCGGGCGGCCGTCGGCACAGGAAAACACCCGTGTCGAGCGAAGCGAGTCGACCTCGAACTCCAGGCTCGCCAGCCAGGCGCCCGGGCGCAGTTCGCGCGCTGCCTTGTCGGCGGCGGGCTGCATGCTCTCCGGCCGCTGGAACAGATAGACGAGATCGCACGCCGACCAGTCGACGGCCCACATATCGGCGCGGCGAACGCTGGCGAACGGGCAGCGCCAGGCGCAAAGCAGTCGCAATGGCCAGCTTCGCTCTATGCCCGCCAATGTCGCCAGCGGGAATTCGCGACGCAGCTCGACGAGCGCATCGCCAAGGCCGGAACCGGCATCGAGCACGGCCGCGTGCTCAGGCAGCGCCAGGGTCCGGCCGAGGCCGGCCAGGGCGCCGCGAGGCGTCGGAAAGATCGGCGCGTCGCGCCAGGCGCTGACCGGATAGACGAGCGCGAGCGCCGCCAGCGCGGCGAGCCAGGCCCAGGCCGGCAAGCCGCCGCCCGAGCCCGACGCGGCGAGCGAAAGCGGAAAGCCTGCGCCCATGAAGACGCAGCGCCACGGCGTCGTTCCTGTCGTCGCGAGCAAGCCGGTGAGCAGCGCGGCGAGCGCCAGCGCCAGCGCGGGAGAAACCGCGAGGGCACGCAGCCCGACGAACGCCGACCAGCCGAACGCCCAGGCCACGAAGGCCGGCAACGGCCAGGCCATGAGGATCCGCCGTGAGCCTGCCGGCACCGGCCGGGCGCCGGACCGCCGCCAGCCCGGCCGCGCCCCCTCGGGGGGCAGCGAACGGCGTGAAGCGCCATCGGGCACTAGTAGTCGCGCAACTTGACGCGCAGGCGCGCGATCGACTGGCTGTGCAGCTGGCAGACGCGAGACTCGGTCACCTTCAGCACGGCGGCGATTTCCTTGAGGTTCATGTCGTGCTCGTAGTACATGCTCATCACGTACTGCTCGCGTTCGGGCAGCACCTTGATCGCCTCGATCAGTGCCGAGCGCATGCGATGGTCCTGCAGCTGCGCCAGCGGATTAGCCTCTTCGTCGGCGACGTGGCGATCGAGAAAATCGCTGTCCCCATCGGCGCCGGACATGTCCTCGAGATAGACGAGCTGCGTGCCGCGAACCTTGCCGAGCAGCTCCTGGTATTCGGCGAGCGAGATGCCCATCTCCTTGGCGATCTCGCTTTCGGCCGGGGCCCGGCCGAGCTGCTGCTCGAGCTTGGCGACGGCCGATTCGATCGAACGCTGGTGCTTGCGAGTGCCGCGCGAGAGGTAGTCGTTGCCGCGCAGCTCGTCGAGCATGGCGCCGCGGATGCGCTGCGTCGCGAAGGTCTCAAACTGCACGCCCTGCGCGGCGTCGAAGCGCGAGAGCGCGTCGGTGAGGCCGATCATGCCGACCTGGATCAGATCGTCGATCTCGACGTTGGCCGGCAGCTTGGCGATCATCTGGTGGGCCAGGCGCCGGACGAGGCCGCTGTATTGCTTCAGCGTCGAATTGAGGTCCAGCCGGCCTTTGGCGGTGTACATGGCAGCTCCGGAGATCATGAGAACTCGACGCTGGAACGCCGAGCCGCGTTCGTTGCCGAAGAAGAGGCGGCGCGGTCTCGACGTTCGCCACGAAGCCGCTCGGCGACGAGGCGGCGCAGGTCTTCGCCCGGCGCTTCCGCGGCGTCGCCGGCGGGATCGATGCGCGCCGAGGAGCGCAGCACGCCGCCGAAGAAGATCTCGGTGCACGAGGCGAGCTTGATCGCGATGCGTTCGGCGCGCGGCGATTGCGGCGCGGCACCGAGCATGAGATCGAAGACGACGAGGCCGGCGCGATTGGCGAGCAGCTTCATCGCCGCATAGGCATGCGTCACGCTGTCGGGATGATCCTCGGCGAGGACGATGGGACACGGCGCTTCGCTCCAGGCGGCCCCGGCGCGCTTTTGCGAAAACAGGCGGCAGAGCTCCGGCGAGCTGGCGTGGACGAGGACGACGTCGCAGTGCGGCGCCCCTTCGGCGATGCGTTGCAGAAAGCCGCGCGTCGAGCCCGAGGCGTCGACGAAGCGGATCGGCAAGCCTCGCGCCGCGAGGTACGAGACGCGATCCGACAGTCGCTCGATGCACTGGCCAAGATCGACGAGCGCCATCTCGCCGGCCTCGCCGGCGCGCTCGGCGGCATCAACGACGAGCGTCGTCGCCTGGCGCTCGGCGAACGCCGTGCACAGCCGCTCGAGCATGACGCCGCCGAATGCGATGTGCGGGTTCGAGACGACCGGAATGAAGCGCACACGGGTGTGTGCGAACATCTGGCGCAGGCCTTCGGCCTGGTCGTTGCGCGGATCGATCGGCAGGGTCATGGCTTCGGCGATTGGATGGGCGACGCGACGAGGCTCATTCGGCCACGGTCGCGGCACGTTGCGCCGTGCCATGCGGCGCCGCGAAGACGAGGTTCATCTCGCTGGCGTCGAGGCGCCAGGCCGAGCTTCCGCCGCCGCGCAGCGCCCGCTGCACCAGGGAGCCGGACGAGAGGTGATGCCAGTCCTCCGGCACGCGCTGGCCGTTGGCGATGCCGACGATCTTCAGCTTGTGGCGGATCGCCGCGTCGAGTGCCGGCCCGAGCTTGACGGCTTCGTCGAGCTTGCTGAGGACGACGCCGGCGCAGGTCGCGGCGCGATAGGCGACGATCACGTCTTCGATCGTCTCGCCCTGCGAGGCGGCGTTGACGACGAGCAGGCGCTCGATCGCGCGGTGCGACAGCATCTCGAGCAGCTCGCGCGTTCGGGTGTCGCGCTGCGCCATGCCGGCGGTGTCGATGAGCACCATCTTCTTGGCGCTGAGCAGCTCGAGCAGGTCTTCGAGCGAGGCGCGGTCGTGCGCCGTGTGCACCGGCACGCCGAGGATGCGGCCATAGGCGCGCAGCTGCTCGTGCGCGCCGACGCGGTAGGCGTCGAGGGTGACGAGGCCGAGGTTGCCGGCACCGTGACGGGCTGCGAAGGCGGCGGCGATCTTCGCCGTCGTCGTCGTCTTGCCGACGCCGGTGGCGCCGATCAGCGCGTAGACGCCGCCCTGGTCTTCGAGCGCCGGACCGCTGCCTTGCGATTGCAGGTTGCGCTCGAGGACCTGCGCCGCCCAGGTCGCTTCGTCGGCGATGTCGGTGCTCAGACCTTCGACGATCTTGCGGATCAAGGCCGGCGAGAAGCCGCAGTCGAGCAGCTTCTGCGACAAGCGCGCTTCGGCCGGCCGCCGCTGCAGCTTCTCCATGAAAGCGAGGGCGCCGAAGCGCTCTTCGATCAGGCCTTTCATCGAGCGTAGCTCGCTCAGCATCTCGAGCCGCTCGCGCTGCGCGTCGGCAGCGTCGAACGACGCCGTTGCCGACGCAACGCGAATCGGATCAGCGGCGGGCGGCGGCTCGCGCAAGGCTTCGCCGGCGCGCGAGGGCGGCGACCGGTCAGCCATGCGCTGCTCCAGGATGCCCGCGGCGTCGCTCGTGCGGGCCGCTGCCGCAGCGGCTGCGGCAGTGTAGATCTCGGCCGGCGTCGCCGAGCGTTCGCCCGGAAATTCGGTCTCGCCGTCGATACGGACGTCGACCCGCCTGCCCGCGTCGTATCGGGCCGGTGGTGTCGCGGCCGACGCTGCGTCTTTCTGGAGCGCCGCCTGGCGGCGCTTGAGCATACGGTTTCGGACGTAGTCCTGAAACGAGAGCGTGCTCATCTCGAGCTGCTCCGTGTCCTGCTCGACGCTCGTCGATTCGAGCTCCGGCTCCGCGCGCTGCCAGGCCGCGAACGGCGGCTCGCCGGCCATCGCTTCAACCTGGCGCATGCCTTCGGGCGCCATCGCGAGCACCTCGACGCCGGCGCCACCCGGCTTGGTCGAGAGCACGACGGCGTCGACGCCGAGCGCCTCGCGAACCTGGCGAAGGGCTTCGCGCGAGGTGCGCGCGGAAAAGCGTCTGACGTTCATGTTGCCTCCCGCCGAGCCGTCTCAAGGGAGACACGCCCCCTGCGGGGGAGCAGCGAACGAATGTGAGCGTGGGGGGTCATGTCGCTGCTCCGATGATCGAGCCGATGCGGATGGAATGCGTTTCAGGAATCTCGCTATGCGAGAGCACCTTGAGGCGCGGTACGGCACGCTTGAGAAGCCGCGCCATCGGCGCGCGAATCATGTCGGGCACCAGGAGGCAGGCCGGATGGCCGAGGTCTTCCTGGCGCTTGGCCGACTGCGCGGCGCTCTTGCTCAGCGTGTCGGCCACGCCCGGGTCGAGCGCGGCGCCGTGCGGCGAGTTGAGGGCCTGTGTCACCATGCGTTCGAGCTCCGGCTCCATGGCGATGACCTCGAGCTCCTTGGTCGGGCCGTAGATCTGCTGCACGATCGACGGCGCCAGATGGACGCGGATACGCCTGGCCAGCTCGGCCGGATCGGTGACCGTCGCTGCGAACTCGGCGAGGCACTCGACGATCGAGCGCATGTCGCGGATGTGCACGCCTTCTTCGAGCAGGAGCTGCAGCACCTTCTGCAGGGCCGCGATGCCGACCATCTTCGGGACGACGTCTTCCATGAGTTTGGGCGCCAGCTTGGTGACGTGCTCCACGAGCTGCTGCGTCTCGACGCGGCCGAGCAGGCGCGCGGCGTGCAGTTGCATCAAGTGTGAAAGATGGGTGGCGATGACGGTCGAGCAATCAACGACCGTAAAGCCGGCCATCTGGGCCGTTTCGCGCTGGCGATCCTCGATCCAGGTGGCCGGCAGGCCGAAGGCCGGATCGGTCGTCGCCGTGCCGATGAGCGGCGTCGTCGCGCCGCCGGGGTTGATGGCCAGCCACATGCCCGGGAAGGCCTCGCCTTCGCCGACGATGGCGCCGCGCAGCGTCAGGCGATAGGCGCTCGGCTTGAGCTCGAGGTTGTCTCGGATGTGCACGGGCGGTGGCAGGAAGCCGACGTCCTGCGCGAACTTGCGGCGCACGCCCTTGATGCGCGCAAGCAGGTCGCCCTGGCGGTTCTTGTCGACGAGGGCGATGAGGCGATAGCCGACCTCGAGGCCGAGCGTGTCGACCGGCTGCAGGTCGTCCCAGGTCGCTTCGGCGTTGGCTTCGGGCGGCGGCGGCGCCGGCTTGGGTTCGTTCTTCGCGCGCTGCTGCCGTTCGTGGAGCAGCCATGAGCCGTAGCCGAGCCCGGCCGCCAGCAGGAGAAAGACCAGGTGCGGCATGCCCGGGATCGAGCCGAGCACGGCGAGCACGCCGCCGACGACCGCGAGCGAGCGCGGCGACGAGAACACCTGCTTGGTGATCTGGCTGCCGACGTCGAGATCCTTGCCGACGCGCGAAACGACCATCGCCGCCGCTACCGAGATGAGCAGCGCCGGAATCTGCGCGACGAGCGCGTCGCCGACGGCGAGCAGGATGTAGCTATCGGCCGCCTGCGAGGCGCTGAGGTCGTGCTGGGCGACGCCGATGACGAAGCCGCCGATGATGTTGATGAAGAGGATGAGCAGGCCCGCCATCGCGTCGCCGCGCACGTACTTGCTGGCGCCGTCCATCGAGCCGAAGAACTCGGCTTCGTCGCCGACCTCGGCGCGCCGCCGCTTGGCTTCGTTCTGGTCGATCAGGCCGGCATTCATGTCGGCGTCGATGGCCATCTGCTTGCCGGGCATCGCATCGAGTGTGAAGCGGGCGCCGACCTCGGCGATCCGCTCGGCGCCCTTGGTCACGACGACGAAGTTGATGACGACGAGGATGGCGAAGACGATCAGGCCGACCGCGAAATTGCCGCCGATCAGGAAGTGGCCGAACGATTCGATGACCTTGCCCGCCGCCGCCGTGCCGGTGTGGCCCTGGAGCAGCACGACACGGGTCGATGCAACGTTTAGCGACAGGCGCAGCAGCGTCGTCAGCAGGATCACCGCGGGGAACGCGGCGAAGTCGAGCGGCCGGACCATGTAGGCGGCGACCATCATCACCATCAGCGCCATCGCGATGTTGAAGGTGAAGAGCAGGTCGAGCGCGAACGGCGGCAGTGGCAGCACCATCATCGCCAGGATCATCACGAGGACGAGCGGTGCCATCAGGGCGCGGATCGCCTTCGCGTTCGGGCCGATACGGGCCTGGAGCTGTTGCATCAGTTCGTTCAAGTCCGGACTCCGTGTTCTTCGTCAGACCGCGTGTGGATCAAGTTCGACTGGAACGTCGAGAGTGGGCAGATCGCCCGGCATGGGCACCTTGCCGGCGAGCGCCGCGCGCAGCTGGTAGACGTAAGCCAGCACCTGCGCGACAGCGGCAAACAAACGGGCCGGAATCTCGCGGTCGAGCTCGGCGTGGGCATAGAGCGCGCGCGCGAGAACGGGCGCTTCGAGCACCGGCACGTGGCTGTCCTTGGCGATGTCGCGAATGCGCAGGGCAAGCAGGTCGGCACCCTTGGCGACGACGCGCGGCGCCGTCATCGTCTTGTCGTCGTACTTGAGCGCCACGGCGTAGTGCGTCGGGTTCATGACGACGAGATCGGCTTTCGGGACTGCAGCCATCATTCGCCGCTTCGTCCTCTCGCGCATGCGCGCGCGCACCTTGGTCTTGATCTCGACGTTGCCTTCGAGCTCCTTGTGCTCCTGCTTCAGCTCCTGGTGGCTCATCTTCAGCCGCATGCCGTGCAGACGCAATTGCAGCGGCACGTCGATGGCCGCGAACAGGGCAAGAGCGATGAGCAGCAGCACCAGGCCGCCGGCCATGACACCGCTCGCCGCCGCAACGGCCGCCGGCAAAGGCAACGCGAGGACACCGGCAAACTCCATCACGTGGCCCTTCAGCCAGGCCGCGCCGATCGTGCCCAGCACGAGGGCCAGGCCGCTCGCCTTGATGGCGTTGATCATTTGCTGCTTCGAGAAGACCCGGCCGATGCCGGCGAACGGATTGAGGACCTCGAACTTGGGACCCAGCGGTTTCAGGGTCCAGGTCCAGCCGCTCATGGCGAAGCCGCCGGCGATCGCGACGGCAATCATGGCGGCCCCGAAAGGAAGCGCGGCCCAGGCCCAGGTCGCCGTCAGGTCGCCGAGGCGCTGGCTCATCGCGCCGGCGCCGAGCGCCTGGGCACGGTCGAAGCGCAGTGACGAAGCGACCGCCTGCCTCAGCGCCGACGAGACATGCGGCGCGCCGGCAGCGACGAGGGCACTGCCCGCGGCGATCGCCGCGAAGTGACCGAGGTCGCGCGAGCGCGGGACCTGGCCATCGGCGCGCGCCTTCTCGAGCCGGCGCTGCGAGGCGGGGAGGTTCTTGTCCTGTGCGGAAGTGTCGGCCATGGCAAAAGTCGCTGCTGCCGATGATTGTTCCGGCGCCCCTCGCAAACTTGAGGCGGATAAGCGACCGGAAGGCCGCGCATTTCAGCGCCTCGCACCGCTGCATCCGGATCGGCAGCGGCTGCATCCGCAAGCGACAGGGTCGCGTAGATGTCGCTGCCGAAGACGCCGCGACCCAGGGCGCCGAGGACAGCGAGCTCTTCCATCCACAAGCAGAGGACAGACATGCAACTCGTCAAATTCGCAGCGGTCGCGTTGGCCGCGACGCTCTCAGCCGTCGCCCTGTCGGCTTCGGCACAAGTCATGGTCGGCGGCGCGCCGATGTACTCCAGCAAGGACATCATCGACAACGCCGTCAACTCGAAGGATCACACGACGCTCGTCGCCGCGGTGCAGGCGGCCGGCCTCGTGCAGACGCTCAAGGGTCCGGGCCCGTTCACCGTGTTCGCGCCGACCAACGAAGCCTTCGCGGCACTGCCGGCCGGCACCGTCGACAACCTGCTCAAGCCCGAGAGCAAGGCCACGCTCACCAAGGTGCTGACGTACCACGTCGTCGCCGGCAAGATGGACGCGGCGACAATCATGAAGGCGATCGACGCGGGCGGAGGCAAGGCGACGTTCACGGCCGTCTCCGGCGGCACGCTGACCGCCATGAAGAGCGGCAGCTCGATCATGATCGGCGACGAGGCGGGCGGCATGGCCAGACTCACGATCCCCGACGTGATCCAGTCGAACGGCGTGATCCACGTCGTCGACAAGGTGCTCCTGCCGAAGTGAGAACCCTTCGCCTCCCGCACGAAGCGCAGCTCCCGGGGCGCGCTTTTTCCCTATTCGGCCGGAAAGAGGCGCGGCGCGATTCGGCGCAGCTTCTCTTCGAGGACGGTTCGCGTGAACGGCTTGACGATGTAGCCGGCCGCGCCCTCGTGGGTCGAGCGCACGATGTCGTCCTTTTTCGCCTCGGCCGTCACCATGAGGACCGGCAGATGGCGCAGCCGCTCGTCCTTCTTGATGGCCGATAGCAGCTCGAAGCCGTTCATCGTCGGCATGCCGATGTCGGTGATGACGAAATCGAATTCGGAGCCGCGCAGCCACTCGAGCGCATAGACGCCGTCGGCCGCCTCGTCGACGGCGTCTATGCCCATCTCGCGCAACAGGCCGCGCAGGACGCGGCGCATGGTCGAGAAATCGTCGACGATGAGCACGCGCACGGTCGAGGCCTGCTTCGAGCTAGCGCTCGGGCACGATGGGAGGCAGCGATGGATTCGCCAGCGCCGCCTCGGCGGCGGCCGCGAGGCCGGCATCGCCCTGGCCGGGCGACAACTTCAGCAGTCTTTCTTCCGCTTCGCGATTCATGACGATGATGCTGATGCGCCGGTTCAGCGGGCTCCCGGGATCCTCGGGCACGAACAGCTTGCTCGAGGCCATGCCCTCGACGAGAAGCATGCGGTCGTCAGGCAGGCCGCCGGCGACGATCTCGCGCCGTGACGCGTTGGCGCGATCGCTCGACAGCTCCCAGTTGCTGTAGCCGCGCTCGCCGCCGCTGAACGGCTGCGCGTCGGTGTGACCTTCGAGCGTGATGTGGTTGGGCACGTCCGAGAGCACGTGGCCGATCTCCTGCAGCAACTCGCGCATGTAGGGCTTCACGACGGCGCTGCCGCTGTCGAACATCGGCCGGTTCTGCTCGTCGGTGATCTGGATGCGCAGGCCGTCGCGCGTCATGTCGAGGCGGATCTGCGACTTCATCGCCGCCAGCTTCGGGCTGGCCGCGAGCGCTTCCTCGACCTT
>Ga0207927_1000366_pt1 | contig 19231 bp, 16 predicted proteins | sample NGESurdeep072012_2_FD_184456 | JGI IMG/M metagenome (GOLD analysis project Ga0207927, IMG submission 184456) | Arctic peat soil microbial communities from Barrow, Alaska - NGEE Surface sample 210-2 deep-072012 (SPAdes) | ecosystem: Environmental > Terrestrial > Soil > Wetlands > Peat ... | reverse complement strand
CGGCTTGAATCCTCTGCACGCACTCGCGCCGGCGGACCCCGAGCGGGCGAGCCCTTACAGCGCGTCGAACCGGCATTTCCTCAATCTGCAGTACATTTCGGTGCCCGCGGTACCGGAGTTTCGCGAATGCGCCGCCGCATGCTCGTGTGTCGCCGATGAGCAATTCGCGCGCCGATTGAGCGAGCTGCGCGCGGCGCCGCAGGTCGACTATCGAGGCGCCGCCGAGGTCAAATTCGAGATCCTCGAGCTTTTGCATCGTGAGTTTCGCGAGCGGCACCTGGGTCGCGGCACCTCACGCGCCGCCGCCTTTCGCGATTTCGTCGAAAGGGGCGGTTCGCAGCTGCAAACGCATGCCCGGTTCGATGCGCTGGATCACTTCTTTCGCACGACGCAGCACACGGCTTCCGGGTGGCTGAGCTGGCCCGTCGAGTACCGCGACCCGGCCGGGGCGGCCGCGCAGTGCTTCGCCGACGAACATCCGCTGCAGATCGAATTTCACCTGTACATGCAATGGCTGGCGCACGAACAGCTCGCCGGTGCGCAGGCGCTGGCCCGTGAACTCGGCATGCCGGTCGGGCTGTACGGCGATTATGCGGTCGGCGCGCATCCGTCCGGATCCGAGACCTGGGCCGATCAGCGCGGCTTTCGCATGGCTGCCGAAATCGGTGCGCCTCCGGATCCGCTGGCGCACAAAGGCCAGGGATGGGGAATACCGCCGCCGGATCCACGGGTCATGGAAACACGGCGACTGCAGGGTTTCATCGCGCTGATCCGCAATAACATGCGCTATTACGGCGCGCTGCGATTGGACCACGTGATGTCGCTGTTTCGCCTGTGGTGGGTGCCGTCGGGATCATCGCCCACCGAAGGCGCGTACGTTCATTATCCCTTGCGCTCGCTGCTCACCGCGTTGGCGCTCGAAAGTTCGCGCAGCGACTGCATGGTCGTCGGCGAAGATTTGGGCGTCGTGCCGGACGAGGTACGCCATGCCATGCCCGAATTCGGGCTCTACCATTACAAAGTGCTGTTATTCGAACAGCAGGACGGCCGATTCCGCCGTCCCGAGGAATTCGTGCGCCGTGCGCTTGCCACCGCGACCACTCACGACCTGCCGACCTTGCGCGGTTTCTGGGAGGGGCGCGACATCGAGCTGCGGCGGCGCTTGCATCTGTACCCGAGCGTCGAGATGGCCGACGATATCGAGCGCGAACGAGAGCACGATCGCGCGGCGCTGCTCGCCGCGCTGCGCGACCAGGGGCTTGCACCCGGTATCGCGGACTCATCCGCGCAACCGTTCACCCTCGAGCTCGCGCACGCGCTGCACGTGTATCTGGCGCGTTCCAAGACGGCGCTGGTGGCGCTGCAGATCGAGGACCTATTGGGAATGGAGGATCCCGTGAACGTGCCCGGCACGCATCAGGAGTACCCGAACTGGCAACGCAAGTTGACTGCGGATCTGGAGGACATGGTCAATCGCGCGGATTTCGACCGCTATTTTGCCGAGATCAACCGGGCCCGAGACTAGCCGGGGCGGACAAGCCGCCGCCGGCGGCGTCGCCGGACGAACGCTGGGCGCGCGCGGCCCAGACCCATATTCCGGCCGAGATCAGGATCGCGACCGGTACGATCTTGACCCCCTGCGCCAAGGAATACACGTCCGAAATTTTGCCGATCAGCCAGGGCGAGGGAACATCCCCAAAACAATGAATCGCCAACACGCCGAGCGCATTGGCCGAGGCCCGTTCGGTCGGCCGAACCAAATTCACGATCGAGGCGTTGATCGGTCCCGTCGACAGGAACATGCATAGCTGCGCGATGATCATGCACACGAGATACAGGGACGTCGAGCCCGTGGTCAAAGCCAACCAGGCGAACGGCGCAGCGATCAAGGTCGCCAACGCGGAAATCCAAAGATGAGCCTGCTTCGAACGCCGGGCGTAATAGTCGCCGAGCCAACCGCCGGCGAAGGTACCGATGAACCCGGTGATCACGACGATCGCCCCAAAGCTCACCGTCGCCTGGCTGCGCGGTATGCCGCGCACCCGCTCGAGAAACGCGGGCATCCAAAACGCGAGCCCGCCGAGTGCGAACGTGTAGGCGGCATACCCCAGTATGGTGAGCACGTACGGCTTGTTGCGCAGCAATTTCAGGTAAGTCGCCGAGGTTGCCGACGTCGGCTGCGCTGAGGCTGCCTCGGCGAAGGCCGTCCGCGCGGCGGCCGGAGCCGATTGCAGGTCCTGGCTGCCGCGCGGCGGATCGCGCAATCCAAGGCACAGCGCCGCGAGTATCAGACCCGGACCCCCCGCGACAAAAAATGCCATGCGCCATCCGAAATGCACGTCGATCAAACCGCCGATCACGTAGCCGAGCGCCGAGCCCACCGGGATGGCGCAGAAGAAGATCGCCATGACCCGACCGCGCTGCCCGCGCGGAAAATAGTCGGCCAACAGGCTCGGCACGATCGTGACGTAGGCCGCCTCGCCGACCCCGACCGACGCGCGCGCCGCGAACAGCGCCGCGAAGCTTCCGGCAAAACCGGACAGCACCGTCGCAGCGCTCCAGCATGCGACCGCGAAGGCGATCAGTCGCGGCCGCGAGCCCCGATCGCCGAGCGAGCCGAAGATCGGCGCCGCCAGCGTGAACACGATCAAAAAACCCGACATCAGCGAGCCCAAATTGGCGTCCGACAGCGCGAGTTCGGAGTGCTTCAAGCTCTCGACCAACGCGGATACCACGTAGCGGTCGAGATAGTTGAAAAGGTTGATGAACGAAAGAATGGCGAGCCCGAGACTCGCGGACTCGATCCAGGCTCTTTGAGGCGAATTTGCCATGTGTCGGCATCTTATCAACGCGTGTCTTGAATAGGGCCGATTTGCCGCCGGTCGCGCCTGGCGGCGGTTCGAATCGCTTACCGGTTCGCGTTTCTCCAAAGGCAGAGTTAAGATCGAATTACCCCTATGGTTCGAGGAGAGTTAAGTTGGCCAAGCCGAATTACCGTCAGGCGAAGAAGCAAAAAGAGGCTGCACGAAAAGCTCGCCAGGACGCGAAGCAGCAGCGGCGGGCCTCGGTACCGGCCGCGCCCGATGTCCCCGCGGAACCGGCGCCGGTTAAGCAAGCGCCTTGACTTGAATCCCAAAAGGGGGGCTTGCCTGCCTCGATTGCGGGGCTGTCGCAAGCCGGCAACGCCGGCTAGCGATTCTCGCGCGGCTTCACAGATCTTTGCCCAAGTCGCGCTTCTCTTGCGGGTAAAATGACTCGACAATGTATCGGCTTGAGAGAGATTCAGGAGTCTCATGAAACACCGTTGCTTTCCGGCTGGGCGCGCAGCATCCGCGGTATGGAGCCGCTGGGTGTCGGCGCCGCTCGCCGGCCTGTTGCTGGTCGCGCTCGCCGCCTGCAACGGCACCGCCGTGGTCACGCTGACATCGACGCCGTCGACGGACGTGTTTCTGACCTATCGGGTCGGGCTCACCTCGGTTCAGCTGCAAAAAGCCAACGGCCGGACGACATCGACCGTACTGCCCACGGGCACCACGGTGGATTTATCGAAATTGGTGAATTTGAGCGAAGTGCTGGGCGCCGTGGTGGTTCCCGGGGGGAATTATTCGCAGGCGGTGGTCACCCTGGATTACGGCTCCGCGCAGATCGTTTTTGACGACGGCAGCGTCAACGGGATCGCGCTCACGCCCCTGGGAGCGAGCGGGCAACCGTTGAGCCAGGTGACGCTCACCTTGAATCTCGATCCCAGCGATCAGCTCGACATTACTCGCCACAATGCTGCGCGCCTGAGCTTGGATTTCAACTTGGCGGCGTCGAACGTGGTCAACTTGGTTCAAAAGACCGTGACTGTCACACCGCTGATGGCCGCGAGCGCGAGTCCGATCGACACCAAAACAGTTCGCATCCGCGGTCCGCTCGCCGGCGTCAATACGGCGAAGAGCTCGTTCAGCACCGGCATCGTTCCCTTCGATTTTCCGACCGTGGAGGCCGGGCAGCTCGGCATTGCACCGAGTACGGTGACCACCTATGAAATCAACGGTGTGCCATCCACTGGCACGGCGGGCCTGAACACTCTGGCGTCCCTGAGTCCCGGCGTCATGACGGTTGCGTTCGGCTCCTTGAACGAGACCACCACGACGAACGGCTTCGGCACGACGAACGGCGTGGCCACCTGCTCCAACGGCTCCACGCCGACGACCACCAACGGCATCACCACCTGCGCCAATGGGTCCACGCCGACGAGCACCGGCAGCGTCATGACATGCTCCGACGGCTCCACGCCGACGACCATCAACGGCATCACCACCTGCGCCAATGGGTCCACGCCGACTACTACTACTAATACTACCGCCACCTCGAGCACGAGTGTGACCACCGTGTCGTTCGCGGCCACGCAGGTGCTGGCCGGCAGCAGCGTTCAGGGCGGGGGCTTCGATCGGCTGTCGGGCGTCGTGTCGGCCCGCCAGGGTAGTTCGCTGGCCATCGAGGACGGGACGCTGCTCAGCAATGACGGCACCAATACCTTCATAACCGGAACCTCCAGCATCCAAATCGGCGCCGGCACTCAGGTGACCCAGTTCGGCGTGGCGAGCATCCAGGCGAATGGCACCCAGCGGATCTCGACCGGTTCCTTTATCAACGTCTTCGGCGCGGCGAGCGCCTTGAATGCCGGAAATCTCACGCTCAATGCGGACACGGGCCGCGCCCGGCTCGGGACGACGAGCGCCTCGGGCATTGTGGGAGTGCAGGGTACCGGAACGGTAGCGCTCGCACTGGCCCGACTCGGCGGCCGTTCGATGGGCGCCTTCAATTTTGCGGGCACCGGTCCGTCGGCGGGCACCGATGCGAACGCGGCCGACTATCAAGTGACCACCGGTGCGCTGGACTTGACCAATTCGACCGTGGGATCGCCGGTCCAAGTGTCCGGCCTGGTCACGACGTTCGGTGCGGCGCCTCCGGATTTCGCCGCCTCGACGCTGCTCGACTCGACCACGATCAATGCCGAACTGGTTCTCGACTGGGGCGGCGGTACGCCGGGTCCTTTCGCGTCCTACGACAGCTCGCAGATCACCATCAACGCGCGCAACAGCAGCATCGGCACGCGTCATGAGATACAGGTCGGTGCGCAAACGATCAACATCGTCGGCATCGCCACGAATCCTCAGATCGTGCCGAACGCCACGGCCTCGAATACGGTGTTCACCATCGGGCATGCGGTGAGCGGCAGGTTCGAAAATTTCGTCACCTTCGCCGCCTTCATTGCTCAGTTGCAGACGGAATTGAACGGCAGCGTGTTGGTGACCGGCATCACGGCGTTGGGCCGCTACACGACCAGCTCCTATACCCAGAGCGTCTCAAGCGTCACTCTGTTCCTGAATAACTGAAGCCGGGCGCGGCTGCAGGCGACAGTACCGCTGGCGAGTGTCGGGATCTATACTGGCAATCCGCGCCTGCGTGCGATTCAAGTGAATGCCATGGAACTCGCGATGATCGGTCTTGGGCGAATGGGCGCCAACATGGCGCAGCGCTTGCTGCGCGGTGGTCACCGCGTGATCGGTTTCGATCCGATGGTCGCGGCGCGCCGATCGATCGAAGAGAAGGGCGCGCAATCGGCCGCGTCGCTCGAGGCGTTGGTCGCACAATTGCGGGCCCCGCGAATATTGTGGCTGATGGTGCCCGCCGGCGCGATCACCGACGACACGATCAGTGCCCTGACGCCGCTGTTGTCCGCGGGCGATACGCTGGTGGACGGCGGCAATTCGAACTACCACGACACGCAGCGCCGCGCGCAAGCGCTCGCCGCCCGGCAGATCCACTTCGTCGATTCCGGCACCAGCGGCGGTGTGTGGGGCCTCGCGGAGGGGTACAGCCTGATGATCGGCGGCGACGAGGCCGTGGTCGAGCGCCTGCGCCCGATATTCGAGACCTTGGCGCCGGCGCCGGACAAGGGCTGGGGCCGAGTCGGTGCGGTCGGCTCCGGACACTACACCAAGATGATCCACAACGGCATCGAGTACGGTCTGATGCAGGCCTACGCCGAAGGCTTGTCCATTTTGCAGCACAAGAGCGAATTCGAGCTCGACTTGCGCCAGATCGCCGATATTTGGCGTTACGGCAGCGTGGTGCGCTCGTGGCTCCTGGATTTGACCGCCGATGCGCTCGGCAAGAATCCCACGCTGCATGGGATCGCGCCGTACGTGGCCGATTCGGGCGAGGGACGCTGGACCGTGGCGGAGGCGATCGAACTCGGCGTGCCGGCGCCGGTCATCACCGCCTCGCTGCTCGAAAGATTGCGCTCGCGCGATACCGATTCCTTTGCGGACAAGCTGCTGGCGGCGATGCGAAATCAATTCGGCGGGCACCCGGTCAAAGAGGAATAGCGGGCCGCAAGGCGCGCCGTGCCGGCCCCGCCTGCCGCCGGTTGCGGCTAGTCGGCGGACAGGCCGGCCTTGTGGCTGCTGATAGCCTCCCCATCGCCGGACTTCAATTCGTAGAATACGAGAGTCGAGACGATGGTCCACGCGCCGAGCAGCAGCAGCGCGAGATGTATGCCGTGAATCATTTGCGCGGCGCCCGCATGAGTATGGTCCGGTATGAACAGAGCGGCAGCGAGCGAGGCGGAGGCGATACCGATACTCACCGCCAATTGCTGCACGGTGCTCGCGATGGTGCTGGCGCCGCTCGCCTGGTCCTGATCCACGTCGGCGTAGGCGAGGGTGTTCATGCTGGTGTACTGCGTCGACGTGAAGAAGCCGTAGACGAAGGCCTGCAGCGCGATCACCCACAGGGGCGTGCCTAAATCGATGGTCGCGAACAGCATCATCATGAGCCCGAGCATCACGGTGTTAACGATCAACACCCGGCGGTAGCCGAATCGCTTCAATATGTGCGGTAGAGTGAGCTTCAAGCTCATCGCGGCGAGCGCCTGCGGCATGATCATCAAGCCGGATTGAATGGGCGTGAGTCCCAGGCCCACCTGATAGAGCAGCGGCAGTAAAAAGGGCAAACCGCCTATTCCCAGCCGCGTCAGCATATTGCCGGATATAGCCACCCGGAAGGTGCGAATTCGCGCCAGACCGAGCCGCAGCAGCGGGTGGGCATGGCGGACCGAATGCAGGCCATAGGCGGCGAGCAGAGCGGCGGATATCGCCAGAAGCCCCGCAATTTCCCGGCCGCTCAAGGTGTGCTCGCCGAATACCTCGAGCACATAGGACAGCAACGAGATTCCCGTGCCGAACAGCACCAATCCGACGATATCCAGGGGGTAGTTGCGCGCGGCCCGATAATTCGGCATGTGCCGGTACACCAGAATCAATCCGGCGAACCCAATTGGGATGTTGACGAAGAAAATGACGCTCCAGTGAAAGTAGCCGATGATCAGTCCGCCCATCAGCGGACCGAGCATCGGGCCGACGAGGCCGGGGATGGCGACGAAGCCCATGGCGCGGATCAATTCCGATTTGGCAAATGTGCGTACCATGGTGAGCCGTCCGACCGGCAGCATCATCGCGCCACCGCAACCCTGCAGAATTCGACAGGCCACCAATAAATGGATATTGGTCGAGATGCCGCACAGGAACGAGCCGAGCGTGAATATTCCGATCGCCGCCGCGAACACGCGGCGAGTGCCGAAGCGATTGGCCATCCAACCGCTGACCGGAATGAAGACCGCCAGGCTCAGCGTATAGCTCGCGAGGACCGCCTTCATGCTCAAGGGAGCGACGTTGAGCGCGTGGGCGATCGCCGGCACCGCGGTGTTGAGAATCGTCGTGTCGAGCGATTCCATGAAAAAGCCGACTGCGACCAACCAGGGCAGCAGCCGCTTGGCGGTCGCCGACGGCGCAGCCTCGCCTGGCGGAGCCTCGTCTGGCGGGGCGTCGCTTGGCGCGTGCCAGGGCATCAAACGCTGGGTCGCCGCAAAGCGCGCATTGCGGCGCCGCTTTACGCTCCCGCCAAAGAGGCATCGACGATGATCTGCGCTTCGCTCAAGATCTCGCGCAAGTGCGCTTCGCTGCGAAAGCTCTCGGCGTAAATCTTGTAAATATCCTCGGTGCCGGACGGCCGGGCGGCGAACCAACCGCTGGGCGCACAGACCTTGACGCCGCCGATGGGGGCATTGTTGCCCGGTGCGTGAGTGAGAATTTGATCGATGCGTTCACCGGCCAGTTCAGTGCTGCGAACCTGTGTGCGATCGATTTTACCGAGCTTCTTTTTCTGTTCAGGCGTGGCGCGCGCTTCGATACGGTCGGCAAACGGCTCGCCCAGGTCGCGCGCCATGGCGCGGTAGCCTTGCGCCGGATCGCGGCCGCTGCGCGCGGTAATCTCGGCGGACAGCAGCGCCGGTATTATTCCGTCCTTGTCGGTGCTCCACGCGCCGCCGTCGAACCTCAAGAAGGAGGCCCCGGCGCTTTCTTCGCCGCCAAATCCAAGATCGCCCGAGAGGAGTCCGGCGACGAACCACTTGAACCCGACCGGGACCTCGTACATCCGACGCCCGAGCCGTGCGGCGACCCGGTCGATCATGGCGCTGCTCACGACGGTTTTGCCGATGCCGGCCTGCGGCTTCCACAACGGCCGGTGCCTAAATAAATAATCGATGGCCACCGACAGGTAATGATTCGGCGGCAGCAAACCGCCGCTCGCGGTCACGATGCCGTGACGGTCGTGGTCGGTATCGCAGGCGAACGCGATGTCGTACTTGTCCTTGAGGGCGATGAGGTGGCGCATCGCGTACGGTGACGAGGGATCCATGCGAATCTTGCCGTCCCAGTCGAGCGACATGAACCGGAACGTGGGGTCGACCGTGTCGTTCACCACCTGCAGGTCGATCCGGTAGCGATCGGCCAGGCGGGACCAGTAGTGCACGCCGGCCCCTCCGAGAGGATCGACGCCCATGCGAATGCGCGAATCGCGGATGAGGTCGAGATCGATGACATTGGCCAAGTCGGCGATGTAGGAATTCATGAAATCGTGCGCATGCGTGCTGGCGGCGCGCCGCGCCTGCGCGAAGCTCAGACGGACGACGCCTTTCAAGCCCGATTGCAGCAGCTCGTTGGCGCGTGCTTCCATCCAGGCGGTTACCTTGGTGTCCGCTGGCCCGCCGTCCGGGGGGTTGTATTTGAATCCGCCGCTGTCCGGCGGATTGTGCGACGGAGTGATCACGATGCCGTCGGCAAGACCGGCAGTGCGCCCGCGGTTATAGGTCAGGATGGCATGCGAAATGGCGGGGGTCGGCGTGTATTCATCGCCCGCCGCCGTCATCGTCTCGACGCCGTTTCCCGCCAGCACTTCGAGCGCGGTGGCGAAGGCCGGTATCGACAGCGCGTGGGTATCGAAGCCGATGAACAACGGGCCGTCGATGCCGTGCTGCTTACGGTAGTCGCAAATGGCCTGAGTGATCGCGAGCACATGGGATTCGTTGAAGCTCAACTCGAACGAAGTGCCGCGATGTCCGGAAGTGCCGAAGGAGACCCGCTGTGCATTGACCGCGGGATCCGGCCGCTCGCTGAAGTAGGCGGTTATCAATCGCGGCACGTCCACCAGGCGATCCGCCGGGGCGGGCTGACCGGCCAACGGGTCGATACGCGCGCTCACGATGCGGCCGCCGCGCTTTTGTCGGCGATGCTGCGCATGAGTTCGCTCCAAGACTTGACGAAGGCAGCTGCGCCTTCGATCTGCAGCGTGGCGGCGAGGGCGTCCACGTCGATACCGGCGCCGGCGAAACGCTCAATGACCTCCTCCGCGTCGCCGCCGCCGGCCGGCATGACCGATTTGATCCGGCCATTCGCGGAGAACGCCAGCAAGGTCTTCTCCGGCATGGTGTCGATGGTACCCGGCGCTGCCAACGCTTCGACATAAAGGCTGGGCGGCGCCTGCGGATCCTTGGTGCCGGTGCTCGCCCACAACAGGCGCTGCTTTACAGCCCCGGCCGCCGCGATGGCGCGCCAGCGCTTTCCCGCCAGGAGCTCGCAATGCGCGCGATAGGTCCGCATCGCGATGGCGATTCCCAGCCGGTTGCGCAAATCCTGGCCGACCCGATTGGCAATCGCCCTGTCCCAGCGGCTCACGAACAGCGAGGCGACAGAACCAACGCGCGGATCGAGTCCCGCAGCGATGCGCCGCTCGATGGCGCGCATATAAGCGAGGGCCGCCGCCAGGTATTGTTCGCGCGAGAACAGCAACGTGACGTTGATCGGCACGCCGGCAAAGACGGCTTCCTCGATGGCGGGTACGCCGGCCGGCGTGCCCGGAATCTTGACGTACAGATTGGGCCGGTCGGCAAGCCGGTGGATGTTGCGCGCCGCCTCGACGGTCGCTTGCGTGTCATCGGCGAGCAACGGCGATATTTCCATCGACACCCAGCCGTCGATGCCGCCGGTGCGATCGAACACAGGCCGAAATAAATCGGCGGCGCGGCGCAGATCCTCGAGCGCCAACTCGACGAACAAGGTTTCGCCGGACAGACCGGAGCGGACCTTTTGCTGAATACTGTGGTCGTACAGCGATGAGCCGCCGATGGCCTCGTCGAAGATCGTCGGATTCGAGGTGAGGCCCGTGATCGACAGTTCGTTCATGTACCTTTGCAGTGTGCCATTGTCGAGCAGTTCGCGGGTGATATTGTCCAGCCACAGGCTCTGCCCCAAATCGTGCAAGTTTCGCGTCATAGTCATGGTCGCACCTCGAAATCGGACAAATCGTGAGTCGTCAGGTCGCCGATGCGTTCGATCACCCGGTCCGGCGGCGGCTGCACGGAGTTCGACCCTGCGGCCAGCGCATAGTGCCCTTGACGCACGAATATCGTGGTCAGCTTCCCGCCCATGGCGCTCTTCATCGACGCCAACAAATGGGACTTGTCATCGATCATCACATAGTGCGCCGCCGGGTAATGCTGCCGGACGCGGTCCAATACCCGCTCCTTGTGCAGGTAGATCAGTACCCGGCCTCCGACCGCATCCCAAATGCCGGCGCGCCTGATTTTGCGCGGCTGGAACACCACGTCCCCGTCCGACAGGACGACCGGTCGGCCCATGGCGCCGAGATGACCGACGGCTGCCAATGCTTGCGGATAGAGCAGGTCCGCGAACGGATACTCGAGAAGAAACTCCGACAGCTCAAACAGCTGCGGATCGCCGTCGAGGCCGGTGCGAAACGCCTGCAAACTGCCCAAATAATCGGCGACCCCAAATTCCTCGCGAAAAGCGTTGAATATCGCCCAATAGCGTTCCCGACCGTCGGTGCCGAACGCCTGCGCCAATCGGTCCCCAAGATCCACGCCGAAGCGGTCGTTGTCCAGCAATGTATTGTCCACGTCGAGCAAGAACACGACATCATCGGTCAGCACGGTGAGGTGGCTTCGGGTTTCGGGTCATGCCAGGTCTCGTCGCCGCCGATCACCCCCGCGGCCGCCGCGGGACCCCAGGTGCCGGGCTCGTAGCTCATCACGGGCGGTGGGTCGCTCAACACGGGATCGACGACGCGCCACGCGGCTTCGACACAGGCGTCCTGTGTGAACAGCGAGGTATCGCCGCGCACGGCATCGCCGAGCAGGCGCTCGTACGGGGATTTTTCGCTCTGCGGGCGGTGGCGCGCAATGAGTTCGACCGGTTCGCCGCGCATCTCCTCGCCGTTGCGCTTGACCAGTGCGCCGGTACCGATAACGACCTCGGGGCTGAGCCGAAGTCGAAAATAGTTGCACGGCATGGCGTCGGCGGAATCGAAAATCGCCAGCGGCGGCGCCTTGAGAGTGACGATGACTTCGGTGGCCGTGTCCGGCAGGCACTTGCCCGTGCGAATGTAGAACGGCACGCCCGCCCAGCGCCAGGTGTCGATATGCAAGTGCAGCGCCGCAAAGGTCTCCACCTGCGAATCCTTCGCCACGCCCTTCTGGTCCCGATAGCCGCGAAACTGCCCGCGCACCACCTCCTTCGGGTCGAGGGGCCGCATGGCGCGGAAAAGCCGCAATTTTTCCGCCTGCCGGGCCTGATGCTCATGGCCCACCGGCGGATCCATGGCCAGCAGCGCGATCACCTGCAGCAGATGATTTTGAACCACATCGCGGATTGCGCCCACTTCCTCGTAAAAGCCGCCGCGCCCCTGCACACCGAAGGACTCGGCCATGGTGATCTGCACGTCGTTGACGTATTGACGGTTCCAAATCGGTTCGAGAAAGGTGTTGGCGAAGCGAAAGTACAGCAGGTTTTGCACCGCCTCCTTGCCCAAATAATGATCGATCCGAAAGATGGATTCCTCGGGGAATACTTGGTGCAGCGTATCGTCAAGCGCCTGTGCGCTCGCCAAATCGCGGCCAAACGGCTTTTCGACGATCACCCGCGCGTTGTCCGCGCAGCCGGATGTCGCGAGCCCGTTGACCACGCTGGCAAACATGCTCGGCGGAATGGCCAGGTAATGGATCGGGCGGGTCGCGAGACCCAGCTCTTTGCGCAGCGTCCGATAGGTTTGCGGGTCCTCGTAATCGCCGTCGACGTAGCGCAGCTGCGCCGACAGTTTCGCGAAACTCTCCGCAGTGAATTCGCCGGCGTTTTCCAGGCTCACGCGTGCGCGCTCCCGCAGCCGTTCGAGATTCCAGCCGGCGCGCGCCATGCCGATGATCGGAATTTCAAGCCCTCCCCGTTGCACCATGGCGTGCAGCGCGGGAAATATCTTCTTGAACGCCAGATCTCCGGTGGCGCCGAAGAAGACGAGGGCGTCGGATTCGAGAACGCTCATCGGCGCGCGGTCTCGCGTTCGCGGCGCAACCGCTCGAGTTCTTCCAACAGGTCGAGAGCGAGAGCCACACCGGGGAGGTTGACGCCCAAGTCGCGCTCCAAACTCAACGCAATACGCGCGCGGCGCAGCGCCGCACCGCTGAAACGCCACTCGGAGGCATCGATTTGCAGTACGCTGAGCACGCCTTCCTCCACCAATTCGACGATGTGCCGTTCCTCGACGCTCATCATGCGCGACAGATCTGTCACGCTGAGCACAATGGTTTCCTCGACGATTTCGCCGGACAGCGGCTCTGCATCGGGCAATGGCATTTGTTTACACTCCGAGGCTGGCGCGGGGATTGAACGGCATGGCGGTGGCCATTGCGCGGTAGGCGGCCTTGGCGCGCTCATCGTCGGCGGCGGGCAGCGCGATCTGCAGCACCACGTAAAAGTCGCCGGGCGTTGAGCAGGGGATGCCGCGAGCCTTCAGCCGCAATTTGCTTCCCGCATGCGCGCCGGCCGGTATCTTAAGATCGACGGTGCCCGTCGGTGTCGGGGTCTTCACGGTCGCACCGAGCGCAGCTTCCCACGGCGCCACCGGCAATTCGAGATACAAGTCGCGGCCGTCGAGCCGATACAGCGGATGCGGTTCGAATTCGACTTCGATGTAAAGGTCGCCGGGGGTGCCCTCCCCGGGCGGACGGCCTCCTTGACCGGCCAGCCGAATGCTCTGACCGGGGAGGATGCCCTTGGGGATCTGCACGTAGAGCGTCCGCTCTTTCGAGATAATGTGCCCGGTCGCGTCGATTTCCGGAATTCGCAGCGTGAAGGTTCGCGAACCCCCCTTGAGCGCCGCGTCCAGATCCAACATCACTTTGGCATGGGTGTCCTCGCCGCGCCCCGGGTCGATGCCTCGGCGGCCGCGGCGCGCCGCTCCTGCGGCGCCGAACAACGCTTCGAAGAAATCGCTGTGATCCGCAAAACCGGAACCGGCGCCGGGCCCTGGGCCGCTGAACTCAAAGCCTGCGCCCCAGTCCGGAGGGGGACGGAACTGCTCGCCGGGACGAGGACCCGATCCCAGTTGATCGTACGCGGCGCGCTTTTCCGGACTCTTCAGCACCTCATACGCTTCGCCGACTTCCTTGAATCGAGCCTCGGCGTCCTTTTCCTTGCTGACGTCCGGATGGTATTTGCGCGCAAGCTTGCGATACGCCTGCTTGATCTGCGCCTCGGTGGCATCCCGCGGCACTCCCATCACTTTGTAATAATCCTTGAATTCCACTCATCACCCGGATTTTAGATTCACCTTCGAAGCGGCGATTCCTCGGACACATACTATCGCGACCTGCGGCAGATCGATAATGCGGCACGATCGGCTCATAATTGATAGGCGATGGTCAACAGCAGCCCTTCCCACAGATCGCGCCACAATCCCGGTGCGCGATGATCGAAGATGCGCGCATCCGCAAACAGCTGTCCGATCCAGCGAGCCAGCCACTCTATTTCTTGGGTGCCGTAGAACACCACTGCCGATTCGTAGTTGAGCAAGAGACTGCGCGAGTCGAGATTCGGAGAGCCGCACAGTGCAATGCTCCGATCGAATACCACCGCCTTGGCATGATTCATGGTGTGCAGCAGGTGAATCGACACTCCCGCCGCCCCCAGCGCGCGCAGCGACCGATTGCGCGCAAAGTCGGCCAAGCGGTGATTCGACCTCAACGGAATGACCAAATCGATTTTCACGCCGCGCCGCGCGGCCAGGCGCAAGGCCGCTTCCAAAACAGCGTCCGGCAGGAAGTAGGGCGTGACGGCGAGAATGCGCTGCGTCGCGTGAAAGCATGCATCGACCAGCAGCGCATACACCGTGTCCTCGGTCTGATCGGGCCCGCTCGGCAGGAACTGGGCCCGGCCCGCGGTGACGTCGGCATCTGGAGAGGTGCGGACCGGCTGGCCGTCGCGCCGCGCATCGCCGGCGGGTACGCCGATACGAGCGGCGGGATCGCCGCCGGCGGCGGCCCAGTCCGCCTCGAATTGAGCGGCCGCCGACGCCGCCACCGGTCCCGTGAGATCGAACGACAGGTCGAGCCATGGCGGCACATCCTCCGTTCCACAGAAGTACTCTGCCGCAAGGTTGCGTCCGCCTGCCCACAAGATTGAGTTGTCGGCAACCGCCCATTTCCGGTGGTTGCGCAAATTGCGCGGACCCGGGGTCTTGCGTGCCAGCAGTGGACTGAAGATCGCCGTCTCCACGCCGGCTGCGCGCAGGCTCGCAAACCAACTCTTAGGCAGCTGAATCGCGCACACGCCGTCAAGGAGAAATCGCACTCTTACACCGCGGGCAGCGCAGGCCATCATCGCCGCGCTCGCTTCATTGCCGAATGCATCGTCGCCCAAGATGAAGGTGCAGATGTCCAGCCGCTCATTGGCGCGGCTCATCAGTTCGAGCAGGGCGGCACGGGCCTCGGCGCCGTTTTGATGCATGCGCACCAGCGCCGGGGCGGCGGCCGGCAGTCCGAAGCTCTCGATGAGGTGTTCAGCCCAATGCTTGGTGTCCGGGCAGGTCCCGGCTGGGGGTGAGCTCCGGCGCTTGAGTTTCCTTCGGCCGAACAGCAAATACATGGGTAGGGCGATATAAGGCATGGCAATCAGCCCCAAGACCCATGCAATGGCGATCGACGGCGGGCGGCGCTCATGCTCGACGCGCGTGGTCAGCACGTAGGTGAGGATGCTCAATACGATGGCGAGCGAATGGACGGTGATGCGTGGAAACCAGGCGCTCACGTTCGATACCTGGTCCTAGGAGCTTGAGACAGGCTCATGGAAACGGCGCAGCACGGCGGGCAGCAGATCGGGCAGATCGTCGGCCAGCAATCCCGGGCCAAAATCGGCGGCGGCCGCGCCATGCAGCCACACCGCCGCCGCGGCTGCGAGGTAGGCATCCATGCCCTGCGCCAGCAGACCCAATATAAAGCCCGCGAGCACGTCACCGGAGCCGGCCGTGGCCAACGTCGCCGGGGCATCGGCGTTGATAATGGCGCGGCCGTCCGGCGCCGCAATGACGGTATCGGCGCCCTTGAGCACGATGACCGCGCCGCTTTCGCGCGCCGCCGCGCGTGTGCGCGCCAATTTGTCGCCCGGCGAGGCGAACAAACGCGCGAATTCACCCTCATGCGGCGTGAGTACACAGGCGGTTCGTATGGCCTGGAAGAGTTCCCGCGGTCGATGCGCGAACACACTGATGGCATCGGCGTCGAGCACCACCGGACGGCCGGATGCGAGCATCGCAAGCGCTCGCTCGCGGGTCGTGTCGTTGATGCCCGCTCCAGGACCTATCAAAAGCGCCGAGATGCGCGCATCCGCCAACAGGCGCGCAAGATCATCCGGCTGCGCGAGCGGGCGCACCATGATGCTGGTGAGCGCCGCCGCATATACCGCAAGTCCGGCCTCGGGAACCGCGATGGTGGTGAGCCCGGCGCCGATGCGAGCGGCGGCGCGCGCCGCCAAGCGCGCCGCGCCGGTGATTGGATAGCCGCCGCACAGCAATGCATGTCCGCGCGTGTATTTGTTGCCCGAGACCGTCACCGTCGGCAGCTGCCGCCGCCAAAGCGCGGGACCGTTTTCCCATGTGTCGACGGCGATGCGCTCGAGCACGGCGGCCGGTGTGCCGATGTCGGCGACCACGGTGGCGCCGCACAGATCGCGGCCCGGCAGCAAGACGTGTCCCGGCTTCTTGCGGGTGAACGTGACGGTGCAGTCGGCGGCGCGGGCGCCGAGCGATTCGCCGGTGTCTCCCTTGAGGCCGCTCGGCACGTCGATGGCGATCACGGGTAAACCGCGCTCCGCCACCGCCGCGAGCGTCGGCGCGACGTCGGCGCCGAGCGGGCGGCTGAGTCCGGACCCGAACAGCGCATCGACAACGAGTTCGGCGCCGTCGAGCACGCGCGGGTCCAGCGGCTCGACGGCACCGGTCCAGCGCGCCGCATGGTACGCGGCATCGCCGCGCAGGCGGTCGCGAGGCGCCAGCGAGGCAACGCGCACCTTCCATCCGGATTCCGCCAACGCGCTTGCGGCGACGAAGCCATCCCCGCCGTTATTTCCGGGTCCGCACAGAACGGCGGCGGAACGAGCCGACCACCGCCGCATCGCTTCGCGCGCGACCGCGGTGCCCGCATTGCGCATCAATTCGATGCCCGGGATGCCCGCGGCGACCGTCAAGCGATCCGCTTCCTCCATCTGTGCGACACGGAGCAGGGCGGCCTCAGATGCTGCGGAACCGGAATTCAACGCGCGCCTCCTCCCGTGTCGTGCTCGCCGACCTTGACGATCAGCTTGCCGAAATTGCGGCCCGCCAACAGCCCGAGAAATGCGCCGGGCGCATTTTCGAGACCCTGCGCCGCATTTTCGAGACCCTGCGCCACGTCTTCCCGATACATGATCTCGCCCGCGCGCAGCCAAGCGCTCATGGTCTCGAGGAATTCCGCGCGGCGGTTCATCCTATCGCTCCGATCAGAGAGCCCACGCCTGCCGTCACGCCCATCGCCAAGGCGCTCCACACGGCCATGCGCAGCGCCGCGGCCTTCATGTCGGCGCCGGCGACCGCGGCCGACAAGGCGCCGAGAACGATCAGGCACAACAGCGAGCAGACGACGGTGAGGGGGATCAGGTAAGGCGAGCTGGCCACCCAGGCGGTCAACAGGGGGACCGCGCCACCGGCTATGAAGCTCGCGGCGGAGGCGCTCGCGGCTTGCAGCGGGCGCGCGATGGATCGCGCGGAGAATCCAAGTTCATCGCGTGCGTGCGCCGCCAGGGCGTCGTGCGCCATCAGTTGTTCGGCGACCCGTTTCGCAAGGCCGATGTCCAATCCGCGGTGCACGTAGATCTCGGTCAATTCGCGGTGCTCGCCATCAGGATCCGCCGCAAGTTCGGTACGCTCTTGATCGAGCGCCGCGGCCTCGCTGTCGGCCTGCGAATGCACGGAGACATACTCGCCAGTGGCCATCGACATGGCGCCGGCCACCAGACCCGCCGCCCCGCTCAAGACGATACTGGAGTGAGTCGCGTGTCCGGCCGCAACCCCAAGGATAAGGCAGGATATGGAGACGATACCGTCGTTGGCCCCGAGCACGCCGGCGCGCAGCCAGCTCAGGCCTTCCAGCGTGTGGCGTTCGAGTTTGTATCGCTGCATCGAAGGTTTTCCCGGATGTATGAACAGGCATGATGCCTTTGTCCGCCATTATGCCGCAGCGCTCACCTGTCGGGCCCGACTTCGGTCGCTCCGAGTGGCGATGCGCCCCCGACTGGGGTACTCTCGAGGTCAAAACCATAGCGCTCCCGGCGCCGTTGAGCCGCCTCGAACGAAGAAGAACTTCACGCAGTACAAACACGGTCTTGGGGGATGTCGCGTATGCAGCAGTCGCTATCGTGGATAGAGTGGTTGGATCGCTTGAACCGCGTTCTCGAGGCGGCGCGCAACCGTCTGCTCGTCGCGATCGACAGGGCCCTGAGCGATAGCGCGTATGAAGCCGCAGAACTGCTAAGCCCCAGCAAACGCCGCGCTTGAGGAGCGGCGCGTACGCTTGGTTACGCCTCGCCGGTGCGTGGGCCCAGGAAATACCAAAGAATGAGCCCGATGACGGGCAGAAGAATGACCAGCACGGTCCACAACACCTTCTTGCCCGTATCGGCGCCGCTTTGAAAGATATTCACGATCGCCCACACGTCCGCCACCAATACCAGCAATCCCCACAAACCTCGGTATTCCATGCCTTTTTCCTTTTCGACGAACGGCGCCGCAGTGACTGAATCATCATGAGCGGTGGATCTCAAGCATAATGCATTCGCCGCCTCCCGGAGCCGCCTGCATCGGCGCTGGTCGGCACGAACCGGCGTGGTACCCGCGGCATTTAAGAGAATCCCTTAGCGCTTGGCTAAAAGGTGCGACGGCGCGCACCCAAATGTCTTAGTCTGTCGCGTCCGCAGCCGGATAGATACACATGGGGATCAATGAATGACTCGTAGCAAATTGCGAAAATTACGACGGATTCAAGTAGTTAAGCATGCATCTGCCATGCGTCGGGGTTTGCCTGTAGCGTCGGCGCTACTCGCGTGCATGCATGCGGCCTATGCCGCCGATCCGAGCGATACGGCCACCTTGGAAGAGGTGGTTGTCACCGCCCAGAAGAGAACCGAAAATCTGCAGGACGTGCCGATCAGCATTCAGGCACTCAATACCACGAAGCTCGAGGAATTGCACATCACCGACTTCGACGATTTCGCGAAGTATCTGCCGAGCGTCTCCTTCCAAACCGCCGGCCCGGGTTTTGAGCACACCTATATACGCGGCGTGGTGAGCGGCGGGGACGGCGACCATTCCGGCTCCCTGCCGAGCGTCGGCATGTACTTGGACGAGCAGCCGGTGACGACGATCGACGGGGATGCGCGCGCCGACGTGGCCGTGGTGGGCGGCGGAATCACCGGGCTGTCCACCGCGCTGCATGCCGCGGAGGCGGGTGCGAAGGTCGTTC
>Ga0207927_1000365_pt1 | contig 19268 bp, 13 predicted proteins | sample NGESurdeep072012_2_FD_184456 | JGI IMG/M metagenome (GOLD analysis project Ga0207927, IMG submission 184456) | Arctic peat soil microbial communities from Barrow, Alaska - NGEE Surface sample 210-2 deep-072012 (SPAdes) | ecosystem: Environmental > Terrestrial > Soil > Wetlands > Peat ... | reverse complement strand
GGGCGGCAGATGCTCAACCGTCCCGCATCGCGTCGCGCAGGGATTACTTGTCGGGCGACAGCGGCACGTCAACACCACCCTTGATGTGCTTTATCGGCCCCGCCGACGACGGCATGATATCGAAATCGAAAATCTCCGTCGGCAAATACAGCGTGGCGCAGGCATTTGGAATATCTACAACGCCGCTGATATGTCCCTGCACGGGAGCAACGCCCAGGATCGTATAGGCCTGCGCTCCGGAATAGCCGAACTTCTTGAGATATTCGATCGCGTTCAGACAGGCCTGCCGATAGGCGATATGCACATCGAGGTAATGCTGCTTGCCGGCTTCGTCGACCGAGATGCCCTCGAAGATCAGATAGTCCTTGTAGTTCGGCGTGATCGGCGATGGTCTGAATACCGGATTCTTGATGCCGTATTTGGCAACGCCGTCCTTGATGACGTCGACCTTGAGATGCAGCCAGCCGGCCATCTCGATCGCGCCGCAGAAGGTGATTTCGCCGTCGCCCTGGCTGAAATGCAGATCGCCCATCGAGAGACCGCCGCCAGGCACATAGACCGGGAAATAGATTTTCGATCCGCGCGACAGATCCTTGATGTCGCAATTGCCGCCGTGCTCGCGCGGCGGCACCGTGCGCGCGCCTTCGGCGCCAATCTTGGCCTTGATATCCCCTTTCGCGCGACCGGCGTGAGCGGTGGCGGCGAAAGGCGGGTTGGCGAGCGGCGGCACGCGCGTCGGATTGGTCGCGATCAGCGCGGTCTCGCGCAGGTTCCAGGTCGCCAGCATCTTCGGATCGGGCAGGCAGCCGATCAGGCCGGGATGCACCAGGCCCGCAAAATTCACGCCTGGCACATGACGCGACGAGGTATACAGACCCTTGATATCCCAGATCGACTTCTGCGCCAGCGGGAAATGATCGGTCAGAAATCCGCCGCCGTTCTTCTTGGAGAAGAAGCCGTTAAAACCCCACAGGCTCTCCTTCTTCGGCCCGACGTCGAGCAGATCGACCACCAGCAGATCGCCGGGCTCCGCGCCCTTGACGCCGATCGGGCCGGAAAGGAAATGCACGATCGACAGATCGATGTCGCGCACGTCGTCGGCGGATTCGTTGTTCTTGATGAAGCCGCCGGTCCAGTCATAGGTCTCGACGATGAAATCGTCGCCCGGACTGACCCACGCCACGATCGGAACATCGGGATGCCAGCGATTATGGATCATATCGTTGTCGTAGGCCGACTGCGTAAGATCGACCTTGATCAGTGTCTCTGGCATCGAACTATAGGCCGACTTCCTAGGATCGACCTTGATCAGTGTCTCTTGCATCGAAAGCTCCCCTGTTTGCAAGCTACGGTACGTTTTAGACTGACAAATACTTCGAGATCTGCGCGGCATCGACGCCCTCGCGCGCCTCGTCGCGCACGATCTCGCCGTTCTCGATGACGAGCACGCGATCGGCGATGTCGAGCGCGAAGCTCAGGACCTGCTCGGACACCACGATCGACAATCCGCGCTCGTCGCGAATGCGTTTCAGCGTCCGCGCCATCTCGCGGATGATCGAGGGCTGGATGCCCTCGGTCGGCTCATCCAGCAACAGCACCTTGGGCTTGGTGGCGAGCGCGCGTGCGATCGCGAGCTGCTGCTGCTGGCCGCCGGACAGATTGCCGCCGCGGCGGCCGTTCATTTCCAGCAGCACCGGAAACAGCTCGTAGATATCGCCGGGCACCTCGGTCTCGCCCGACGCGACGAGGCCGGTCTCGATGTTCTCCTTCACCGTCATGGTGGAAAAGATCATGCGGCCCTGCGGCACGTAGGCGAGCCCCTTCGCCACGCGTTCATAGCTCTTCAAGGTAGAGAGCTCGGCGCCTTCCATCGTCACCGAGCCGCTCTTGGTCGGCACGATTCCCATCAGCGACTTCATCAGCGTGGTCTTGCCCATGCCGTTGCGGCCCATGATCGCGACGATCTCGTTGGGCGCCACCGACACGTTAAGGCCATGCAGCACTTCGCTCTGGCCGTAGGCGACATGAAGATCCGAGATAGCCAGCATTAAACTGCTCCTTGTCTTTCGCTGAGCATGATCTTGTCCGGAAACCGGACTCCACTTTCCCCGATCATGCTCTAGTGCCCGAGATAGACTTCGATGACTTTGGGATCGTTCTTGACGTGCTCCATCGAGCCTTCCGACAGGATCTGGCCCTGATGCAGAACCGTGACCTTGTGGGCGATGTCCTCGACGAATTTCATGTCGTGCTCGATCACCAGCACCGAGCGGTCCTTGATGATGCGGTTGAGCAGTTCGGCGGTCTTGACCCGCTCGCTGACGCTCATGCCGGCCACCGGCTCGTCGAGCATCAGCAGGTCCGGATCCTGAATCAGCAGCATGCCGATCTCGAGCCATTGCTTCTGGCCGTGGCTGAGAAGGTCTGCGTTCATGTTGAGCCGGTCTTTCAGGAAGATCAGCTCGGCGACTTCCTCGACCCGGTCGCGCACTGCGGCGTCGCGCTTGAAGGCCAGCGCGCCGAACACGGTGCGGCCGCGCGGATAGGAGATTTCCAGATTTTCGAACACCGTCAGATCGTCATAGATCGACGGCGTCTGAAACTTGCGGCCGACCCCGGCCTGCACGATCTGGTTCTCCTTCATCTTGGTCAGTTCCTGGCTGCGAAACTGGATCGAACCGGAGGTCGCCTTGGTCTTTCCGCAGATCAGGTCGAGCACCGTGGTCTTGCCGGCCCCGTTGGGGCCGATGATGACGCGGATTTCATTTTCATCGACATAGAACGACAGGTCATTGACCGCCTTGAAGCCGTCGAACGAGACCGTGAGCGCTTCGACCGCGAGCAGAAAATCCTTGGGCTGGTGACCTATGAGCATGGCTTTCTCCTCACTCCGCCGGGGCGCCGTCGGCAACGGAACTGTCGGACCAGCCGTTGCCGGATTTCGATTTGCGCGAGGCCAGCAGCCGGTCGATGCGGGGCTGAAGGTGATCGCGCCAGATACCCGCAAGACCGTTGGGGAAGGCGAGCACCACAGCGATGAAGAGTGAGCCGAGACCGAACAGCCACAGTTGCGGAAAGGATTCCGAAAGGCTGGTCTTGGCGAAATTGACCAGCAGCGTGCCGTAGACCGCGCCGAAGATCGACAGCCGTCCGCCGACGGCGGTGTAGATCACCATTTCGATCGAGGGGGTGATGCCGACAAAGGACGGCGACATGAAGCCTACCTGGAGGGTGAACATGGCGCCGCCGATCGCGGCGAACATCGCCGCGAGAGTGAATGCGAAGATCTTGAAGTTGGCGACGCTGTAGCCGGAGAAGCGGACGCGGTCCTCCTTGTCGCGCATGGCGACCAGGATGCGGCCGAGCTTCGAGTGGCGCACGAACTGCGCCAGCAAGATGCAGCCGAACAGGCAGGCGACTTCAAAGAAATACAGCAGGAATTTGGCGTGGTCGGGCCTGATGTCCCAGCCCTTCAGCGTGCGCAGGTCGGTGATGCCGTTGATGCCGCCGGTATAGCCCTGCTGACCGACGATCAGGATGGTCAGGATCGCGGCGACGGCCTGGGTGATGATGGCGAAGTACACGCCGCCGACCCGCCGCTTGAACATCGCAGCCCCAATCAGGAAGGCGAAGAACGCCGGCACGATGAGAATCGCGAGGATCGTAAAGGTGAGGCTGTGAAATGGCTTCCAGAAGAACGGCAGCTGGGTGATCTGATTCCAGTCCATGAAATCGGGAATGCCGGGTGTCGACTGAATCTTGGTATTCTCGACGCTCGATGCCTCAAGCTTGAGGTACATCGCCATGGCGTAACCGCCGAGCCCGAAGAACACGCCCTGCCCGAGACTTAAAATTCCGCCAAATCCCCAGCACAGCACCAGACCGATCGCGACGAAGGCATAGGTCAGGTACTTCGCGACCAGATTGAGCCTGAAGACGTCGAGGCTGAGCGGCAGGATCACCACGAGCAGAAGGGCGAGAGCCAGGATTCCCAAGACTTCGGTGCGATTGAGAAAGCGCGTGTTGTCCATCATGGTCTTGACTTTCTTATTTGCGGACTTCGCCTATTTCCGAACCTTGAGTGCGAACAGGCCCTGCGGACGCATCATCAGGATCGCGACGATCGCCAGCAGCGTCAGAACCTTGGCCATCGATCCCGACATGAAGAATTCCATGGTCGACTGCGCCTGCGAAATGGTGAAGGCGGACGCGATGGTGCCGAGCAGGCTCGCGGCGCCGCCGAACACCACGACGAGGAACGTATCGACGATGTAGAGCTGGCCCGCTGTCGGACTGGTCGAGCCGATCATGGTGAAGGCGGAGCCGGCGATGCCGGCGATGCCGCAGCCGAGGCCGAAGGTGTAGCGGTCGACCTTTTCGGTGTTGATGCCGACGGCGCCGGCCATGACGCGGTTCTGCATCACGGCGCGGACTTGCCTGCCCCAGCGCGATCTATACATGATGTAGGCGACGCAGAGCGTGATCAGCAAGGTGAGGCACATCACAAACATGCCGTTGATCGGGATCTGGATGGCGTCGGTGGCTTGCCACGAACCCATCATCCATTCCGGCAGTTCGACGCCGACCTCACGTGCACCGAAGACGGAACGATAGGCCTGCTGGAGAATGAGACTTAATCCCCAGGTCGCAAGCAGCGTATCGAGGGGGCGCTTGTAGAGGCGCCGAATCAGCGCCCACTCGACCAATATGCCAAGCGAGCCTGAGGCGATGAACGCCAGAATCATCGCAATGAAGAAGTATCCGCTGAACAGCGAGGGCAGGTATTGCTGAAAGGCGTTCGACGTCATCCAGGTGACGTAGGCGCCGAGAATCATGAACTCGCCATGCGCCATGTTGATGACGCCCATCTGGCCGAAGATGATGGCAAGCCCGAGCGCCATCAGCACGTAGACGGAAAACAAAATCAGGCCCGCGAAACCCTGCATCGCGAAAATTGCGCCGAGATCGCCAATCGAATAATCGCCGAACATCGATCCGTCCTCCGTCGTCGGGTAGGCCCGCGCCGCGATAAGGATTCGCGGGCGCGGTGGTTACGGGCGTGGACCGATCGGTCCACGCCGGGAAGTCTTGTCAGGAGCGAAAGCGCAGGGAAACGCGTGGTCTCACTGATAGCCCTTGGGGAACGGATTCGGCTCGACCAGGTCGGCGGTCTCATAAACCAGCTCATATTGGCCATCGACCTTGGCTCTGCCGACGCGCGTCTTCGACCAGAGGTGATGATTTTCATGGATGCGGACGTAGCCTTCCGGCGCACCCTTGAACTCGACCCCCGGCGAGGCGGCGGCGATCTTGTCGATGTCGAAGCTGCCGGCCTTCTCGGCAGTCAACTTCCACAGCCACGGGCCGAGATAGGCCGCCTGCGTCACGTCGCCGATCACGGTCTTCTCGCCCCACATCTTCTTGAACGCCGGCACGAAGGCCTTGTTGTTGGGATTGTCGAGGGACTGGAAGTACTTCATGCAGGCAAAGGCGCCCGCGATGTTTTCGCCGCCGATGCCGTCGATTTCGTCTTCGGTCACCGAGATGGTGAGCAGCGTCTGCTTCGACAGGTCGATGCCGGCTGCCTTCAACTGCTTGTAGAACGCGACGTTCGATCCGCCGACGATGATGGCGTAGATCACATCGGGCTTGGTCAGCTTGATCTTGTTGATGACCGAATTGAACTGGGTGTTGCCGAGCGGGAAGTATTCCTCACCGACGACCTTGCAGCCCTGCAGATGGCCCTCGATATGTTTGCGCGCGATCTTGTTCGAGGTGCGCGGCCAGATGTAGTCGGAGCCCAGGAGATAGAAGGTCTTGGAGCCCTTGGTCCTGTTGACCCAGTCGAGGCCGGCGATGATCTGCTGGGTTGCTTCCTGGCCGGTGTAGATGACGTTCTTGGATTGCTCGAGGCCTTCATAGAAGGTCGGGTAGTAAAGCATGCCGTTGTACTGTTCGAACACCGGCAGCACCGCCTTGCGCGAGGCCGACGTCCAGCAGCCCATGACCGCGGCGCATTTGTCGTTGACGAGCAGCTTCTTCGCCTTCTCGGCGAAGGTCGGCCAGTCGCTCGCACCGTCCTCCTGGACGAACTTGATCTTGCGGCCGAGAACGCCGCCGGCCGCGTTGATCTGTTCGATCGCAAGCTTTTCGGCCTCCACCGAACCGGTTTCGCTGATCGCCATGGTGCCGGTGATGGAGTGAAGGATTCCCACCGTCACTTCGGTGTCCGTCACCGCCAGACCCGTGGTGTTGACGGCGGAAGTCGCCGGAACGTCCGCCAAGGACGGGCGTGACAGCATCGATATGGCCGGCAATGCGGCCATTCCCATCAGCAGTTTGCGCCGAAGCGGAGACTGCAGGCCCCGTTTGATTTCGTCTGACATGAGTACCCCATTTTGGTTCGAGGACGCGATTTTGGTCAGGGGAGGATTGCTGAAATTGTGCAGTGCACAGATACGCAAGATCGCGTATATTGCACCGCAAAATAGCGACGTAGGTTTTTGGACGGGTTTTGCGAGCGGATAGGCTGGGGTCGAGGAGTTCAAAGTGGCAGGGCGGCAGCGGATAGACCGCGTCAGGCGCCAATATAATCAATGGGTTGCCAACCAGACGCTGGAAGATTACGCGCTGCGCTTTACAGCCAAGAGCGCGCGGCGCTGGTCCGCCGCCCGCGTCGCCAACACCGCGCTGGGCGCGATCTCGTTCCTGGCGCTGGAGGCGATCGGCGGCACCATCACGCTCAATTACGGCGTCACCAACGCCACTGCGGCCATCCTGGTCGTCAGCGTCATCATTTTCTGCTGCGGTCTGCCGATCGCCTATCACGCCGCCAAATGCGGCATCGACATCGATCTTCTGACCCGCGGCGCTGGCTTCGGCTATATCGGCTCGACCATCACCTCGCTGATCTACGCATCCTTCACATTCATTTTCTTTGCGATCGAAGCGGTCATTCTCGCAACCGCGCTGGAGATGTGCTTCGGAATCCCGCGCCCCGTCGGCTATCTCATCAGCGCCGTCGTCATCATTCCCTTGGTCACGCACGGCATCACCCTGATCAGCCGCTTCCAATTGTGGACGCAGCCGCTGTGGATCATTCTTCACATTCTGCCGTTTGCGGCGATCGCTTACGCCAATCCGCACTCCTTTGCGGAGTGGACACAATTTCCCGGCGAGCACGGCAACCACTCGGGCCAACTCGATCTCTTGCTGTTCGGCACCGCCGCCTCGGTCGTGTTCTCGCTGGTGGCGCAAATCGGCGAGCAGGTCGATTTTCTGCGCTTTCTTCCGCGCGACCGAAGAACCTCAAAGACCTCGTGGTGGATCGCCCTGCTCAGCGCCGGCCCCGGCTGGATCATTCTCGGCGCGCTCAAGCTGTTGGCCGGATCGTTCCTGGCATTCTTTGCACTGAGCCATGGCGTGTCCACCGAGCATGCCGCGGAACCCGCGCACATGTATCTCGAAGCATTTCGCTACGTGCTGTCGCAACCGGATCTCGCACTGGCGCTGACCGGCACCTTCGTGATCCTCTCGCAGCTGAAGATCAACGTCACCAACGCCTATGCCGGTTCGATCGCGTGGTCGAATTTCTTTTCCCGCCTCACCCACAGCCATCCCGGCCGCGTGGTCTGGCTGGTCTTCAACGTAGTCGTCGCATTGCTGCTGATGGAAATCGGCGTCTACAAGGCGCTGGAGCAGACGCTGGCGCTCTACTCCAACGTCGCCATCGCCTGGGTCGGCGCGCTGGTCTCCGATCTCGTCGTCAACAAGCCGCTGGGCTTGCGCCCGCAACACATGGAGTTCAAGCGCGCGCATCTCTACGACATCAATCCGGTCGGCGTCGGCGCCATGAGTATCGCCACCATCGTCTCCATCAGCGCGTTCTATGGCCTGTTCGGACCGACGGCGAAGGCGCTGGCGCCGTTCGTCGCGCTGATCGTGGCGTTCGTCACGGCGCCGCTGATCGCATTCGCCACCGACGGCAAATATTACATCGCGCGCAAGCCGAAGCGCAGCTGGCAGAATTTGGCAGCGATCCAGTGCTGTATCTGCGAACATACATTCGAGCCCGAGGACATGGCGTCGTGCCCCGCCTATGCCGGCCCGATCTGCTCGCTCTGCTGTTCGCTCGACGCGCGCTGCCACGATCTGTGCAAACCGCATGCGCGGATCCAGGCGCAGGTCTCCGAAACCCTCGGCAAACTCCTGCCGCAGCCGATTTACGCACGGATCAACTCGCAACTCGGACACTATCTCGGCGTCTTCGCCGTTTCCGCAGGGCTGGTCGGACTGACGCTCGGCCTGATCTATCTGCAGACATCGGCGACGGTTCACGCCGACAATCTGCAGCTGTCCGACGTGCTGTGGAAGGTGTTTTTCGCACTGACCATCATCATCGGCGTCGTGGCGTGGCTGTTCGTGCTGGCGCAGCAAAGCCGGCGCGCGGCGGAAGCGGAAACCAGGCGGCAGACCGCGCTCTTGATCCAGGAAATCGACGCGCACAAGCGCACCGACGCCGAGCTGCAGCGCGCCAAGGAAGTCGCCGAATCGGCCAATCTCGCCAAGAGCCGATATGTCGTCGGATTGAGCCACGAACTGCGGTCGCCGCTGAACGCCATCAGCGGCTACGCTCAATTGCTGGAACAGGATTCCAGCCTGCTCGCCAAACCGCGCGATCAGGTGCGGGTGGTGCGCCGCAGCGCCGATCATCTGTCAGGGCTGATCGACGGTATTCTCGACATCTCGAAAATCGAGGCGGGCCGGCTGTACCTGTCGCGGGACGAGGTTCGCTTGAGCGAATTCCTCGATCAGCTGGTTGGAATGTTCCGTCTCCAGGCCGCGGCCAAGGGCATCGATTTCATTTTCAAACGGCCGACGGTGCTGCCCGTCGTGGTGTTCGCCGACGAAAAACGTCTGCGCCAGATCCTGATCAACCTGCTGTCGAACGCCATCAAATTCACCCAGGCCGGCAGCGTGCAGTTCGTGGTTCATTATCGCAGCCCGGTCGCCGAATTTGAAGTGATCGACACCGGCCCGGGAATTCAGGCAACCGACCTCGAACGCATCTTTGCTCCGTTCGAGCGCGGCGCATTGGGCGTCTCACAGCCGCAGACCGGGACCGGTCTCGGCCTGACGATCAGCCGACTGCTCGCGGGCGTGATGGGCGGCGACATCCAGGTGACCAGCGCAGTCGGGACCGGCAGCACCTTCCGGGTGAAAATCCTGCTGTCGGAAGTCACCAATCCGACGCGAATTGCGCCGGTCGACGCTGCGGTCTTCGGCTATCACGGTCCGCGCAAGACCATCCTGATCACCGACGACGATCCCGTCCACCGGGATCTGTTACGCGAAGTGCTGACGCCGCTGGGCTTTATCCTACTGAGCGCGCCCGACGGACCCGCCTGCCTCGCGCTCGCACAGCATTGCCGGCCCGACCTGTTCCTGCTGGACATCTCGATGTCGGGCATGGACGGATGGACCGTGGCGGAGACGCTGCGTTCGACCGGCCATCATCATGCCCGCATCCTGATGGTTTCGGCGAGCGCATTGGAGGCGCACGGCACGCCGCTGGCGCAGCCATTTCACGACGGCTATCTGATGAAGCCGATCGACATTCCGCGGCTGTTGGAGTTGATCCGCCAGCTCCTCAAGATCGAATGGCAATATGACACCGATCAGATTACCATCCCGCACTGGCAGCCGAGCAGTGGCTCGCGACCGCCCGTGAAGCATGTCGAGGAACTGATCGGTCTTGGGCAATTGGGCTACATTCGCGCGATCCAGGTCAAGCTCGATGAAATAGGAGCCGATTACCCTGAGCATGCCGACTTCGTTTCGCAAATGCGTTCCCTGATCGACCGCTTCGACCTCGATCAGTACATGGCAACCCTGAAAACCCTGCACAGCTATGATCACTGAACCCAAAAAGCGCGACGTCGCGCTCGTCGTCGATGATTCCCCGGAAACGCTGCGGCTTCTGACCGACGCGCTCGACGGCGCGGGCATGACAGTCATGGTCGCGATGGACGGCGCCGCCGCGATGCGGATCGTCGATCAGATCACGCCGGATATCATTCTGCTCGACGCCGTCATGCCCGGGATGGACGGTTTTGAAACATGCCGGCGTCTCAAGCGCGAGGCGGGCCTGAGCAACGTGCCGGTGATCTTCATGACCGGGTTGGCGGAAACCGAGCACATCGTGCGCGGCCTTGAAGCAGGCGGCGTCGATTACGTGACGAAACCCATTGTCATCGAGGAGATGCTGGCGCGGATTCGTGTTCATCTGGCCAATGCAAGGCTGACCCAGAGCGCCCGCGCCGCGCTCGATGTGTCCGGACGGTTTCTGCTCGCAGTCAGCAGGCAGGGCAAGATCGTGTGGGCGACACCGCAGGCGCAGAAATTGTTGTCGGACAATCTCGCGGCAGGCACGAACGATGAGTTCGTGCTGCCCTCTCCCATGCTGCAATGGCTTGAACAGGCTCAAAAAGGCAACGCCGGATCGAAGACTCCGGCCATCGCGTCATTTCCGGACAATGAGCAGCTCCGGCTGCAATACATGGGCAAACTGGGTCCGAATGAATTCCTGCTGCGGCTGGCAAAGGATTCGGGCACGAACATGCCCGCGGAATTCAGCAGCGAACTCGGACTGACCACCCGTGAGGGCGAAGTGCTGTCGTGGCTGAGCAAGGGAAAAACCAACCGCGACATCGCCCAGATCCTTGGCCTCAGCCCGAGGACGGTGGACAAGCATCTCGAGCAAATCTACGCCAAGCTCGGGGTCGAGAATCGCACCGCCGCCGCCGCCATTGCGACCGGCGCGAGCCGGCGCAATTCGTGAACTCACGCCATTCGATCGTTCGCGAAGACGAACCGCATTCCCTTGACGGAATTTACCGTGTCCCACAGCGGTAGATCGACCAGCAGCGAGAGCCAATCTTGTCGCAGGCACGAGCTCATCGCTCGACGAAGGCGCGCTGGAGCTGATCGGTAATCGGCTTCAGCAGGTAACTCATCATTGTCCGGCTGCCTGTCTGCATGAACACTTCCGCGGGCATGCCCGAGACGAGCTGCAGGCCGGCCAGCCGGCGACGTTCCTCCTCGGGAAGCGTCACTCTGACCGTGAAATATGACGCATTCGTCTGTTGATCGTGGCTGGTGTCGGCCGACACATAGGACACGATGCCGTTGAGCTGCGGCGTCACACCCTGGTTGAAGGCCGAGAAGCGGATAAACGCCTTCTGACCCATCTTCACCTGGTCGATATCGTTGGGTTGCAGCCGCGCCTCGATCTGCAACTCATCCGAATCCGGCACGACCTCCATGATCGCGTCGCCGGCGCGGATGACGCCACCGATGGTGTGCGCGGAAAGTTGATGGATCACCCCCGAAGTCGGCGCGCGGATTTCGATTCGATCGAGCAGATCCCGCGCAGCGACGCCGCGCTCCACAAGTTCGGCTTCCTTGCCCTGGGTCTCGCCAAGTTCCTTTACAACTTCGGTCCGAAAATCCTGATCGAGCCGCACAATCTGAAGCTGGGCCTCGCCAATCTTTGATTTTGTCTCGGCGATCGCCGACGTCAGTTGCCCACGTTCGCCTTCGATTCGCGCGGCCTCGCGCTGCAAGGTCGTGAGCCGCGTCAGCGGCACAAGCCGCTTGTCGTACAGCTCCTGGACCCCCGAAAGCTCCCCGGCGATCAACTCCAGTTGCCTCGTCTTGGACCCGACCTGGGCATCGAGGCCGCTAATCTCCTCGCCGAGCTGCGAGACCCGGCTTTGCAGAAGGTCTATCTGGCTTCGACGCGCATTCGCTCGGGCTTTGAATAGCGACTCCTCCGACGCCAGCAGGGTCTTGACGGCGCCATCGCCCGATCGCGCCACCAATTCGGCTGGCACTTCAAGCCGAGCGAGGCCGTCGCGCTCGGCGAGCAGTCGTGCAATCCGGGCTCGAACTTCATCGAGCTGCTTGCTCACCATCTGAAGGCTGGCCTGCGCCTGGGTGGCGTCGAGCCGCACCAGCAAATCGCCGACGCCGACCCGCATGCCATTGTGGACCGCTATCTCTGCGACAACCCCGCCGGTCGGATGCTGGATGGTCTTGACGTTCGATTGAACCACAAGATTGCCGGGAACCACGACAGCCCCCGCCAGCGGCATCAACACGGTCCAGCCGCCGGCCAACAGGCCGGCGACGAGCAGCACCCGAAGCCCCGTCCGCAGCTCGCGCTCCAAGGCGCGTCCGGCCCGCAACGTCAGACTATCACCCGGCGCGTTATCATTATCGGCGAGGCCATCACGATTGACGAGGAAGGCAGCGCCCGCGATCAGGCCAACGCGGCAGCTCTCGATCAACTGTCCAATGGCCGTTCCGGTCTCCGCATTGCCGGCCGGGCGCGGCAGCGTCAATCGCGGGCTCTCGATATACATCGACTGATGTCTATCATCCGGTCCGGGAAGTTTCGGCTCGGGCCGCGTCACATTAATCAGGGATGGGTCGTCGGGCGCGATGATCGGGCTACGCCGGCGCGGTGGCGGGGCGGTTCCCGGCTCGCGTTCATTTTCGCTTGTGCGCCCGGCCGGGGCGGCGGCACTGAATCCGAATTGCTCAAGGCAGACATCGATAGCCCGCCCCACCTTGCCCTTCCGCTGACGCTTCGGCTGGCGCGTTCGCTGACGCCCGGCCGGACGCAAATCGTCGCGAGCCGGTCGACGCGCTTGCGGTGCGTGCGGCTCGTTCGCGTCTTCACGCTCGAACGCTTGCCGCAGACGCTGCAGTTCGAGAATCAGCGCGGCGCCTTGCAGCCCGATGCCGTCGCTCTGCGACTCGCCGGTCCAGCGCCGCGGGGGCCCACCGTGATGCCGTGCACGGTCTCCCGGTCTCATGACTGAACGCTCTCGGGAAGGGGAGCACGGCGCGTCGTCTTCGCGTTTGGCGCCGCCGCAGTTTGTCTCGCCGCCCCAGCCTGTCCCGTCGCCGTGCGAACGCGCGCAAAGATCTCTTCGCACGGGCCGACCGCGATCGCCTTACCTTCGTAGAGCACCATCGCCATATTCAGCGCGGCAAGCGCGCTGGGGCGGTGCGATATGACGATGACGATGCATCGGTTATGACGCAGGATTTGAATGGCGCGGGTCAGGGCATTTTCACCGTCGGCATCGAGATTGGCATTGGGCTCATCGAGCACGACCAGAAACGGATCGCCGAAGACCGCGCGCGCCAGACCAATCCTCTGCCGCTGCCCCGCGGACAGCGACATGCCGCCCTCGCCGATTCGCGTCGAATAACCCTCGGGCAGCCGCAGAATAATGTCATGCACGCCCGCGATCTGCGCAGCCTTCAGGATGGCGTCGGAGGTGGCCCGGTCATCGAAACGGCAGATGTTTTCGGCAACGGTGCCATCGAACAGGGCCACATCCTGCGGCAGATAGCCGATATACCGGCCCAGATCTTCGTTTCGCCACTGATCGAGCGCGGCGCCGTCGAGCCGCACGACGCCATGCTGGGCCGGCCAGATTCCAACCAGCGCCTTTGAGAGCGAGGTCTTGCCCGAAGCGCTCGCGCCGAGCAGAGCCAGTCCCATGCCGGCCGTGAGAGAAAAAGAAATATTCGAGACGATCGCCTTCTCCGTGCCCGGTGCGGCGACGGCGAGATCCCGTACCGAAAGTTCGCGACAGGGACGCGGCAGCACCACCGGCGGTGCAGGAGGCGGCGCGGTTGCCTTGCATATTTCGCGCAAACGCGCGATGCCCTGACGCGCGGCGACGAGCTGCTTCCAGGTACCGAGCGCTATTTCAACAGGCGCCAGCGCGCGGCCCATCATGATCGACGAAGCGATCATGATGCCGCCCGACGCCTTGTCGGCCACGACGAGATAGGCGCCGATGCCCAACATCCCCGATTGCAGCACGTAGCGCAGCACCTTCGCACCCGATCCGAGATTGGCATACACGTCGGTGGCGCGGATATTTTCCCGCAAATAGCGCTCATTGGCCTGCGACCAGCGCGCGGTGAATCGATCCGTCATGCCCAGCGCCCGGATAACTTCGGCATTGCGCTGGGTCGCATCCGCCAGCACCTGCCGGTGGGCGCTGGAATCCATCGCGGCCTTGGCCGCCCCGCGCGACATCCGCTCGGTCAGCAATGTCATGGCGATGATCGCACCGGTCCCAAGCAGGGCCGTCATGCCGATCGCCGGATGAAACAGAAACAAGGCAACGAGGAAGATCGGAATCCACGGCATATCAAGGAATGCCGTCGGCCCCATACTGGACATGAAGCCGCGCACCTGGTCCAGATCGCGCAAAGGCTGCTGCATCAGCATGGGTTTCACGCCGCGAAGCGGCAGAGTGGCGAGCGCCGTGTGGATCGATTGCTGCAAGCCGGCGTCGAAAAGCGTCGCGACCCGGCACAGCATGCGCGCGCGCAGCGCGTCGAAGTATCCTTGCATGAGATAGGCGAACAGCACCATTAGCGAGAGGCCCAGCAAGGTCGCGGTGTTGCGGCTCGGAATAACCCGATCATAGACCTGCAACATATAAAGTGAGCCCGACAGCATCAGGACATTGATCACCCCGCTGAATACGGCAATGCCGATCATACGCCGCGCGCTCTCGCGCAGCCCAAGCGATACGGGATCATCGGACGCCAGCGTCGACAGCAGACTCGAAATCCCGCGCGATGGAGACGTCGCTTGCGCGTGACCCTGAACGACACTCATGCGCTGCGCCTCCCCATCGGCTGCCATCGCGTGTTACGCGATCAAATCTCCTTGACCGGCGATACCGACCATTTTTCGGCAACAATGCGACCGCGGCCAGTTGTTGCGGATCGCGCCGGAATAAAACAATGGCAGCAATGTCATAATTACCGGGACGATTGCGTCATGCCGGTCGCGTAAAAATTGCGCACGATAAGGTGGCGCGCGAGATTTCCCCGCCAACCACCGGCAACGCTTTCATATGCTTTCATATTTCTCGCCCGTGGGGGCATAGCGCTCGCGTAAAACGAGACCGGCGTCACGGTTTCGTCCGTCTATCACCTTGCTTCTCCCGCGCATTGGCCTCGGTGTCGGCTGAAAGCCGCCACGAAGCTAAACAATTCTTCATCTCGCGCATTCAGTGCGCTGATCGGTCATGAGGGAGGCAATCATGGCCAATGCGACTGCGGTACAAGATCTTGCGGCCATAAGGTTTCTCGAAGCGGGCTTGGCCAACATGCCATTCCGTAATCAACCAAAGTAACGGCAGCGTATTCATTATCGCCAGCAACAGTGTAGAAGGAAGAAGTAAATGGCCCTGACAGCAACGGATCTATTCAACGACGCAACGACCCGCGAGATTGGCGGCATCGGCCCGGATCAGGTCAACCTGATCGTCTCGGACCTTGTCGGCGTGCAGCAGATGTTGAGCGCGGCAGACCCCCAGATCAATAACCTCACCGATCTGCACACGCACATCATCGTCAATCAGCTTAATGAAGAGATCGCATCCGTCGAGAACGCGAACTCTCCGACAGGTACGCTGGTATTGGGAACAGATCTCGGACAATATGTTGGTCGCGCGATCAATGATATCCATCGGGACATTATTGATATCGCTCAAGCCGACCCGGGTGTGCAAGCGCTGTTTAACCCGACGCCTCTGCCAGCCTTGAACACCCCCGCTGCACCGTTCCATGACAATGCAGCCCAAACGACCTTTCTCACTCAATGGATCCAGGACAGTAACCATCTTGGACAGATGGCGACCACGATCGAGAATAATGGCTTCAACGGCGACGTTGCTGGACTGGTCCAGCAAATACAGACCTTCGAGAATAATTCGAACGCCTTCGATCAGTCGCAAGGCAGCCTGTTCTCGGCGCGCTTCTGGAACGAACTTCGGACAGATGGCACGGCGGGCACCGCGGCGAACGCGCTGATTGACGGTTTGCAGACGCACAATACCGGGGAACTCGACGCAGCGGTACAGCAGCTCGCAGCGAACTCTGCGGACGTGGGAAGCAATAACCTCATGGCGGATGGCGGGAGCTATGCGAGTGTGGTGGCGGCGGCGCAGGCGACGGCCGTGACACCGAATCCCGCAACACCACCTGCATCAACACCCCCTGCTGGACCACACGATACTGGAGGGCCTGCTGCGGGAGATGGTGGGAACCACCTGGTGGCTGACCTGATAGCTCTTCTCCAGGGAGGCGGCCATAACAGCGTTTCGGCGGTCATCGCCGACCTCTCGGCGGTGGCCCAGGCCGCCGGCGCCCACAACAATGGCGTGGCAACGCTGTTGACCGACTTGGCCGCTGCGCCAGCTGCGCAGACCGCAGCGAGCGCACCCGCCAGCACCGCAGCGGCGGCGCCGGTTGCAGCCGCTGACGCCGCGGCAGCCGGCACGCCGCCAATCGACATGCATCATTCGGCGGAGATGGCGCAGCACTTCCACCACATGTGGGGATAACGGCGGATCAGCGTGACTTCCAGCGTCCCATCACATCGATGGGACGCCGGAGGCCAGTCGGATCGTTCAATCCAGCTCTCGCGGTTTGAACCGTCAAACGTCGCGGCCGGGCGGCCGCAAAACAAAGGGAAACTATTTGTTCGTCGGGTTCGGCGAATTCTGATTTGGGGGACGGGTCTTTTGCGTAACGGTAACGATGGCTTCTTGCGGCGTATTGCGCGGGCCAAAAGGGAAGGCCGTGCGATCCGGCGCGGCAAAATTCACGTGAAGTTCGGGCGTCACCCTGACGGCGCCGCTTGCGGGCTCCCTGACGACGGAGCGCACGCGTGAAGCAACGAAAGACCGACTACGGAACGATCATTCTGCACTGGCTGCTTGTCGCCGCGTTCAGCGTCGCCTTCGTCAGCGGATTGCGCATCGCGACCGAAGCGCCCGGACGCAGCTGGATCAATCTGTTCGATGCCGTGCTGCCGCGCGACAGCGTGTGGATGGCGCATATGCAGGCGGCCGTCGCGCTGGTCGCGGTGGCGCTCGCATATGCGGTCTATTTGACGAGATCCGGTCTCGGCCGCCGCGTCCGGCTGGACAAGATCCGCCTGCGAGGACTTTTCGGCCGGAGACAGGCCAGGCTCGGCGCCTACAACATCGTTCTGTACTGGGTCTTCTTCGTCACGATGCTGGCGCTTATTGCCAGTGGAGGATTGCTGTATTTTGGCTTTTACGCCGGCCACGATGTAGCGATGCTGCACTGGTACGGAACGTGGGTGATAACAGCCTTTTCCGGCCTTCATATCCTGGCGCACTACAGGATCGGCGGCGCATCGCAGTTGCTGCGTATCTTTCGGCCTACACACCTCTCAGCGCCGCCGCCGCAGCTCGATGCGATCGAATTGCTGACGTTGCTGATCGAGCAATCGGCGCGGCTGGCGCCGGAACCCGAAGATGCCTGCAAGATGCCCTCACAGGCCCATGTAAAGTCGGCGCAGCCGCCTAACTATACCGCGCGGGATCGGCCGGCCATGCGCAATCCGGTCGCGCCCGCTCCGCCGGGAACAGCGGAGCAAACGCGCGCTTCGAAACGGCGAAGCCCGACGTTGCAATCCAACCCTTTCGTCGTCGCCGCGGCCGTCGCCATCACTGGCGCTTCATTTATCGTCGCCGCCGACCGGCTGGCGGTCGACCAGTTGCAGATTCATCGCATCAGCAGCGCGGACGTACCCACGCTCGATGGCGACACCTCCGATCGGGCCTGGCGCGACATCACGCCGTTCTCCCTGATGACCAGCGAGGGAGGGAATTTTGACGGCAAGGGCGAAACGAGAATAGAGATTCGCGCGGTGCACGACGGCACATGGGCGTATTTCCTGTTCACATGGGAAGATCCGACGCGTTCGTTGAAGCATCTGCCGCTCATCAAGGAAGTCGACGGATGGCACCTGCTTCACGATGGCTATGAGACCGGAGACGAGCACGACTACAATGAGGACAAATTTTCGGTCCTACTGACCACTTCGGATGTAACCCTCGCGGGCGACCGAACTTTTCATGCCAGCCCCCATCCGATCCCGGACGCGCCAGCCACCATGACCGGCCGCGGCCTCCATTTCACCACGGGAGGCTATGTCGACGTCTGGCAGTGGAAGGCGACCAGCGGCGGCCCGACCGGCTGGATCGACGACGCTCATTTCGGCCCACCGCTGGATCCAACGCCGATGCAGACGCGCAATATCATTCCGTACAAGGGCGGTTTCGCGCCGGACCCCGGAATCGCAAACTACACGGACAATTTTGTCGTCGATGCCGACCGCGGCGGTGCCCGGCTAATCGCGCCACGTCGGTTGCCGACGGACCTCGCGGCCACAATCGCCGCGATGGGCGATGTCGATATCGATCCAAATCACGGCGAGAATGATGGCGCACGCTGGTACATGACCGAGTCGGAATCGATTCCGTATTCCGCGGAAGCAGACGCCCGCATCCCGGCGGGCACGGTTATTCCAGGCGTCATCATTGCCGGCGAATTCTCGGGCGATCGCGCCGACGTGCGATGCGCGGCCCGCTGGGCCTCCGGGCACTGGGCGCTGGAAGTGGCGCGCCGCCTCGACACCCACAGCGAATATGACGTGCCGATCAAGACCGGAATCTTCATGCGGGTCGCTGCCTTCGATCACAGTCAGATCAGACATACCCGGCACGTCCGGCCGATCCGTCTCGAGGTGGAATAATGCGGAAGACTTGCAGAGTTACCCTGAACAACGAGCCGTTCCTGGCGAATTGCGGCGATCTGCTGCTCGACTCGGCGCTGATGAATGGCGTCGACCTGCCCCATGACTGCCGAAGCGGGATTTGCGGCGCCTGCCGCGTGCGCCTCGTCGACGGCAGGGTGTTTGGCGGCCACGAACACGGCGACGACATGATCCATGCCTGCCAGGCGCGGATCGTCTCCGACCTTGAGATCGTGACCGAGGCCGTCCCCGAGCCGGTTACCATGTCAGCGCGGGTGGCGAATATCGTTCGCCTGGCGCCTGACGTTATCGGCGTCGACGTCGAACTGCCGATGCCGCTTCGCTATCTTCCCGGTCAATATTGCAAGGTGCAATTCCGGGGCTTCCCAGCGCGATGTTACAGCCCGACCTATCCGCTGGAGGGGCGCCCCGACCATCGCCTGCTGCATTTTCACGTCCGAAGGTTTTCCGACGGCGCTGTATCCTCCGCGCTCGGCCAGGATATCCGTGTCGGGCACCGCGTGAAACTGACGGGGCCGTTTGGCCGCGCCTTTCTGAGGCCGGATCATTCCGGCAGTCTTGTTCTTGTCGC
>Ga0207927_1000364_pt1 | contig 19291 bp, 15 predicted proteins | sample NGESurdeep072012_2_FD_184456 | JGI IMG/M metagenome (GOLD analysis project Ga0207927, IMG submission 184456) | Arctic peat soil microbial communities from Barrow, Alaska - NGEE Surface sample 210-2 deep-072012 (SPAdes) | ecosystem: Environmental > Terrestrial > Soil > Wetlands > Peat ... | reverse complement strand
AGTCGCGTCGCGAAACTCCCGAAGTCGTTTCGGCCTGGCGCGTGTCGTCGTCTTTCATCTTGCCTCCACGAATGAACAGGAGCGGAGCAATTCAGTTCTTAGACGGTAGCGGACATGGTTGGTTACAGAAATGGAAATCGTCCTGGAAGTCACGGCGCTTACCTATCCGGCCCTAGGGACCGATGAGCGCGAGTATAACTCCGGCAACGGGACGCGGAATAGCGATCCCGGATCCGAGCGTGGAATTCGAAGACGAATTGAAAATGGGGGACGACTCGTGCGAGCCGCCACCCCGTTTGAATCCAAACACGTGCTGCCGAATTATTTCAGGGTCTTCACGTACTTCACGACGTCAGTGATCTGGGCATCGGTGAGTTTGCCCTTGAACGCCGGCATCTTGCCTTTACCGTCGGTGACCAGGGTCGTGATGTCGGCGACTGACATCTTCTGGACTTCCGGGCTGCCGAGCGGCTTGAGTCCCATGCTCTTGCCCATGCCGGTGCTGGCGCTGCCGTCGGCCCCATGGCACATGGCGCACTTTGCCTTAAAGGTGTCGGCGCCGGTGCCCTGGGCTGTGGCGATCATGGGAACCGCCAGCGCTAAAGCCAGCCCTACGAGTGCGATCTTCTTTACCAAACTCATTCTCATCTCCTTCGCCCCAATTACGGTGCGGGTGTTCCATGAAGAAATAAATACCGTCTGAGACGGCGCCCCTACTGTAACTCTCCAGCCCACGCTTGGCTACTCCGGTTTTCGACCCCCTGCGAGGGAAAAAACGCGCAGACCGGGTGATATGCCGCAAGCTCTCCCGTTCCCTTTCCCGCCCGACCCTGTTACCACTGGATTAAGCCGTCTTTTTCCAGCGACTTAGCACATTCCTGCTAAACCCACGAGTTTGGCATTCGTTGTGCCCTTAGCTAATGTATTCCTGTTTTCCGGAGAGACCACCGTGGAACCGACACTGACAGTAATCGGGCTGAACTTTCGGACTTCGCCGGTGGCTATCCGCGAGCGGTTCTGGATCGCCGAAGCCCGCCGCCACGAGACCCTGCACCAGTTGGTGCGGTCCGAGGGCATCGAAGAGGTGATCGTGCTGGCCACCTGCAACCGCACGGAGTTCATTGTCTGGGCCAACGACGTCCCGGCAGCGTCCAACTCGGTATTGCGCTTCCTAACGCAGGAATATCGATTGAAGCTGTGCGAATGGTCGCACTTTTACCGTCTAATGGACGATGTCGCCTTCACCCACGTTTTCCAGGTGGCGGCCGGACTGGACTCGATGGTCCTTGGCGAGCCGGAGATCGCGGCACACTTGCGGGAAGCGTTGCAACAGGCACAAAAGGCCGGCACCACCGGACGCTTCCTCGACGGCATCATCCAGAAAGCCCTGGCGGTATCGGCCCGCGTCCGCAGCGAAACCAGTATCGCCGATTCAAACCTAACGGTGCCCTACGCTTCGGTTGAGCTTTCGATTGGCGTGCTGGGCGATCTCTCCGGCCGTGAAGTGCTGCTGGTAGGCGCGGGAAAAGTGAGCGAGTTGGCCGCAAAATGCCTGCGGAACGCTGGAGCTACCCGGCTGAAGGTAATGAGCCGGACGCCGGAAAAGGCGGAAGAACTGGCGTTCAAACTCGGAGCTAAGGCGGTATCGAGCGATGATCGTCTTTCTCACCTGAGAACCGCAGATATCGTGGTGTGCACCACGTCGTGTCCGCACAGCATCATTAGCCTCGAAGATGCTCATCACGTCGTCCGGGCACGACAGCACAAACCGATGGTGATGATCGACATTGCTGTGCCGCGAGACATTGACCCCAGGGTGGGCGAGGTCGACGGCATTCATCTTTTTGATATGGATGACCTGGAACAAGTGGTGAAGAAGGACATACGCGAGCGGCAGGCGACTGCTGCTGAAGCGAACCAGATCGTCGCCGACGAAGTGCGGGGCTTCCGCCGCCGTCTGATGGCAGAACGTGTAATTCCGACAGTGGTCGCGCTACGCCGGCGATTGGAAGAACTTTGCCAGCAGGAAGTGGAATTCGTTCGCAAGGAATACGGGCCCTTCACCGACGACCAGGACCAGATACTGACCACGCTCGCGACCCACATCACGCAACGGCTGGCTGGGTCGCTGGCACGGGAACTGAGAGATCTTCCGGACCGCACCGGGCAGGACCTGCTGACGGTGGCGGTGCATCGCCTCTTCCAGTTGGAACCGTCCAACATGGTGGAAGCCGGAAAAGAAAACTGACAGTAAAGCATCACATTTGAAGGAGTAGGCAATGCCTGAATCTGCGCAAGACAACAAGACAAACACAAACCTCGGCTTCACCAGCGTGCAAGCCTACACGCTGGCGGTCATTACACTAGTCATTGGAATTGCGGTTGGCTACTTTGCCCGTGGCTCGGCCCCGACCGCAGTTGCGCCCGACGCAGCACAAACTGCAGCCGCGACGGCACCGGCGGGAATGGGTGGCGGAGCGGGATTGGGCTCCGGACAACTGCCGGGCATTGGCAGTCAGCAACAGGGCGGGAGCTCACCGGAGATGCTGGCAAAGGCAGCCGAACCGTTGCTCGCCAAACTGCAAGCCAATCCCAAGGACTTCGAGACCCTCAGGCAACTGGGAAATCTGTACTACGACGGTCAAGCCTTCCCCCAGGCCATCGATTATTACAACAAAGCGCTGGCGGTGGACCCCAAGAATCCCAACGTTCTCACCGATTTGGGGACTGCGTACTGGTACACGGGGGATGCGGACAAAGCGCTGGCGGAGTTCGACAAGTCGCTGGCCATTCGGCCGAACCATCCGGGAACGCTGTTCAATGTGGGGATCGTGAAGTGGCAGGGCAAGAAAGATCCCAAGGGAGCAATCGTGGCGTGGGAGGAGTTGCTGAAGACCAATCCCAACTACGAGCAGAAGGACCAGGTTCAGATGCTGATTGAGCGCGCGAAAATGCACGGCGCAAGCGCTACTAAAGGCTAAGCAATCGTGAAGCTCGGAGCGCTTGCTCCGGCGTTCGCATTCGCTCACCCCGGGACCGCCCGCGCAGAGCGTGTCCCGGGGTTTTTAGTCACCGTGGCTCATGCAAAAAAGCCAGGGACATTTCCCCGGCTTCTTAGACCCGAAAATAAAACCAACTATAGGTTGATCTTGCGACGAATGACTCCGATCGTGCCGAGCAGACCGCTGCCGAGCAACAGAAGTGTGCCTAGTTCAGGAGTGGTAGTGAACGTCAGGTTATCGATATCAGCACCGAACGGGTCGGCATACGAATTGAAGTAGATATGCCCAATTGTGCCGAATGAGCTGAAGTCCATGAACTGCGGGCCGAGGCCAGTGTCTGTGACGCTGCCGAGAAATCCGCCCGAGGTGTTGTATACGTCGATCACCCCTGAGCCAAGCGTGTCCCAATATCCGGACTGGAACGACACGTTATAGGCACCGCTTGGGAAGTTGATGTTGAAATCCCCAGCGAACACTGGATTCGGGCTAAGGACCGGCGAGAATGGCATAGCACCGTCGTTGGCGATGATCGGAGGACCGAGCGTAACCCCGCTGAATGTCACGCCGTCAGCGGCATATTGAGTGGTGACAATGGTGCCGACTGGAAACTCGCTGAAAGTTAGCGTGTATGTACCGGCCACGGCAGATACCGAAACGGCTAAGACCGTCAAGGCCAGCATTGTGCAAAGTTTAATTCTCATTTGGAGCCTCCTTTTACCTACCATGAATGATTGAAGGGCAAAGCTTGATTGGACAGCATATCCTCTTCTCATTGGCGCCAAATTAGCACGGTTCGGCTTAATTCGAGCGATGCAGATGAGAGTTTATTTGATTGATTTCCCAATTTGGTACTGCAACGGCCTGGCCTAGCATGACGACCCTTCTTAAACTTAATCGGGAATTTCCCTCTTCATCTCCCAACGGCAGCAATTTATGCACCCGCTCGGAGATTCACGCACGATTTTTTTGTCGCTCGGCGCGAGGCTTGGGACTGGTTCCCAAACTATTCACGGGCCTACTGGAAAGCCTCGGGGAGGCCCTCCCCACATGCTTAGTCGAGCGTGTGCAACTTTCCCACCTCTATAAGCATTTCCCCAGCCCGCTGGCTCGCGCCGGCGTGCGCTACGAGTGACTCGCCGCCATCTTGGCCATGGCCTCGTCCATCGCAGCTTTCATTTCTTCGGGGCTCTGGTCCTTGATATGAGTCGCGATCGACCAGCGATGGCCGGACGGATCTTCTAGCGAGCCGTAACGATCGCCCCAGAATTGGTCCTGCAGCGGCATTACGACTTTCGCTCCCGCGGCTATCGCGGACGCGAATACCTTGTCTGCGTCTTCGACGTACATATGCAGGGTTACGCAGGTACTGGCCTTGGTAGTGGTCGGTGCCAGCACGCCCATTTGCGGAACCTCGTCGTTGAACATCAGGATGGAGTCGCCGATCTTGACTTCGGCGTGGATCACTTTGCCGTCCGGTGCCTGGGCCATGCCCCGGACCTCCGCGCCAAAGGCCTTCTGGTAGAACTCGGCAGCCTTCTTCGCGTCACTGACGAAAATGTGCGGGGTGAGGGTGTGATAGCCGGGCGGAATGGGTGAGACTGCAGCACTCATGGTGCCTCCTTTGGATTTAGGTGACGTTGCAGCGAAGTCGTGAAACGCAAAATCTAGCGCTCTGATACGCGGTCCGGTTGGGGATTCTATCGCATTTCCGTGTCATGGATTGCCTGTCGCGGGTGCTGTATTTCAGCCGGCCCGGGGCTCTCCACTGTCCGATGCGCTGAGCGCCTGGCCAAAAGCAAGCAGGTTTCCGTCCGGGGCGAGCACCAGCAACTCACGCTGGCCGTAGCTCTGATTTACCGGCCCGTAGACATCACCTTGGGGAAGAGTGTCGAGCTTCGGCTTTAGCTCGGCGTAGAGCCCATCGACGTCCCGAACATCGATGTAGTACGCGAAGCGCCGGGTGCCGGTCGGAGCGGCGTCCGCTCCGGTTTGCTGCCAAATGCGGAAGCCTGCCGTCTCCCGATGCACGTACGCGTAGTCGCGGGCTCGATAGCGCGCTTCAAAGCCCAATATATCGATGAAGAACGTCAGCGCCCGATCAAGGTTATCGACGATCATGAAGGGCGTGACCTGGATGAAGTTCGACATGGAGTCTCTCCGCCCCTCCGCTAGTCCGTGCGCAACGCCTTCACCGGATCCAAAGTGGCCGCGCGACGGGCCGGCCAGAGGCAGGCCAGAAACGCGATGAACGCCAGTATTAACGCAACAGTCAGCAACGTGAGTGGATCGCGGGAGCTGCTTTCCACCCAGTGCGAGACGATCTTGTTGAGTCCAATGCTGACCGCAAGTCCGACGACGATCCCGATGCCAACGGTCGCGGCAACCGATCGCAAGACGAGCCGAATGATGTCGACTCTCTGCGCGCCCAGCGCCATGCGAATCCCCACTTCCTGTTTACGCTGGTTCACCGAGTACGACACCACGCTGTAGAGTCCGGTGGCAGCCAGGACCAATCCGAGGAGCGAGAAGATGCCAAACAGCGCGGCGATGAAGCGCTGCTGTCCCCAGATCATGGTTTCCATATACCAGGTCAGGGGATGCTGGTCGACCAGAGTGATTTCTGGATCGAGCGCCTGGACTTTCTGCTCCGCTGACCGGATGGCGGCAGCCTGGTCTCCTTTGGTTCTTATGAGATAGTTCATGTAGGGAGTCATCACCACGGTGTGGGGGACATAAAAGGACGGCTCTATCGGCTGTTCCTTCGAATTGGCCTCGCCATTGCGAAACCCGCCGTTATTGCGCGAATCAGCAACGACGCCGATGATTTCGAACCAACCATCGGTATCTTGTCCTAAGACGAAATCCGGCTGCTCGACCTTCAGACCGGGGCTTTTCACGTGATGTCCGAGGGGATCGCCGTTACTCAGGTACTTGCGCACAAAAGCCTGGTTCACCAGCGCGACGTGCGCGCCGCTCATCATTTCTGATTCGGTGAAGTCGCGACCTTGAATCAGCGGAATGCCGAGAGTTGTGAACATCTCCGGACTCATCAAGACGACTTGCGATTGGATCCCCGTTAGCTCTTGTTTCCCTTCGATTTCGGTTTTGACGGAATAACCCTGCATAGGCGGCAGCCAGGTGGTTGACACACTCGCCTGTTCCACGCCGGGCGCAGACGCGAGCGCTTGCCGAACCGATTCGTACTTGTTGGCCCGCTCCGTCCATCCTGGATACGATTTCCGAGGCAATCCAAGATTGAGAACGGTGACCCTGTCGACGTCGAAGCCAAGAGGCACGCGATAGGCGGTGAGAAACGCCCTCGTCGCCGCCCCAGCGATGGTCAGCAGTACAAGGGTCAGCGCTACCTGGCCGGCAATCAGAAGACGATGCGTCCTGCGGCCGCCGCCTCCGCCGGAATGACGGCCTGCGCCTGACTGAATCAGTTCGCTCAGGTTGGGACGCGAGAGTTGAAGTGCTGGTGACATGCCGAACAAGACTCCGGTAGCGACTGCGATTAACACCGAGAACGCCAACACGGGCATGCTGACATGGATTGCAGCTTCGTGCGGGAACGAGTAGAAAGGCAATGCCGCAGCGATCCACTTCACGGCTGCAAATGCCAGCAGAACGCCGATCACCGCTCCGGCCAGGGACAGCAGCACCGACTCCGTCAGCAATTGCCGCATGATGCGCCAGCGCGACGCGCCCACCGAGGAACGCAGCGCCAGTTCATGCATTCGTGCTGTGCCGCGGGCAAGCATCAAAATGGAAACGTTGGCACAGCCAATGACCAGCAGCAGGACCACGGCGCCGAACAACAACATCAGCGTCCCGGAAAACTGGCCCAGCACCTGTTCATTCAGCGTGACCACCTTGATTTTGGTGACGGGCGGATAGCCTTTCGGATCGCGCTCGTGGAACTGGAGTATCAGGGGTTCGAGCTCCGCCTGGGCGGCTTGCAGCGTCACCCCCGGCTTCAGCTTGATGAAGCTGTTGCGGTAATCGTGCGGATCCGCCGTCGGAAGATAGGGGACATAAACGTCCGAGTCGCCCCAGGTAAAGCGCGGGGCTGCCACTCCGATGATGGTGTACAACTTGTGATCCAACTCGATCGTTTTGCCCAGAACGTCCCGGTTGGCTCCGAACTGCTTCTTCCAGAAAAGATAGCTCAGCACGGCGACTGGCGACACCTTGCCATCGCTCATATCGGCCGAGGTGAATTGCCGGCCCAAGAGCGGCGGCACACCCATGTATTCGAAGAAGTTCGGCGTGTACTCACCCAACTGCACGGAAACAGGAATCTGGTTGCTGCCCGTCATGGTGACGGTGTTGCCGCCCTGCATGAAGATTTCGTCCACGCACTTGGCCTGCTTCAGGTCGTTCAACTCCGGCCCCGTGTTGAACACCAGTCCCTGCTGGCGCCCACTACTGTCGAACAACTCCACGTGCACCATGCGGTTGTTGTCTTTGTAGGGATAGGGGTCGAGCAGTACGCCATACACTACGCTGAAGACCGCCGTGGTCGCGCCGATACCCAGTGCCAGGGAGAGGATCGCCGTCAAGGTGAAGCTCTTGTTCTTCAGCAACTGACGAACGGTGAAGCGAAGATCCTGCAGTACCGATTCCATGAAATTTTCTCCTGCGAGCCGGGCCCTAAATGAATTACTGCATTCTTACCACCAACGGAAGTCATTGAATATAGACACCACTGCCGCTTAACTCAGCCAGAGAGCTGTCCGTAACACAAAATCCGTGTCCGTCGTTGGACAGCGGTCAAACAACCGTGCATCGCGGTCCCTCGCGCGCCTCGTACCCCAGAAGTGGAACGGCGAAATCGCTCCCATTCCGCGCCAGCGTAGTAAGCTAGTGATACGCAATGCCTTCGGAAAAGGTTCTCATCGTAGACGACGAGAAGCTGGTTCGTTGGTCTCTCAGGCAGAAGTGCGAGGAGTGGGGATACCACGTACTGGAGGCTGACAACGGCGCGGCTGCGCTTCGCGTGGCCCATAACGAGTCTCCTGACCTCGTGCTGCTAGATGTGCGCCTGCCCGATGCCAGCGGCATCGACATCCTCGAACAAATTAAGAAAGCCGGCGACGCGCGCGCGATCATCATGATCACCGCCGACCCGCAACTGGAAGACGTCAAGACCGCGCTCAAGCTGGGGGCCTACGACTTTGTCGGCAAGCCGCTCGACTTCGACGAGCTCGCGGTCGCCGTCAAGAACGCGCTGGAGACCACCCGGCTGCGCACCGAGGTCGAGTCGCTGCGAGGTGAAGTTCGCCGCCGCGCCGGGTATCACAATGTGATTGGCGTGTCGGAGAAGATGGCGGAGTTGCTGGGGTTCGTCAACAAGGTTGCGAGCAGCGAGGCCACGACCATCCTGATTCAAGGCGAGAGCGGCACCGGCAAGGACCTGATCGCCAAGGCCATTCATTACCAGAGCCGCCGCCAGGACAAGCCGTTCGTTGCCATCAACTGCTCGGCGATTCCTGAAACCTTAATGGAAGCCGAATTGTTTGGCCATGAGCGCGGCGCCTTCACCGACGCCAAGGCGATGAAGAAGGGCATGTTTGAAATGGCCGACGGTGGCACGCTCTTCCTGGATGAAATCGGCGAACTGTCGCCTCTGCTCCAAGCCAAGTTGTTGCGCGTTCTTGAAGACCAGGTCATCCGGCGCGTGGGTGGAGTGCGCGACATGCAGGTGGACGTGCGTGTCATCGCCGCTTCCAACCGTGACTTGGAGCGTGGAGTTCGGGAGAACACATTTCGCCAGGACCTGTATTATCGCCTGGCGATTATTTCCATTTTTCTTCCGCCACTGCGCGAACGCAAGGAAGACATTCTGCCGCTGGTCGCGTACTTCATCGACCGCTACAACCGCAAGTTCCGCAAAACGGTTTCGGGCATCACCGAGGAAACGCGCCAGCTTCTGCTCAAGTACGACTGGCCCGGGAATGTGCGCGAACTGAAGAACGCGGTCGAGCGCGCCATGATCCTGGAAGACGGCAACATTTTGCGTCCTGCCTACCTACCCTTCGCGGTGGCGCAGCAGCAGGCCTCTTATACCGCATTTGAAATGTCGTCAGGCACCAGCAGCGGCAATGGCGGTAGCACCATCCAGTTGCCGGACGGCCGCAGCCTGCCCAGGCTCTCGATCCCCGAAGGTGGCACGTCGCTGGAAGAAGTTGAGCGCGCCCTGGTCGAGATGGCCATGACGCAAGCCAACGGCAACCAGACCCACGCCGCTCGTCTGCTCGACATCAGCCGCGACGCACTGCGTTACAAGCTGAAGAAGTTTGGGCTGATCCACGCCGAAGAAGACGAGGCGTCGAACGCCAGTTCGTAGCGCTACCTTACCTGCTGCAACTATCTCCAGAACGACCGCCGGGATTGTCGGTGTAAATTCCGAGGAGACCGCATGCGGTCAGGAGAGCACACATTCGTAGACGCTGGCCGACTTGCCGGGAGTAATCCTTAAGAATCACTCAGGCGACAAAATCGAAACCTTTTTGCGTGGACTTTCTAGGCAACTTGGGTCCAGTCCAGAACCACCTTGCCGGTCTGGCCCGAAATCATCGCATCGAATCCCTCTTGAAAGTCCCGGTAACTGAAACGGTGGGTAATGACCGGTGAAATGTCGAGCCCTGACTCGATCATGACGGTCATCTTGTACCAAGTCTCATACATCTCCCGTCCGTAGATGCCTTTTATTGTCAGCATATTGAAGATCACCGCTCGCCAATCCATCGACATCGGCTTAGCGGGAATTCCGAGCATGGCGATCTTTCCTCCGTGACTCATACTCGCAATCATCTCCTGCAGAGCCGCAGGATTCCCAGACATCTCCAGTCCCACATCAAATCCTTCCCGCATGCCGAGCTGCTTCTGTACCTCCGCAAGAGGTGTCTCTTTGGTGTTCACTGCAAGGGTCGCCCCCATTTTGCGCGCCAACTCCAAGCGGAAAGGATTTACGTCCGTGATCACTACATGACGTGCGCCAGCCTGCCGAACCACTGGAATTGCCATGATCCCGATTGGCCCGGCGCCGGTAATCAATATGTCTTCGCCGAGCACTGGAAACGAGAGAGCGGTATGCACCGCGTTGCCAAAGGGATCGAAAATAGCCGCGACTTCCTGATTGACGCCGGGATCATGCCGCCAGATATTGGTCATCGGTAGTGCGATGAATTCCGCGAACGCCCCAGGTCGATTTACTCCAACGCCTAATGTGTGTGCGCATAGATGACGTCTCCCTGCCAGGCAATTGCGGCATCGTCCACAGGTGACATGCCCCTCACCGCTCACGATGTCGCCTGGATAGAAGTCGTTTACGTTCGATCCAACCTCGACAATCTCTCCGACAAATTCATGCCCGATGGCCATCGGCACAGGAATTGTCTTCTGTGCCCACTCATCCCATTGATATATATGAACGTCGGTTCCGCAGATACCGGCATAGCGGACGCGGATCAGCACATCATTGATCCCCATCGTGGGTTCTGCGATATCGTCCAACCATAATCCGCGTTCCGCGCGGCTCTTTACCAAAGCTTTCATAATTCCCTCAACCGATAATTTTCGTCCTGCTCTGCAACCATACGAGAGCAATCGTACCAGTGAAGCCGGTTCAGTTGAAAACTCAGCCCCATAAGGCATCCGATTCTCACGCTTTCGGTCTGTGTTGTGCACACCCTCTGTTAACAGAGTCGATTCCGGCTGCAACAACAGGAATAATCCCTCCTGGACAGCCCTAAACTCGGCTGAGCCAGGCAGTGACTGGTTATGTATGAGTTGAGGGGATTGCGATGAAGCCTTTGATCTTTGCTCTCTATGTTGTGTTAGCGTTTTGCGCCCTGAGCGCGCAGACGCCTGTCTGGCAGCCATCTCCGGGACATACGCAAGTGTCGATATGGCCAGGAGCAGTGCCTGATGCGCAGCGTGTCACGGGGCCGGAGAATACGGCGACGGACACTAAGGATCTGGTCGCTGGCAGGCCGTGGGTTTATGTGGGCAACGTCTCGCGTCCTACGATGACGGTCTATTCGCCAACGGGAAAGAATACGGGCGCAGCGGTGGTCGTGTTTCCGGGCGGGGGCTACCAGATTCTGGCCATCGATCTAGAAGGCACGGAGGTCTGCGACTGGCTGACGTCCAAGGGGATCACGTGTGTGCTGTTGAAGTACCGCGTGCCGGGTGAGGGACTATATCCGAAATCGGGGCCGTACCCGAAATCACCGGTGGCGTTGGAAGATGCGCAGAGGACGGTGGGGCTGGTGCGCTTTCACGCCGCGGAGTGGCACATCGATCCGCACAAGATCGGAGTCCTTGGGTTTTCGGCAGGCGGCCATATGGTGGCAGCGATAAGCACGCATTTTGAGCATCATTTGTATCCAGCTGTAGACGCGGCCGACAAAGTAAGCTGCCGCCCGGATTTTGCAGTGGCTCTCTATCCCGGGCATTTGTCGCTTGCTGATAATAGTTTTGCGTTGAATCCGGACATTCGTACTCATATCACACGTCAAACGCCGCCTACGTTTCTGCTGCAGAACGAGAATGACCACGTGGACCGGGTAGAGGACTCGCTGAGCTACTATGCTGCCCTGAAGAAGGCTGGAGTTCCCGTGGAGATGCATTTGTATGCGGAGGGCGGGCATGCGTTTGGGCTGCGGCGCACAAGCCTCCCGGCGACGGCATGGCCTCAGTTGGTAGAGACGTGGCTGAGGACGATCGGGATGGTTTCGCAGTAGGAGCTGTGGCATCGCATGTGGATAGTCCTCTATCTTCGGTAGACGTTTTTCCATAAACTTGGTTGAGCGCTTCCCCCCCGTCAATCTGGAAGTAGGAGGCCCGTATGCGGAAGATCTTGATTGGTGTTGTCGCCGTTATTGTTGTCGTCGTTGTCGTGATGCTGCTGTTGCCGCATCTCATCGACGTCAACCAATACCGGGGCGTGATCCAAGCCCAACTGCAAAACCGGCTCAATCGCCCGGTCACGCTGGGGGCCATGGACTTGGCGGTCTTCCCGCTGCGGGTGCAGGTGCAGAACGTGACCATCGGGGAAGAACCCCGGTATCACAGCACCGTTCCGTTCGCGGATATCGGCGAACTGGATATCAGCGTGAAGTTGTTTCCGCTGCTCAGCAAGACGATTGCTATTGAGAGCCTGACGCTGAAGCGTCCCAAAATCGAGTTGATCAAGGACCAGGCGGGAGTGTGGAATTTCGCCAGCTTGGGCCAAGCCCCGACTGTGCCCGCCACGAATGCTGCTCAAGCGCCAGCGCAGGCGAAACCGTCCGCTCCGGCCCAGGCGCAACCTGCAGGTGCGAGTGAGAGCGGATCGTTTGCGCTCGACAAACTCGCGATCTCTGACGGGCAGGTCGCCGTCACCGATTTCCAGAAAAAGCAGCCGCGTGCGGTGTACGACCACATCGATTTGACGCTGAAGGACTACGCTCCCAACCAGCCGTTCTCCATCGATCTAGCCGCGCACGTTCCTGGCAAGGGCGCAGAGACGCTTTCACTGAGTGGCAAGGGCGGCCCCATCAATCAGGCGCAGATGTTGAGCACTCCGTTTGACGGCAAGCTCAAGCTGAACGAAGTGTCTCTTGCCGGTGCTCAGAAGTTCCTCAACAGCGCAGCCCTCGAAGGCACCGATGCGATGCTCTCCGGCTCAACCGATTTAACCAACGCGGGCGGCAAGATGTCGGCCAAGGGTTCGCTGAAGATCACCGACGCGGTCATTCACAACGTCCAGGTTGGCTACCCGATCGAGGCCGAATTCAACGTGACTGACGATCTCGCCAACGATGTGATTCAGATTGGCAAAGGCGACGTGAAGCTAGGCTCGACTCTGCTAACCCTCACCGGTACGTTGAATACGCACGCCGCGACCACAGTGGCGGACGTCAATGTGTCGGCCAGTAACGCGTCCATCGAAGACGCAGCGCGGCTGGCGGCTGCGTTTGGAGTGGCCTTCAGCCCCAATGCGAAAATCACAGGCAAGCTCACGGCGAACGTGCACGCACAGGGCCCCACCGACCACTTGACACTGAATGGGACGGTGAATGGCCACAATCTCGAAGTAACGGGTAAGGACATTCCGCAGGCAGTCAAGGTGCCGGCACTCGATCTGGCGATGACCCCGCAGGACATCCGCTCCAATCCGTTTACCGTGACCTCAGGCGGCACGACGCTTAACGGGCAGATGACCATTGCCCAGTACACGTCGGCCTCGCCGACCGTGGATGCCACGTTCAAGACCGTCAACGCCAAGCTGGATGAGTTGTTGAACATCGCCAAGGCGTATGGCGTGAGCGCGGCTGAAGGCATGAGCGGCAGTGGAGCCGTCAACCTCGACGTGCACGCCACCGGCCCCATTAAGAACACCGATGCTATGAGCTTCAGCGGCACGGGTGCTATACAGAACGCTTCGCTGAAGATGCCAACACTGACTCAGCCACTCAACGTTCGCAACGCCAATCTGCAGTTCACCCAGAACTCGCTCAACATGACGAACCTGGCGGCGTCGCTGGGATCGACGAATGCCAGCGGGAGTCTCAGCGTCGCCAACTTCCAGGCTCCGCGGCTCACCTTTGCGCTCGCGGCCGACAAGATCAACATTACGGAGTTGCAGAAGTTGATCGTGGCGGGCAAGCCCGCTCCCGCCAAGAAAGCTGAAGCCTCGTGGAGCCTTGTGCCCAGAGCAGAAGCGGCGCCCGCGCCGCAGCCAAGCTTCCTGGATACGGCGACCGGGACTGGCACCCTCACGGTCGGCAGCCTGACGTATGACCGCACCACCCTGACGAACGTGCACTCCAACGTCAACCTGAACCATGGTGTCATCCAGTTGAACCCGCTGACGGGGCAGGTTTTTGGCGGACAGATTAGTGGCAGCATCACGGCCGACCTTCGCCATGAGACGTCGAGCTTCGCGGTTAACGCCAAGCTCAGTGGCGCCGACGCCAACCAGTTGCTCACCGCCGTGGCGAATACAAAGGACAGCGTGTACGGAACGCTCAACGCCACCATGAATCAGACGTTCTCGACTCCCGCATCGGGAGATGTGGCGCAGACCCTGAACGGCCCGTTCGCATTCACCCTGACCAATGGCAAGCTCACCAAGCTCGATCTGGTGAATGAATTGGGCAAGATCGGCAAGTTCGGAACCACAGGAAAAGGCTATACGACCGTGTCCAGTATGAGCGGCACCTTCGACGTGAGGAGCGGCGTCGCCAACACCAACGACTTGAAGGCGGCGCTCGATGTCGGCAACATGGCGGCGACCGGGAGCATGAACCTGGTGAACGAAGCGCTCGCGATGCATCTCACTGCGGTGCTCAACAAGGCATTCAGCCAGTCGGTGGGTGGTACTGGGGTTGGCGGATACCTGAACACCGCGCTGGGCAACAAGAACGGAGAGTTGGTTCTGCCGGTGATTATCGGTGGAACGATGAGCAAGCCAATCGTGACGCCCGATGTGCAGAAGATCACGGAGATGAAGTTGAACAACATCGTTCCGGGAGCCAGCGGCATTCTGGGGTCACTGTTGGGCGGGAAATCGCAGCCCCAGGGGCAGCAGGCCGGAAAACCTGCGCCGCAGCAGAACCAGCAACAGCAGATACAGGATGCGCTGGGCGGATTGCTCGGTGGCAGTAAGAAGAAGCCGCCGAAATAATCTCCTGGCGAGTTTCGCGCAAGACAAAAGCGCTCACAAGGGCGGCTTTTTCTCTTGCTCGACGACGACGGACGCGGTTACGTTCCAGTCGCCTCCAGCAAACCCTGTTCAACTCTTTCCTGGCACTCGATGCAATGGCGCGTCCACGGCACCGCTTCCAGTCGTTTGGGATTGATCTCCGTGCCGCAAGCGATGCACTCGCCAAACGAGCCTTCGCGAATGCGATCGAGCGCGCCGTCGACCATCTGCAGCGTCATGCGCTCGCTATTGCTCTGGCTGAACAGAAATTCCTTGGTGTAGGAGTTCGCCGCGCGGTCCGCGACGTCCTGCGCCGATTCCAGATCTGCCTCGCGGCCGTCCTGTGCAGTGCGGCTCACGTTGAAGCGCAATTCCCGTTGCCGTTCCTCGAGCCGTTTTTTGAAAGCGTCTAACTTCTTCTTGTCCATAACTGCGCACCCCACGCCTACCAGCCCAGGAATCGCCCTGAACGAAAATTACGGCATGGCGAATGCAAGATCATATGCCCCACGATAGTGCGCGTCAACTTTCCGTCGTGCCTCAATTTCATTTGGCCAAGGATCTGTCCCAAGTTGGGAATTGGCTCAATATGGCTTTCTCGTCGTGCCACCACGACGCAGCTTCGCGCAAACGGAAAAGGCGGCCGGTTAGCCGCCTTCGTCGCCTAGGAAAACTGGAGTTATCTCGAAGCTAGTTCCCGCCCTGCACCGTCCGCAGCTTGCCCGGCATGAAATGGTAGGGCGGCCACGGTCCCGTAATCGTGACTTGGCAGTCTTTGAAATGCCTGGTGGCTGCCGAGTAGCGATTCTGGTATTTGGTGACGGTGCTGGTATCGATGAGGTGGGCGAAATCCATAAGCATCTTGCCGGCTTCGGTGCGCTTGCAGACTACATCTTCTTCCAGGGGACAGAAGAGTTTGTGTACCTGCATGGAAAGCGCCCGGGCCTTGGTCTGGCGTTCGCGATCGCGACTGGCATGGTCGCGCAGCTTACGAAGATACTCGCCGCCCACGCCGACTGGCATCGCGGTGATCACTTGTTCCAGTGCTCCGTCTTTCACGAGAATCTTGACATGCATTTCCGATTTGCCCCGCAGACGGGCGACACTCTCGAGAAACGCTTTGCGATTTCCCCGCACCGCACGGCGCAGTGCTTCGTCAGAGTCAAATATGGTTCCAAAACGAAAAGGCAGCACGGTCAAGGTGCGAAAACACTCGCTGATGACTCGCGCGTGATCGACAATAGCTTGCTGGGTGAGGGTGTGAGCGGGAGAATGTTCGCTGACAATGACTGCGAAATCTCCACTGGGATAGGCTAAAACTGGAACATCGTTTACGCCCTTGAGGTTCTCGAGTGCGAATGGGCGCCGGGCCCGGCTACTGCCTTGCAGGCCGGATTGCTCAGTAATACAGTACGCGTACCACGCCATCTCCGTCTTCTCCTGGGAAGCTCATACACAGTTCTACCGGCTGCGCGTGAGGGTTTTTCGACTTCGAACGTGGGGCTTTGGTCTGTTTGTAAGGTGGAGGCGGGAGAGAACCGCTTCCATTTCCCATCCTAAGCCCATTTGCACTGAAACTGCAACAAGGAAACGTAACGAATTCGCGTTTTTTTTGAAATTGGCCGCAACGGTGTGCCCCGAAACCCGCACTGGACGGCGCTTTTCGGCGAACGCAAAAATGCGCTCCGGTTTGGGAGCGCACCTTGACGAGTAGTTTCGCAACAGGTTGAGTTGCTGAATCCGCCTGAAACTAGCGTTTCACCGGTTTCTTGGCGACTTTTTTCGCGGATTTCCCAGGTGCGGGCTTAGCTGCCTTTTTGCCGGCGGCTTTCACCACCGGCTTTGCAGGCGGCTTCGGAGCTGGCTTCTCTTCGGCTCGAGGCTGCGGTTTCGGCGCTGGTGGCTCCTCTTCGACCGGTCCCACGCCGAGGCGCTCCAGCGCTTTGGTCACCACGAAGCTCATTTCCGCAATTGGCGCAGGTTTGCCGCTCCAGATTTCGAATTGCCGCGCGCCTTGCTGCACGAACATTTCCAATCCCGGGATGACTTGGATGTTCCGGGCCCGCGCCATCTTCATAAGCTTGGTTTCGGCCGGCACATACACCAGGTCGAACAGGAATTTGGTATTCAATTCCTTTTCTTCCAGCGGTGATTGGCGATTGGCACCCATCCCCATTGGCGTGGCGTTGATGATCACGTCGAAGCTCATCTTGGCCACATCGGCGCGCTTCAAGTACTTTGCTTTGGTCAATTTCGCCAGCGCCTGTCCCTTTTCAGGCGTGCGGTTGACGATGAACACTTCCGCGCCCTTGTTCTTCAGTCCGAAGACCGCGGCGCGCGCTACTCCACCAGCGCCGACCACCAGGATCTTCGCTCCCTGCAGGGTTATGCGCTGTTCCAACGGAACCACCACTCCAGCCACATCGGTATTAAAGCCGTAGAGCTTCCCGTCCTGGCTGCGGACCATGGTGTTGCATGCGCCTACCTGTTTGGTGAGCGCATCGGAATTCGACAGCGCCGCCACGATGTCCTGTTTGTAAGGCATGGTGATGCTGAGGCCGCGAATCGGAATATCGGGGACGCACGCCATCAGGTCCTTCATGGACTTGGCATGGAGCGCCAGAAACACCGCATTGACGGTCTCGCGGCGGAAGGCGGCGTTCATCATAATCGGCGACATCGAGTGTGACACCGGATCGCCCGCAACTCCATAAACCTGGGTCGCAGCATCGACCATCTCGATGCGATAGGTGTCGCGCAATTCGCCGGCCGTGACCTGGCCCGGCGCAGTTTCCTCTCCGCGGGTTGCGGCTCCGAAGGTGAACACGCTGCCCGCGCGTACACCCAGCACGCGGCTGATAATTCCCTGCTCGCCCATGCACAGCCCGACCATCTCGTGCTGGGCGGAGTGGGCCTGCAGGAACTTCATCATCTGCACGTTGTCATATAAGGTGGTGGCCGTCGAAACGACTTTGTAGAAATCCGCCGGATAGCGCTTCATCTCGACGAAGGTGTCTTCCAATTTCTTAGTGGCCTTAAAATCGTGGAACGACAGGATCACTCCCACGCGATCCTTGAGTTCTGCAAGTTCCGCCGGCTTTAAGATCTCGGCGCTTTGCAACTCGATATCAACCAATTGAAATCCCGTGGCGGCGGCCGTTGTGAGGATATCCAATTGCGCTGCCGCGCCGCCTTTGAACTTGCCGCCATTGACCGCTCGGCGACAGGTAGCAATCACCGTCGCTTCGGGGTGCAAGTCCAGAAAGTGCTTCAGCTTGGGCAATCCGGCAGCCGGGTTCGACAGGTAGTCTAACCTGAACTCCATGAATGGGTTATCGCGCACCAATGACTCGGCGCGGTCGATGATATTGGTGGCGTCTTCACCCACTACGGCAACACAGACACGGGGAAGACGGAAACGTTGGATGCGGGAGGCGAAAACAGTTGACGATACTTGCATATAAGCGTCCCGATGGTACAGATGCACAACGAATGTTGCAACCGTCTTGTTGTGGAATTGTGAATTTATTGCCAAATCGAAGCAGGACTACAGAGTATTTCAGGCGTGCGGGCTGGTTCTTACTCGGAGCCTGCCGCAGGAGACGCTTCACCAAACACTTCGGCAGTAAAGGCTTGCAGATCAATATCTTGCATCCAGGCATCAGGTGGCAATCCTGCCTTCAGACAGGTCTGGTAGAGGAACGTTTCCCGGTCCCAATGCCACTCCACCGGCACCTGTGGGAGTAACAGTCCACGGCGACCGCCTTTGGTCACGATTAGACCGTGAACCCCGGTCACAACCTCCTCGGGACGAATCGGATGCAAGGGCGAAAGCACGCTGATCTCAACCCTGAGTTGGGGAGCTTCGTCCGGCGTCACCGCTGGGAAGCGAGGGTCATCGAAAGCGGCAGACTGTGCCGTTTCGGCTACAGTCCGGTACAGAGAATGCGTCGGGACCACATACCCGATGCAACCGCGAAGCCGACCCTGCAGATGCAAGGTGGTGAAAGCGCCCCGCATCTCCGCCAGATGTGCGCTGGGTGGCGTAAGGTCGAGCTTTCTCCCGTCGAGCGTCGCCTCAATCGAGCGATGGGCCAACCGCAGCAACAGGTCGCGCTCTTCCTCCGTGTATTCAGAAGTTGTGGGCGGGCTCACGGCTTGTGTTTCAAACCACGGAGACATCGTTGCGCTTCCTGCGCCGGCTCAGCACGAAAGAACGCCGCTTGCGGCGCTTCTCCGAGTGCTGGCTGATCTTGTTCCAGAACGCCAAAAAGTAGTCTGCAGCGGATACCAGCGACAGACCGACCATGATCCAGATCGACGCCAGCGCAATGGGATGCACCGGCAGACTGAGAAAATACCAAGGCAGGCGCGTCCAGTGATGATCGACGATACAAGCCACCACCGACACAATCTGCACCAGCATTTTCAGTTTGCCCAGGTCGCTGGCCTCGATGGTGAAACCCTCGGAAGCCGCGATCGAGCGCAACCCGCTGACCAGAAATTCCCGGCCAATGATGATGACCGCCATCCAAGCCGGCACAGTATGCGGATTGAACTGCACCAGAGTGATGAAAGCGGCGGCAATCAGCAG
>Ga0207927_1000363_pt1 | contig 19342 bp, 20 predicted proteins | sample NGESurdeep072012_2_FD_184456 | JGI IMG/M metagenome (GOLD analysis project Ga0207927, IMG submission 184456) | Arctic peat soil microbial communities from Barrow, Alaska - NGEE Surface sample 210-2 deep-072012 (SPAdes) | ecosystem: Environmental > Terrestrial > Soil > Wetlands > Peat ... | reverse complement strand
CGAGTCGGCGCTGCGCAACGTCGCGCGCGCGTCATGCAGATGCGCGCGCGTGCGGCGGGTCACCAGATCAATCAGGGACGTCGCCATCTCGTGGCGCGCGGCGTAGACGAACTCCGCGTCGACGTAGGACTGCCCGCTGATCGTCTCACGACCGAGTGGCGGATTCTCCTTGATCATGGCGAGCAGCGTCGTGGCGTCCTGGCCGTAGCGGTTGTAGAGGTGGGTCTCGAGCGCCGACGTCGGGCGCCACGGCCCGGAGCCGTGCAGTCGAAGATTCTTGGTTCGTACACGCACGAGTCCGGTGACGTACGGTCCGAGCGCGTCAACGGTGTCCTCAGCCATCTGTCGATACGTGGTCCACTTGCCACCGGTGACGTGAATGACGCCGTCCTTCGTGTCACGAACCTCGTGGCGCCGAGAGAGGTCGGCCGTGCGCTCGCTCAGTTTCTTGCCCTTGGCGGGAACGAGCAACGGACGCAGTCCGGCCCAGAGTCCGGTGACGTCGTTCACGGTCAGGTTCGACGACGTGGACGCGTTGACGGCGTTCAGGAGATAGGCGACGTCCTCGGGTGTGCAGTCGGGCTGGTCCAAGGGACCGTCGTAGGCGGTGTCGGTGGTGCCGACGAACGTGTACGGGGCGTCTTCGAAGGGAACGACGAAGATGCTTCGCCGGTCGCCGGGCACGTTGAGGACCGCCGCGATGTCGGCGGCCAACCGACTACGCGGAACCGTCAGGTGCACGCCCTTGGCGGGCGTGACGTGGCGCGACGATTCGTGTTCGGCCATCGCGAAGACGTCGTCAGCCCACACCCCAGTCGCGTTCACGACGGTGCGCGTCGACACGCTGAACTTGGTGCCGTTCAACTCGTCGCGACAGATGACCGCGTTCGCGCGCCCAGCCGGGTCGTGGGTGATCGACACCGCGCGAACGTAATTCGCCACGTCCGCGTTGAAGTCGAGCGACGCGGAGCGCGCCAGCGTCAGTGCGACGCGTGCGTCGTCGCCGCGAGCGTCCTGGTAGAGGAATCCGGCCACGAGACGATCGGTGTTGAGTGAGGGAAGGTGCGCCAACGCCTCGTCCTTAGTCACCCGGCGGTACCGTTTGCCGATACGCCAACCACCCGACAGATCGTAGAGTCGCAGCGCCGTCGCGTAGCCCTTCACCATGGTCTTGGACACGACGCCGTGACTGCCGAACAGGGGTATTAGGAAGGGAAGGGGTCGGATCAGGAACGGCGCGTTCTCGAGCAGTCGCTGACGTTCGCGCAGGTTCTCGTAGACGAGACGGAACTCCTTTTGCTGGAGGTAGCGCAGTCCGCCGTGGACCATCTTTGACGATTTCGAACTTGTCCCCGAGGCGATGTCACCGCCGTCGATCAGCGCCACGTGCAGCCCGCGCGACGCCGCGTCCAGTGCCACACCCGCTCCGGTCATCCCGGCCCCGATCACGACTACGTCGTAGGTCGTTGCTTCCAAGGCCGTTCGTGCGTCGCGTCGCTGGAAGGAGTTCACCGGGCAATGTTGGCACATCGTTCGGGTAACTTGAAAGGTATGGACTTTGAACTCTCCGATGAACTGCGTGGACTTCGTGATGTGGTCCGCCGCCTGGCCCAGGACAAGATAAAGCCGCGCGCTCGCTCAATCGATTCCTCGGGTGAGTACCCCCAGGACATGTTCGACGAGTTCCGCAAGGCCGACCTGCTGGGGCTGTGCATCCCCGAGGAGTATGGCGGCTCCGGCGCGGGCATCATGGGGCTCGCCGTCGCCATCGAAGAGGTCACCAAGTACTCGAACGTGCTCGGATTGATGCTGCTTCTGACTCGTCTGCCGACCGGCCCGATCATGATTGCCGGGACCGAGGAGCAGAAGCTCCGCTACCTGCCGGGCATCGCCAACGGCACACATCGTTCAGCGTTCTGTCTCTCTGAACCGGGCGCGGGGTCCGACGTCGCGGGTATGCAGACGCGCGCCACGCCCGACCCGGACGTCGAGGGGGGCTTTATTTTGAACGGCACGAAGTGTTGGATCTCCGGAGGGATGCAGGCCGACTGGTTCTGCGTGTTCGCCAAGACCGGCGATCCGTCGTCGCGGCTTCATTCGAACATCGGTTGTTTCATCGTCGACGCCACGACGTCGGGCGTCTCGCGTCCCCGCGTGGACAAGAAGATGGGCGTGAAGGGCATCGACACCGCTGAGATTGTCTTTGACGACGTTCATATCGGACCCGAACAGGTGATCGGTGGCGGATTCCTCCTCGTGATGCAGTCGCTCAACGCAATGCGGCCGATCGTGGCGGCGAGGGGCCTGGGCCTCGCCGAAGGAGCGCTCATGTACGCGGTCGAGTACGTGAAGAACCGCCCGGCGTTTGGCAAGACGATTTCTGAGTTCCAAGGTATCCAGTGGGAGATCGCCAAGTGCGCGACCGAGATCGAAGCGGCGAGGCTCTTGACGTATCGCGGTGCGTGGCTCGCCGACCAGGGCAAGTACACCAAGGAGTACGTGCCGATGTTGTCGATGTGCAAGTACTACGCCTCCGAGGTCGCGGTGAAAGCGTCGGGGCTCGCCGTCCAGTTACTGGGAGCGGCGGGCTACATGGAGGAACATCCGACAGAGTTGTACTACCGAGACGCGCGCCAGTTGACAATTGTCGAAGGAACGAGTCAAGTCCAACTCGGCCTCATCGGCAAGGGCGTGCTCGGACACGATCTCTGGTGGGACTAGGCCTTCGCCGCAACGCCGCGAATCTACACTGACAGCGTGAGTGGACCGCTCGAGGGGCTGAAGGTACTGGAGTTGGCGGGGATCGGACCGGGTCCCTACGCGTGCATGCTGCTCGCCGATCTCGGAGCGGACGTACTGCGTCTCGAGCGGGGAAACGCGGACGCGGACGCGACGACGTCGTGGGACCTGCTCAATCGATCGCGACTCTCGGTCGCGATCGACCTCAAGTGCGAGGCCGGCCGCGACCTGGTGCTCGAACTCTGCGAACAGGCCGACGTACTGATCGAGGGATTCCGTCCCGGCGTCACCGAACGATTGGGCCTCGGGCCCGACGACGTGCGTTCGCGAAACGCCCGACTCGTGTACGGACGCATGACCGGTTACGGGCAGGAGGGTGTTCTTGCCCAGCGCGCCGGTCACGACATCAACTACATCGCCGTGTCGGGAGCGCTCTGGCCGCTCGGGCGCGCGGGGGAGCGACCGACGCCCCCGATGAACCTCGTGGGCGATTTCGGTGGCGGGGCGCTCTTTCTGGCCTTCGGGGTCCTCGCCGCGGTGATCTCGGCGCGAACCACGGGCGAGGGACAGGTAGTCGACGCCGCCATGGTCGACGGGTCGGCGTCACTGCTCGCGATGACCCATTCGTTGCTGAACTCCGGGTACTGGCTCGAGGAGCGTGGCGTGAACATTCTCGACACCGGAGCGCACTTCTACGAGGTCTACGAGACGAGTGACCAACGGTACGTCGCCGTCGGCGCCATCGAAGCAAAGTTCTACGCTGAATTGCTGGCGGGTCTCGGACTCACCGATGAGACGCTGCCCGCTCAAATGGACCGCTCGTCGTGGCCAGAGATGAAGACGCGGCTGAGCACGATCTTTGCGACCAAGACGCGCGACGAATGGACCGAGGCGTTCGCCGACGTCGACGCATGCGTCACGCCGGTGCTGTCGCCGAGGGAGGCGGCGCGCCACCCGTACAACACCGAGCGTCAGGTCTTTGGCGTCGACGACGTCGTCCAACCTCAACCCGCACCGCGCTTCTCGAGGACGCCCGGTGCCATCGTTCGCCCGCCGGGCGCAGCGGGATCGGGGACGCGTGAGGGCCTGGCGAGCTGGGGAATCGATGACGAGCGCCAGGCGGCCCTTCGAGAGGCCGGCGCGTTCGGCTAGATGTTGACGACGGGGCAGGTGAGGGTGCGGGTGATGCCGGGCACCTTTTGGATGGCTCCGACGATGAACTTGCCCAGATCGTCGACGCTTTCGGCGGTGCAGCGCACGATCACGTCGTAGGGTCCCGTGACCTCGAAGGACTCCATCACTCCGGGTACGGCGCGCGTCGCGAGCACCACGCTCTCGCTAGAGCCAATTTCGGACTGAATCAAGATGTACGCCTGGACCGTCATGGAAAACCTTTCATTTCAAGTCTCACCATATTGCCCGCTTTTGGACGCCTTCGCTAATCGTCGCGGAACCGTTTGCCGATGTGCCACTGGTAGCAGTAGTCGCATCGATACGTGTTGAGGTCGACACCGTTGAGGGTCCAGGCGAGCTGGGCGGCACTGGCTGCTTCGGCTTCGGTACGGTAGGAGGTCTTCGCGGGACCTTCGCGGGTGAAGTGCGACGAGACCCGCCCGATCGGCCGGGTAGGAGGCGTGGGACGGCGTCGTCTCTTCATGGCACCACGACTCTATCCATCTGGGTAGGGTCTTGAACGTGAGTACGCAGTCCGAGACCAAAGTCATCGTCCATGCGACACCGGAGGTCGATCAAGGAGATCACGAGCGGTTCACCCATATCGTGCTCGAGGGTTACACGCCGAAGGACGGTGAGTTCGTCGCTCTCGACAACTCGGTCGTCGGTGGCATGATCAACGCGACGCCCGTGAAGGCTCTCTGTGGCAAAGTGTGGGTTCCCGGTCGCGATCCTCAGAAGTATCCGGTCTGTCCGACGTGCAAGGAGATCGCCGTCGCCTTGGGTTGGTCGCTGCCCAGCGGGTGACGGCCTCGACGTCGTTGGCAAACCCCGACCCTTAGGCTGGTGTCTCGTGGCCAACATCCTTTTCCTCGTCGGATCCTTGCGAAGGGATTCTCTGAACGCGCGCCTGGCCCGTGAGGCCGCCGCACACCTGCCCGAAGACTATGAAGCCACGTTCTTCGACCTCGCTGACGTGCCCTTCTACAACGAGGACCTTCGTGGCGAACCGCTGCTCGAGCCGGTCATGCAACTTCGAAGCGCAATCTCAAGCGCCAACGGCGAAGTGATGCGAAGGAATTGGGACGTCTTCGCCGAATCGAGGAAGTAGTGGCGCGTGCCTTGGTGCTTCGCCACCACCAAGAGGATCGACCGGGGCTGGTGGGCGAGGCGCTCGAGGCTCGCGGCTACCGTCTCGACGTCGTACTGATGGACGAGATGAGCGCCACCCCGTCGGCCGCGGGCTACGACCTCTTACTAATCCTGGGTTCGAAGCACGCGGTCTATGACGAGCAGATCGAGGCGAAGTGGTTCGGCCGCGAACTCGACGTCATCGCCGAAGCACACCGACTCGCCGTCCCCATATTCGGGATCTGCTTCGGCGCTCAGGCGTTGTGCCGATTCCACGGTGGGGTGGTATCGCCCTCGAGCGTTCCCGAGATCGGCTGGTACGAGGTCGAAGAGCAGAATGATTCGGGAATCGCGCCAGGGCCGTGGTTCGAGTATCACTACGACCAGTGCACGTTGCCCGAAGAGGCTCAACTCTGGGCCACGTCGCCACGTTCGGTGCAGGCCTTCTCGGTTGGGCGCAACGTCGGTGTCCAGTTTCATCCCGAAGTCGACCATTTGCAATTGGAGGAGTGGTTCGCCGCCGACGACGAAGATGACGTCCGCGAATTCGGTGCGATGCACGCCGCGCTCGTGGCGCGGACCAAACTCGAGACACCCGCCGCGCGCCTTCGTGCCGTTGAGCTGGTGGACATCGTGTTGGATCATTTCTTCACTTGGGCCCAAACGACCGCGTAGTGCAGTCGTTGGCGACCTCGAGCGCCAGCGAACGGCGCACGCTCGATGCAGGAGAAAGCCTGGCTTCAGTAGGCTGCAACGGTGAGTAGCGAGCCACTGGGCGATTCGACGACACCGGTGCGCATTGAGCGTCCCGCCACCGGCGGCGGTGTTGGTCGCTTGGGCGACGGGCGCGTCGTTTTCGTTCGCCACAGTCTGCCCGGCGAGTTGGTGCGCGTCGAGATAACCGAGACGACCGCGAAGTTCTCGCGAGCCGACGCGATTGAGGTGCTCGAAGCCAGTCCCGATCGCGTCGTCGCGCCCTGCCCGTACGCCCATCCGGGAGGTTGCGGTGGCTGTGATCTCCAGCACGTGTCGCCGAAGGGACAGGCCGCGTGGAAGGCGGCGCTCGTCGAGGAGCACCTGCGTCGTATCGCCGGCGTCGAACGTGAGGTCGCCGTGACGCCGTCGGGCGTCGACGCCAAGGGATCGCGCACGAGACTGCGCTGCGGCGTGAACGAAGACGGCCAGTTAGGACTGCGCGGTGCTCGTTCGCACGACCTGACGGCCATTGATTCGTGCTGGATCGCCAGCAGTGCGCTGGCTCCGGCGTTCTCGACGTCCTGGGTCGGTGCGGATGAAGTTGAACTGCGGGCCATCGGCGACGGGGACCCCTTCGCGTTAGTGCGCAGAATGACCGATCGCGGCACGATGTACGAACTCTGCTCGCTCCGTGGTGAACCGCTCGAGCCTTCGACGCAGTCGCGTGTCGCGGTCCACGGTCACTACTTCTCGGTGTCACCGCGTTCGTTCTGGCAATCGCACCGGGCCGCGCCGCAACTGTTGCTCGACACCGTCATCTCCTTCGCCCAGGTGCAAGCCGACGATCACGTCGTCGACCTATTCAGCGGCGTGGGTCTCTTCTCGATTCCGCTCGCGAAGGTGGTGGGTCCGGGTGGGCGAGTGACCGCCGTCGAGTCGTCGCCGTACGCGGTACGCGACGCGCGACAGAACGGTGACGGACTTCGTCACCTGCGCGTGCGCGAGTGGTCCGTGAGCGCTCGCGCGATCAATGACGCGGTGGGCCCCGGCGACATCGTCGTTTGCGACCCGCCACGCAGCGGTCTCGCCAAGGGCGTCGTCGACGCTCTGGCCCGACGCGCCCCTCGACGGCTCGTCTACGTCTCGTGCGACGCGGCCACGTTCGCTCGGGACCTCAAGGCGCTGCTCCTTAGAGGATTCTTACTATCCGAACTCGCGGTGTTTGACCTGTTTCCGATGACCGAGCACGTGGAATTAGTCGCGGTCCTTGACAACGCGCTCTAGAGGGTGGAGAGTTCTTTTGAGGGAAGAAGACCTCGGCCCTCATTAAGGGGTTGAGAATGCCGACCAAGTTGGACCACCACCACCGCCTTACATTGCAAAAGGTTTTCGGCCACCCGTTGAATCACAATATTCAGTGGCACGATGTCTGCTCGTTGCTCGGTCGCTTCGGCGAAGTGCACGAGACGCATCGCGGTAATTGGGCGATCACCGTGGAGGGGGAGACGGTCTCGTTCGGCTCGTCGCGTTGTCGCGATCTCACAGAGGACCAAGTGGTCAGGGTGCGTCACTTTCTTCGTTCGCTAGGTCTCGCTCCAGGGAAGTTGAACGCGGCCTAACACCTCGCGGGCGATAACTTGAGTGGGTGCCGAACGCCCTGGTCGTCTTCTTGCCACCCTCGGAGGCAAAGGTGTTCGGTGGCGATCGAGTTCGAACCGAAGGAGTGTTTGATTCGGCGCTTCGCCGTCCCCGGCGTGTCGTCGCCAAAGTCCTCGAGGACTTCGTGCGGCGTGCGCCGCTCGAGACGCTCGAAAGGACGTTGAACGTACGGGGGCCGCTCCTCAAACGCGCGATTTCGGCGACCAAGCAGGTGGGGGCGCACCGAGCGCCGCTACTTCCAGCCTGGCAGCGCTACAGCGGTGTCGTGTGGACACACCTTGACCCCTCGACGCTGACGTGCGAGCAGCGCAGTCGTCTCTACATTCCCTCGGGTCTCTACGGCATGACGTCGAGCGAGGATCTGGTCGCCGATTATCGATTGCGGATGAACGTGCGACTGCCCGGTGTGGGCAACGTCGGCTCGTACTGGCGACCCCGACTGGTTTCGGCACTTTCGTCCTGTCCCCGTACGACGACGTTCGTCAATCTTCTGCCCAAGGAGCACGAGGTGGCGATTGACCTCGAAGCGCTGGCGGGGATCGGTGAGATCGTGAACGTGTCGTTCTCGCATCGAGGCGGCGTGGACGCCGCCGGACACGACGCCAAGGCGGTCAAGGGAGTGCTCGCGCGTCGTCTCCTGCAAGAGGGGATCGGTGTACTCGAGTCGTTTGTCTGGCAGCAGTGGCGCGTGTCGCACGCACACGAGTGCGTGACGATCGTCGGTCCGTAGTCACGAAGTCGTTGGACACTGCTCGGTGTGATCTATTTCGCTGTTTCGTCGAGCGTAATGAGAACTTTGCCGCGCGGCTCTGTCTCGTCCGGCGTACGCAACGTGAGAATCGCGTCAGACCATTGGTCCAGCGTGAACTCGTGGGTGATGAGAAACGAGGGCCGGAGCACCTTCTCGTTGAGGAGTCCGACGATCTCGTTCCACGACGAGCGGGTGTAACTGAAGCTTCCCTGAATCGTGAGGTCGTTGTTCACGAGGTCGTCGGGGGCCACTTCGATCTTCGTGCCGTGGGCGGGCAGACCCAAGAGCACCACGGTGCCGCCGCGGTCCGCACTGGACACCGCGTTCTTTACGGCGAGCTTCTGGCCGGCGGCCTCGACGACCACGTCATAGCGATCGTCCGAAACTGAGGTCGTGAACTCCGTGACTCCGGCGCGGTGCGCCAACGCGGCTTGTGCGGGGCGTACGCCGAGCATCGTGATGCTCTCCGGGTTGAAGCGCTGCAACAGGTAGGCGCAGAGCAGTCCGACGGTGCCGTCACCGACCACGAGGCATCGTGCTCCGGGCGCGATGGCGGCACGCCGGAGTGCGCGCCACACGACCGCCATTGGCTCGGTCAGTACGGCGTCACGTGGTGCGACGTCGCTCGAAAGTGAGTGCACCAAGTGTTCGGGAACGAGGATGTACGTCGCGATCGCCCCAGCCCTCGTGAAGCCGATCTCGTCGTAGACGGCGCAACGGTTGGTGGCGCCGCGTTGGCATTCCCCGCATTCACCGCACGGGACGATGCCTTCGACGGCCACGAGCTCGCCGTCGGCGAGTTCACCGTTCACGCCGTCGCACCGGCGCCCGACCCACTCGTGGCCCAACGTGAGTGGATAACGAACGTAGGCCTCGTCGATCGTGCCGTCGATGAGTTCGAGGTCTGTGCCGCAAAGGCCGTTGGCGATCGGTTGGATCAGTACCTGTCCTTCCAGAATGGTCGGAACGGACACCTCCTCGAGTCCAATGACGCCGGGGGAGTGCACGACGAGTGCCCTCACGGAAGGCGACCGCCCGTCAGAACCATGGTGAGACGGTCCGCCGTGTCGCGAACGAGATTGCCGAGGCGGCCGACTTCACCGTCGGGGATGTCGACCTTCAGACCAGTGAGACTGATCGCTCCGACGCACTGACCCTGGTAGTCGAACACGGGGGCACCGACGCAGATGATGCCCTCGGCCTCCTCTTCGTTGTCAATGCCGAAGCCGACCAGTCGGACGCGTTCGAGTTCGTGCAGGAACTCGGGCATCGTCGTGATGGTGTTCGCGGTGTGCGCGTCGAGGCCAACTTCATCGATGACCTTTCGAACGTGGTCTTCGTCGAGCTGTGCGAGGATCACCTTTCCGGCGCCGGTTGTGTGGGGCGACTCTCGCTGTCCGAGTGGTGTGTGGAAGCGCACCGATCCCCTGCCGTCCACGCGTTCGACGAACACGGGAAAGCCGTTGTCATTCATCGCGAGCCGGGCCGTCAAGCCGGTGGCCTCGGTGAGCTCGTGCAAGAGAGGTAGCGCACTCTTGCCGAGCGTCGTCTGCTGGGCAACCAGATCTCCGTAACGAAGCAGTGCGAGTCCGAGTCGGTAGCGCGGGCCGGGGACGTCGATCTGCAGCAGACCGAACTGTGCCAACGTTCGCGCCGCCGCGATCGTCGAACTCTTCGCCATCCCCACCGCCTGGGCGATCTCGGTGAGTGACAGACCGTTCTCGCCGGAAGACGCGACCAGTTCAAGGATCTCCATCGCGCGAGCGACACTCTGAACTTGGTAGCGATTTATCGTCTCATTGTTCGGCATCAGCGAACATAGTACCGAAAGTTCAAGTCCCGTGCTGAAATGGTTGACGTTAGTGGGGAAATGATGCTTGAATGCTGTTTTGGAATAACGAACGGAGTTCTGTGATTCCGAACACGAGTGTTGCGCGCCGCGACCGGGTCGAACATGCTCGTTCTCGGATCGCGTCACTGCGTGATCGTTATCAAGGTCGCGCCCTCGTACTGAGTTCGGTCGGATCGGTCGCCTGGGCGACGGGCGGACTCTCGATTCCTATCGACCGGGTCGCGTCCATCGATCCGATATGGGTGGTCGTCGACGACGACGCGACGACGTTGGTGGCGAACTCGGTCGAGGCGCCGCGCCTACGCGCGGAGTATGAGCTTGACGACCTGGGGTTCTCGATCGAGTCCGCACCGTGGCACGAACCCGATGCTCATGCGCGCGTCGTCGAACGCCTCACCGGCCAGTCGTTGAAAGATTGTCTCGGCGAGAGTGCGGAGTGCGGCGTCAACGTCGCGGCGGACTTGGTGACGGCGCGACTCTCGCTGTGTCCGAGCGAGATCGCGACGATGTCGCGACTGGGCGAGGTGGCCGCTCTCGCGGTCGAGCACGCCGTGAGGTCGTGGGCACCGGGGCGTTCGACGGACTATGACGTCGCGAGCGACCTGCAGGGCGAACTCGAGCAGAACGGCGCCGACGCGGTGTGCCTGATCGTCGGCGGCGACGATCGCGTGCGGCGGTTTCGCCATCCCATCATGGTGGGTTCGCGCGTACGCGAGCTGCTCATGGTGGTGGTCGTCGCGCGTTGCCAAGGTCTGCACGTCGCACTGACGCGGATCGCGACCACGTCGCGCGACGAAACGCTCGAAGCCTCGATCCGCGAAGCCGAAGTCGTGAATCAACGCGTTCTCGCGGCGTCGACGAAGTCGACGACGTGGGGCGAGGCGTACGAGTCGCTCGCCTCGGCGTACCGCGAGGTGGGTCAGCCCGACGCGTGGCGTGAGCACTTCCAGGGCGGGCCGATTGGTTACGCCCAGCGCGAGTTCGAGCTCTCGCCGGAGGCAACATCCAGTGCGTGGTGGTCGCTGCCCATTGGTGAGGACTGCGCGGTCGCGTGGAATCCGAGTCTCGCGGGCGGCGCGAAGATCGAGGACACGTTCATCGTCGACGAAGCGCGGCCGAGGTGCGTGACCGATACTGGTAACTGGCCACGACTCGGCGGCGACGATTCCGGTGCCGCGGTTCTCGTGATGCAGGAATAAAGGGGGGTCACATGACGAGCAGTAATGACATTGTGGGAATTGGCACACCACTGGGGAACAGCGCGTTGCGTAGCGCCTTTGGCGACCACCACGTGTCGATCTCCCCGAGCACGGCACGCTTTCCCGATGGAGAGCAACTGCGCATCGAGATTCCTTCGGTCGAGAATCCACAGGCGATGGCGGCGGTGATCGAAGAGGCGGACCGATTGGGCGTCGTTGTGCACCGTGTTTCTCAGGGAAGCGGCGCCATGTTGCTGACGATCGCCGAGTTACGCGAAATGACGATCATGGGTGCCGATCGCGGTATCGAGGTGAACCTCTTCATTGGACCGAGAGAGGAATACGGCATCGGCGGGACGATCCATTCGAGCGATGGTCGCGCGATGGCCGGTCACCTGCGTGGACTGCACCAGCTGCGCTACGCCATCGAAGACGTCTACCGATCCGTGGAGCAGGGGATCCGCGGCTTCTTGATCGCCGACACCGGCCTTTTGGAGATCCTGGCCACCCTGGTGTCCAAGGGCGAATTGCCCAACGATCTCGTCTTCAAGGCGTCGGCGGTTCTGGCGCCCTCGAATCCCGCGAGTTTCCGCCAACTGGCCACAATGGGCGCGACCACGATCAACGTCCCGTCGGATCTCTCGCTCGGCGAACTGGCCGAGATGCGCGCCGCCGCGCCCACGCCTATTGATCTCTACATGGAGGCCCCTGACGCGCTGGGTGGCATGGTACGTGGACACGAGATCGCCGAGATCGTTCTTGTCGCGGCGCCGCTCTACGCGAAGTATGGACTGCGCAACGCGCGCGCGGTCTATCCGGCCGGCTATCAGGTCATGGATGACGTCGTTAACAACGTGCGCGAGAAGGTTCGCCGCGCGGCGATGTCACTCGAGTGGCTGGATCGATCGGGCCAGGACGTCAGTATCAGCAAGCCCGGCGCCGCCGGCATCGGAGTTCCCGTTCGATGACGTTGCGATCGGGGGCCTGGTTTCAAGGTGACGATGAGGTGGCGCTCGACGCGCGCGTGGCAATGGCCATGAGCGGTCATCCGGTGCACGGCAGCGACGCGCCCGTCATCGGTCTCGCCAACTCGTCCAGTGATCTGAATCCCTGCAATCAGCCGCTCGACGATCTCGTCGCCTCGTTGCGCTTCGGGATCGAAGAGGTTGGCGGTGTCGCGGTGCAGTTCCCGGTGATGTCCCTCGGCGAGGACATCATGAAGCCGGCCGCCATGCTGTACCGCAATCTGGTGGCGATGGAGGTGGAGGAGTCGCTGCGCAGTCAGCCCCTCGACGGTGTGATCGTCCTCGCGGCGTGCGACAAGTCGGTGCCGGCCGGTCTCATGGGTGCCTTCAGTGCGAACCTGCCCACGCTGCTCGTGATGTCGGGTCCACGCCCGAGCGCCCACTTCAAGGGCCGCCGCATCGGCACTGGCACGGACCTGTGGCGTACGTGGGACGAACGGCGCGCCGGGACGATTTCTGATGACGACTGGAAGGATTTCGAGGAAGCGCTGACGCTCGGTCGTGGGACGTGCAACACGATGGGAACCGCGTCGACGATGGGGGTGATCGCCGAGACCCTCGGCCTCGCCTGGCCCGGGGTCACGTCGATTCCCGCCGGGGACGCACGTCACCATGACGCGGCGCGCGAGCTAGGTCGACGCATCGTCGCCATGGTTCGCGACGACGTACGGCCCGACCGTATCGATCGACGCGCGTTCTTGAACGCGACGTCGGTACTGAGTGCCATCGGCGGGTCGACCAACGCCGTGATTCACCTCACCGCGTTAGCCCGGCGCCTCGGAGTGGACTTCACGTTGGACGACGTCGATCGCGCGGGGCGCAGCGTGCCGGTGCTCGCTGACATCGAGCCCAGTGGACAGGGACTTATGGAGGACTTCGACCGAGCGGGTGGTACCCCCGCACTCTGGCGTTCACTCGGTTCGATACTCGACGGTGACGTCGTGACCGCGACCGGCGAGACCATCGCGACCGTCGCCGCTCGTGCGCCGGAGTCGAGCGACGTCATACGTTCCCTGTCCAACCCGATCGACGCCGACGGCGCCTTTCGCGTCGTTCGGGGCAACATCGCCCCCGACGGGGCGTTGATCAAGCGTTCGGCCGCGACGAAGGAACTCTTGGTTCATCGTGGGCCGGCCATCGTGCTGCGGTCCGCAAAGGAAGCGGACGTCTTCAGCTCGTCGACGCTCGAGATCGACCCCTCGAGTGTGCTGGTGCTGGCCGGCGCGGGTCCCGTGGGTGGTCCGGGGATGCCCGAGTGGGGAATGGTCTCACTGCCCCCGAGTGTCCTGCGAGCCGGTGTCACCGACATGGTGCGCGTCACGGACGCGCGAATGAGTGGGACGAGCTTCGGCACGGTGTTCTTGCACGTGGCACCCGAAGCCGCCGCCGGCGGCGCCCTCGGGCTCGTCGAGAGTGGCGACATAATCAGCGTGGACGCAGATGGAGGGACTATCTCACTCGACGTCAGTGACGACGAGCTGGCCGAGCGACGAACCCGACCTGCCGCCCCACGTCGCGTCGAGCGTGGATATGTTTCTTTCTATGCCGCTCACGTGCTGCAGGCACCGGACGGTTGCGACTTCGATTTCCTGGTGGGAACGCCAGGCGAGGCACCTCGGCTCATCGAGCCAGTGGTGGGTAGATCTTGATTGACGTCACGTCAATGAAGGGAGCGGTTGCCAGAGTGGCGGCCGTCATGTGCAGTGAGGGGAACCGAAATGAAAGTGATTAGGAGAAAAGGCGCAGTGGGACTCGTCGCCGCTGCTCTTCTCGCCGGCAGCGTACTGTCCGCTAGTCCGTCGTGGGGGAGCTCTGGCACCGTCACCTTGAACATCTGGGAAAATTACGGAACGGAACAGAACGCTGTTGCCTTGAAGGCCCTGGCGCACGAGTTCACCGTCGAGAATCCCTCGATCAAGATCAACGTGGTTTCCCAGCCGGCCAGCAACTACTTCTCGCTGCTTCAGGCGGCGGCGATTTCAAAGAATGGTCCGGACCTGGCGGTGATGTGGACTGGCCTGTACGCGCTGCAGTACTCGAGCTACCTCGTCAACCTGAAGGGTAAGGTGCCCGCGGCGAGTCTGGCCAAGTTGGAAGGGCTCAACTGGATGTCGCCGGGCTTCAACGCCGCGAACGGACCGCTGGTGTTGCCCCTCGAAACCCAGTTCTACATCGGTTTCTACAACAAGACACTCTTCGCCAAGGCCGGGATCAAGTCGGTTCCCACCGACTGGACCCAGCTGTACGCCGCGTGCACAAAGTTGAAGGCGATCCACGTCACACCCTTTACCTACGGCAACGGTGGTCAGGCGCTCGGCGCGGAGTTCTACCCCTGGTACGACATGAGCTACATGATGATCGGGACGCACTCGGTGGCTGACTGGAAGGGTCTCTACAACGGCTCGATTCCCTGGACGTCATCGGCCAACGTCACGACGCTGGCCAACTGGCACAAGCTGAACTCCATGGGCTGCACCAACCCCGACGTACTCACGAAGACCAACAACATCCAGGACTTCGAGAGTGGCAAGGCCGCGATGCTGATGGACGGAACCTGGGACACGTTGCAGTACACCAAGTCCATGGGCAGCAAGGTCGCTGCGTTCGTGCCACCGTTCTCCACCAAGCCCATCACGGGCGTCGTGCAGTTCCCCGGTGACGGCATCAGCGCCATGAGCTACTCGTCGCACCAGGCCCAGGACATCAAGTTCCTGACCTTCATGACGAGCGCCAAGGCGGCGAGCATCATCAACGCGGCGGGACTGATCCCCGACATCGCCGGGACCAAGACGAGCAACGCGGTGAACCAGCAGATGCTCAACTTCGTCACCGTCGGTCACCTGAAGCCGTACCCGATGCTCGACAACGTCGTGCAGGCGAACGTCGTCAACGCCGGCTCGAAGGTGCTGCCCACCGTCTTGAACGGCCAGGACACGCCGACGGGCGCGTTGGCAAACATGAAGCAGACACTGCTCCAGCTTCCCGCGTCCCAGCGCGGCAGCAAGTACGCCGGATAACCCTCGGTAATAGGACTGGTCGGCGCGACGTGACGTCGCGCCGACCAGCCTGTTGCCCTTACCTGAGAGCAGTATTCCGATGAGTACGAGTTCTACCGTGACGGTGCCGAACGCGACGCCGCGTGCGACGCGTCGAGCCTCCACCTCGTTACTCACCAAACGGCGTCGGCGCGTCGGCGTCGTGTTGACGATTCCCGCGTTCGTGCTGGTCGGGCTCTTGATCGTGTGGCCGATTCTCCAGGCCGTGTACTACTCGATGACCTACTGGGACGGACTGACCACCCAGTGGATCGGACCATCGACCTGGTGGCAGGCACTGCACAATCCCACGATGTGGCGGGCGCTCGAGAACAACGCGCTCCTGCTGCTCGCGGTGCCGTTCGCGCTGGCGATCCCACTTGCGGTGGCGGTCATGCTGCACCAACGCGTCGCCGGCTGGAAGGTCTTTCGATCGATCTACTTCTTGCCCACCGCGATCTCGTGGGTCGTCATTGGTCTCGTCGCCGAGCACTTCTTCGCGTACTCGGGCACGTTGAATTCGCTGCTCGGTGACGTCGGGATCTCCAACGCCCACACCGACCTGCTCGGCTCGGAGTCGACCGCCCTCATCGCGCTCGGGATCACCTTCATCTTCTCGATGATCGGCACGAACACGATGTTGTTCTTGACCGGGCTCGCGACGCTCGACACGAGTCTCGAAGAGGCGGCGCGCATCGACGGGGCGAGCGCGTGGCGGATCTTTCGCCACATCACGTTGCCCCACCTCAGTCGCTTCATTCAATTGGCCTTCGTGATGACGATCATCTCGGCCTTCTCCGCCCTGTTCAGCCTCATCTTCGTCATGACCGGTGGCGGGCCGGGGTACGCCACGACGACGATGGAGTTCCTCGTCTACCAGACCGGCTTCAACCAGAGTCAGTTCGGCACCGCGGCACTCTACGGTCTCATCCTCTTCCTGATCACGGCCGTCGTCGGCATCGTCCAGTTGCGCCTCATCGGGGCGAACGACTCGTGAACACGCTCACCGCCTCGCCACCCACCCGACTGCGTTCGCCGCGGCGCCGACGGGTGACGCGCGGCGTGATCTTCATCGCGATGGTCGTCATGGCGATCGTCATGCTCTATCCCTTTGCCGTCATGCTGTTCACGAGCTTTAAGACCGAGAACCAGTATCTCGCCGGGCACGGTACCTCGACCCAGAGTTGGCACCAACTCGCCTCGTCGTTGCCGATCTTCCAGCAACTGCTCAACTCGACCATCGTGTGTTCCGCGTCGATCGCGATCATCCTCGTTGTCGGGGTGATGGCCGGTTTCTCGTTCGCCAAGCTGCAGTTTCGATTCGCCAATTTGATCTTTCTCGCGATGGTGAGCGCCATGATGGTGCCGCTCCAGGCGATCCTGATACCCGAGTACGTCAACGTGGCCCGATTCGGGCTCACCAACGGTTACCTCGGCGCCGTGCTCGTCTACGCCGCGCTCGGCACACCGTTTTCGATCTTCCTCTTCACGACCTACTTCCGTCGCGTGCCCGACGAACTCATCGAGGCCGGGATCGTGGACGGTCTGGGGTACTGGGGGGTCCTCTGGCGCCTCGCCCTGCCCATGGCCCTGCCCGCGATCGCGACCGTGACGGTGTTGCAGTTCATTCAGATCTGGGACGACCTCCTCGTCGGGCTCCTGTTCCTCCAGAACCCGGCGGAGCGGCCGATCACCGTCGGCCTCGCGGCCCTCGCGGCGGGACGCACCACGTCGATTCCCCAGCTGATGGCGGGATCGTTGGTGTCGGCCCTGCCGGCGATGCTCGTCTATCTCGGATTCCAGCGCTTCCTCGTGCGGGGCCTGACACTGGGGATCGATCGATGACGTTGATGATGAGGAGAGACCGCCGTGGCTGAAATTGTGTTTGATCGGGTAGCCAAGATCTTCCCCGGAGGGACCGTGGCGGTCGAAGAACTCTCGCTGACGGTCGCCGAGGGGGAGTTCATGGTGCTCGTCGGCCCCTCGGGCTGTGGCAAGACGACGGCGCTGCGCATGATTGCGGGCCTCGAGGAGATCACCGACGGCGTGGTCTCGATCGGCGGCCAGGTCGTGAACAACGTGCTGCCGAAGGACCGAGACATCGCGATGGTCTTTCAGAACTACGCGCTCTACCCCCAGATGACGGTGGGTCAGAACATGGGCTTCGCCCTGAAGATCCGTAAATTGCCCAAGGACGAGATCAATCGTCGCGTGCAGGAGGCGGCGAAGATCCTGCGCCTCACCGAGTACCTCGACCGGCGCCCCAAGGCCCTGTCGGGCGGACAGCGCCAACGCGTCGCGATGGGTCGGGCGATCGTTCGTGAGCCCCAGGCCTTCTTGATGGACGAGCCGCTGTCCAATCTCGACGCGCAGCTGCGCGTCGAGATGCGTACCGAGATCACGAGAATCCAGCGCCTCCTCGGCGTGGCGACGATCTACGTCACGCACGACCAGACCGAAGCGATGACGATGGGCGACCGCGTCGCGGTGATGCGCGCCGGCGCACTGCACCAGGTTGCGACACCCCAGGATCTCTACGACCACCCCATCAACGAGTTCGTCGCCGGGTTCATTGGTTCGCCGCCTATGAACCTCATCCTCGCGTCGCTGCAGGACGAGAACGGCGAGCTCGTCCTGCGCTTTGGGGATCAGAGCGTGGTCGTGCCCTCGTCGTACCGCACGAGTCACCGACTGGCCCACCTGATCGGCGCCCGGGTCGTCTTCGGGATACGTCCCGAGGACCTCGAACTCGCCAGCGGTGAGGGAGGCGCCCTGCTCGAGGCGATCGTGGACCTGCGCGAGGCGCTCGGATCGGAGAAGTTGGCGTATCTCTCCTTTGGCGCGGACACCGAAATCGTCCAACAGGAGACGCCACGTGACGACGGCGTGCCGGTGCGGCGCAGGTCGCGCGTCGTCGCTCGACTGCGCGCGCGCGCTGACGTGCACGAAGGTGGACGAGTCACGCTTCGCCTGAACGCCGACAACTTCCACTTCTTCGACCCCGAGACGGGCGCGTCGCTGCGCGTCGGAGCGTCGTGAGTCCCGCGCACCTGCCCGAGTCGCTCGACCTTCGCGTGCTCGCCGAAGGTCTCGACCACGCCGAAGGGATCTGCTGGGACCCGACGCGCCAGTGTCTGTGGGCGGGCGGCGAAGCGGGTCAGATCTACCGGATCGAACTCGACGGCACCGTCGTCGTCGAAGAGGTCATCACGTGGGGCGTGCTGCTCGGCATCGCGCTGGACGACGAGGGGACGCTCTACCTGTGCGACGTCGGTAATCACACCGTGTGGTCCTGGCTACCCGGCGACGCGCCGGCACGCTACGGCGACGAGATCAATTACCCGAACTATCCGGCCTTCGGTCCTGACGGGACACTGTACGTGTCCGACTCCGGATCGTTCCACATGCCGAGCGGATCGATCGTCGCGATAGGACGCGACGGGACCTCTGCTCGACTCGACCTCGAACCGATTGCCTTCGCCAACGGGCTCGCGGTACGCGACGACCACCTGTACTACATCGCGTCGGCGTTGCCCGGCGTGTGGCGTGTGGCGCTGAGCGGTGGTTCCACTGAACTGGTGACGATGTTGGAGCGTTGCGTGCCCGACGGCCTCGCTTTCGACCTGCGTGGTGCGCTCTACGTCTCGTGCTATCAACCCAATCAACTCTGGCGTCTGGACCCGTCGGGGGAGTTGACCTGTCTGTTCGACGATTGGACGGGCGAGAGCATCCTCTCGCCGACGAACCTTGCGTTCTACGGCGAGCAACTCGACCGGGTGGCGCTCGCGTCACTGTGTGGGCACACGCTGACGTCGATCTCGGTCGGCGTCGCGGGCGAGCCGTTGGGTCGCCCCCACGAGAAGGAGGCGTGATGGCGCACGTCGTGAGCGTCAATCCCGTGAGTGGGGAGCGCCGCCTCTTGGGGTTCGACGAATCAACGGCCGACGAGGTCGCGGCGGCGGGCGTCGCGTCCGACGAGGCCGCGCAGTGGCTGGCCCGTCAACCGCTCTCGTGGCGCGCCAACCTGCTCGACGCGATGGCCGGCTCGCTCGAGGCCGACGCCGAGACCATCATCGCGAGCG
>Ga0207927_1000362_pt1 | contig 19350 bp, 16 predicted proteins | sample NGESurdeep072012_2_FD_184456 | JGI IMG/M metagenome (GOLD analysis project Ga0207927, IMG submission 184456) | Arctic peat soil microbial communities from Barrow, Alaska - NGEE Surface sample 210-2 deep-072012 (SPAdes) | ecosystem: Environmental > Terrestrial > Soil > Wetlands > Peat ... | reverse complement strand
GGGGGCGGGGACCGGGGCGCGGGGGGAGGCCGACACGGGCGGCGTGCTCTGCGCTGGCGGGGCGGGAGCGGGAACCGGGGGACGCAGGCCTGGGGTTGCGCTCGCCGCCTGCGCGGCGCCCGCAGCCGAAGCCGGCGCCCCCGCGCCCACCGGCGAAGCGGGCTGCCCAGGTGGCGCTCCCGGCCGGCTCTGCGGCGGGGTCCCCGGCTGCGCGGCCGGGGCGGCCTGCCCCGGTGCCGGCTGCTGGCCGGCAACCGGCTGTGCAGGTGGCGCGGCTGCTTGTCCGGATGCCGGCGCGGGCTGGCCCGGCACGGCGGCGCGGCCGGGAGCGGCGGGCAGCGCGGGCGATCCCGCGGCAGCCGTCGTCGCAGCAGCGGGCGCACTTGGCAGCGGCAGCGGCACCGGCACCGCAGGCGTTCCCGCCGCGGTGAGCGCCTGCCCTGGGGCCGCGGCCGTCGGCGCCGGTGCCCCCGCCACGCGCGTGGCGGGACCCGCGCCCGTGGCGGCGGCGCGGTTGTGGATGGGCGCTGCGCGCGGAACCGGTCGCACTCCCTGGGCCGCTGCGCCCTGCTGCTGCAGGCGCGCGGCCGCGGCGGCGGCCACCCGCTGCTCCACGTCGGCGTCCCGCTCGGGGGCCCTGCCGGCCCACTCACGCAGGCGTTTGAGCTCGCGCCCCTGTGAGAAGACGAGCAGCGAGAGCACCGCGATGCCCACCAGGGCGGCGAAGGCCACGATCGCCCCGATCTGGGTGAATGTGCTCGAGAGCGAGAGCGCGAGCGGCGAGATGGTCATGAATTCGGGGAGTGTACGAGGGGAGCAGGCGCCTCGCGCTGACTCTCGGGGGCTGGAGCTGCGGCAGCGGCTGCGCCGCCACTCGGCGTGGGGGGACGCCCGGGGGCGTCTCGCTGCTCGCCCGGCGCCACATGGCGCTCGGCAGAGAGCTCGGATACCTTGGCGGCGAGGCCGGCGGCATCGCCCTCGAGCACCAGCAGCCCGATCTCCGCGAACATCGACTCGACCGCCTGCACGGCCAGGGGCTCGCGGTCGGCGAGCAGGATCTTCTCGGCCTCGGTGGCACGCGGGCGCTCATAGCTGTTGAACAGCTCCTCATGGAGCTTCTCTCCCGGGCGCGCGCCGACGATCTCGATGTCGATGTCGCGGTCGGGATCCAGCCCGGAGAGGTCGATCATGGCGCGTGCAAGCTCCACGATCCGGACGGGCTCGCCCATGTCGAGCACGAACACGTCCGCTCCCCTGCGTGCGGTGCCGCTGGCCGCGCCGCTCGGACGAGCGTCCCCGGCTCCGGCCGCGAGGGCGCCCGAGCGGATGATCAGCTGGACGGCCTCGGGGATCGTCATGAAGTAGCGGGTCATCCGCTCGTCGGTGACCGTCACCGGACCGCCCCGCTCGATCTGGCGGCGGAAGATCGGCACCACGCTCCCGGAGGAGCCGAGGACGTTGCCGAAGCGAACCGCCGCGTAGCGGGTGCCCGGGAAGCGGGCGGTGGCGGCCTCGAGGGCGAACTCGGCCAGTGCCTTGGAGGCGCCCATGACCGTGGCGGGCGCGACGGCCTTGTCGGTGGAGACGAGCACGAAGCGGGCGATCCCGAGCTCGCCGGCCACGTGCGCGACGAGCCGCGTCGCGATCGCGTTGTTGCGCACGGCCTCCACCGGGTTCGCCTCCATCAGGCCCACGTGCTTGTAGGCGGCCGCATGGAAGACGACCGTGGGGCGGTACTCGGCGAAGACCTCGCGCATGCGCTCCTCCTCCTTGCAGTCGGCCAGCACGGCCGCCAGCATCGAGGGCGGGACGTGACGCTCGTCCTCGAGCTCGCGCTGGATCGAGAAGAGGTTGTCCTCGGCGTGGTCGAGCAGCACGATCCGGTGCGGCTCCACGCGCGCGATCTGGCGGCAGAGCTCGGCTCCGATCGAGCCACCGGCGCCTGTCACGAGCACGGTCTCGCCGGCCAGGTAGGCGCCCACGCGCTCGAGCTCCATGTGCACCGGCTCGCGCCCGAGCACGTCCTCGACGCGCACCTCGCGCATCTGGCGCGCGAGGGCACCCCGTGTCTGCAGCAGCTCGAACACGGTCGGCAGCGTCCGCACGGGAATCGAGCGCGCGCGGCACTCGCGCACGATCCGTGCCCGTGTGGAGCCCGGCGCCGAGGGGATCGCGATGATCACTTCGTCGGGCTCGGCCTCGTCGAGGATCCGCGGGAGCTCGCCTTCGGTGTTGCCCCGCACGCGCACCCCGTCGATCCGCAGCCCCCGCTTGCCCGGGTCGTCGTCGAGGAAGCCCACGGGCAGCAACCCCAGCTCGCGGTTGCGCAGGATCTCGCGCACGACCATCCGCCCGCCCTCGCCGGCGCCGGCGATCATCACCGTTCGCTGGCCCTTGCCCCCGCCACGAAAGGCGGCGAGCGGGCGGCGCTCGTAGACGCTGCGGGCCACGGCGCGTATGCCCACGAGGAAGACCAGCGCCAGCAGCGCGAACAGGACGGTGACGCCGTTGGGCAGCAGGATCGCCGAGGTGCCGTGGTGCGTGGCGCGCTCGACCGGGCGTATCACCACGATCGCGACCACCACGAGCAGCACGATCAGCGCCACCGCCCGCACCACCGCCTCGTAGTCGCGCTGTCCCGCATAGCGCCAGCGGCGCTGGTAGACGCGCGAGAGGACGAGCACGGGCAGGCTCCCCGCGAGCACCCACCAGAGGGTCCGTTCGCGCAGGTGCTCGTAGTAGCCGGTCGGGCCATGCTCGAAGCGCAGCTGGAAGGCGAGGTAGTACGCGAGCGCGACCAACGCCCCGTCCACTGCGAGCTGCGGCAGCGAGTGACGGTGGAGGGGTAGGGCCGCCGAGCGGATCCGTCGGCGCATTGTGCAGATTGTAAGGGCCTATGCGGACTCGGGCGCGCCTGGGGCGCTTGCACCGGAGGCTCGCCCGAGGGGCGTGAGCAGCAGATCCAGGAGCGTCCCGGGGTCGCGGCGGACGCGCGCGGCCGCGGCGGAGCGCTCGCGCCGGCCGAGCGGGAGCTCCTCGGGGGCGGTGAGCATGCGCAGCCGGCCTTCGGCGATCAGGCGCTCGTCGACCGCCCCGAGACGGCCCTGGAAGGTGGTGTAGACGGGCGTGCCGAGCGCCACGGCCTCGCGGTTCATGGTCCCGCCGGCCGAGATCACCAGGTCCGCGTGAGCGATCAGGGACTGGGCGTCGATGGCGTGCTCCGGCACGACGAAGCCGCCTGCGGCCCGCAGCTCCTCGCGCTGGGACTCCACGCGGGGGAGCACCACCGTCTGGGTCCCCAGCTCGGATGCCGCGCGCTGCAGGCGGTCGAGCACGCGTGCGAACAGGTCGTTCTCGAAGCGGTGGTACAGCGAGACCACGGGGGGGGTGCGCACGACCACGATCGGGCGCTCGGCGTCGAGGCCGAGCTCGTCGAGGACCGCTCCGTCGGGCTCGAAGTCCGCGAGGTAGTACTCCTCCTTGAGGCCCTCGTAGGCGTGCACCTTGCCGCGGGCGCCATAGCGGTCCAGGCGCGCCGGCGGTATCGCGTCCGGGACCACGACCGCGGCGGCCAGGCGGCAGTTGACGTTGTGCTGGACGGTCGCCCACTCGTAGTCGAACATCGTGGAGCTGGGGATCCGCAGCAGGGCAGCGGCGAGCGTGACGTCGTTGGAGCCGTGCCCGAGCGCGATGTCGAAGCCGCGACCGCCGCGCGTCCGGCGGTCGGCCCTGGCCCAGCGCACGAGCGCGGCCGTGCGCGACGCCATGCCCACGGCCTTGGCCGCCACGCGCCCGCCGCGGTGACGTCCGACGGCGGTGTGGGCGACGCCGAGGCGCTCGCACAGCTCGAGTGTCTGGGCGAAGTCGCGGGCCGTCACCGCCACCTCGTGGCCGTCCGCGCGCAGGAGCTCCACGACCGGTCGCATCACGAGCACATGGGGGCTGTTCGTCAGGTCGATCCAGACGCGCATCGGCGACGGACGGTAACGATCGACGGACGGCGGGGTCTGCGGGTGTCCTCCTGCGATGCCGGTATCGTTGCCGACCATGCTCGTCCTCGCATCGATCTCCGAATCGGTGGTCAACGTGGCGTGGCACTTCGTCCGTGACGCTGGGCTCCCGGCGGTGTTCATCCTGATGGTCGCCGAGAGCGCCTGCATCCCGATCCCGTCGGAGGCCACCATGCTGTTTGCCGGCTTCGCGGTGGCGGATCCCGGCCAGAGCAGCGCGCACCACCATCTGACCCTCCTGGGGATCGTGGTGGTCGGCGTCCTCGGGAACCTGGTCGGTTCCTGGATCGCCTATGGCGTGGGGCGCGCCGGGCGTCTGGAGTTGGTCGAACGCCACGGCCGCTGGCTGCACATCAAGCCCAGCCACATAGCCTGGGCGGACCGCTGGTTCGACCGCTACGGGGCGCCGGCGATTCTCGTCAGCCGCATCCTGCCGATCATCCGCACCTTCATCTCACTCCCGGCGGGCGTTGCGCGAATGCCGTTCGGGCGCTTCACCGCGCTGACGCTGCTGGGGTGCGTCCCGTGGGTGCTCGGCCTGGCCCTGGCCGGCGAAGCCGTGGGCCACAACTGGACGAGCACGCGCAAGGGCTTCGAGTACGTCGACTACGCGATCGTCGCGCTGGTGGTGATCGGCGTCGTGTACCTCGTCGTGCGCCGGCGGCGAGGACGCCGCGAGCCGGCGACCGATGCGGCCGGCTGAGAGCGCCCTCTCGATTCGCCACGCCGTGGCGCTGGGCCTGCTGCAGGGTCCCGCGGAGCTGCTGCCGGTCTCATCCTCCGGGCACACCACGCTGTTGCCCTGGCTGGCCGGCTGGCCCTACGCGGAGCTCGACGGAGAGCTGCGCAAGTCCTTCGAGGTGGCCCTGCACGCCGGAGCCGGGGCGGCCCTCGCGATCGACATGCGCCGGGAGCTGCTCGAGCAGGCGCGGGGCATGAGCTCCGATCGGGCGGCGGTTCTGGCTCTCTCACTGGCGCCGGCCGCGCTCACGGGATTCCTCCTGCGCGCTCCGATCGAGCGCCGCCTCGGCGGCCCGCGCTCGGTCGCCGCGGGCCTGGCTTTGGGGGCGATCGCGATGGCGCTGGCTGACGCCCGCCGCCCGGCCGAGGGCCGCGCGAGCGCAGAGGCGGGCCCGTGCGACGGGCTGGCGCTGGGCGTCGCTCAGGCCGCCTCGCTGATCCCGGGGGTCTCCCGCAACGGCGCCGCCCTCACCGCCGCGCGCGTGCGCGGCTTCTCGCGGCGGGACGCGCAGACGCTGTCGTGGGAGGTCGCGCTGCCGGTGCTCGGAGCGGCGAGCGTGCTGAAGGGCTCCCGCCTTCTGTCGGGCCGCGGGGCACCGCCGCCGCAGGCGCGCCCGGCGCTCGCGGCGGCCACCGCCAGCGCGTTCTTCTCCACCGCGCTCAGCGCGCGGGTGCTGAGGCGGACGGGGGGCACCCGCTCGCTGGCGCCCTACTCGCTCTACCGCTGCCTGCTGGCCGGCGCGGTGATGATCCGCCTGCGGCGCGCGGGGTAGGGGCGGTGGGCATTCTCGGAACGCTGATCGGTGGGCGCTACAGGCTCGACGCGGAGATCGGGCGGGGGGGCATGTCGACGGTGTATCGCGCCTTCGACATCGTTCTGGAACGCCCGGTGGCGATCAAGATGATGCACCGCGAGATCGCGGCCGACTCCGATCAGCTGGAGCGCTTCCGCAGGGAGGCTCGCTCGGTGGCCCAGATCAACCACCCCCATGTGGTGCGGGTGATCGACGCCGGCGAGGAGCCGTCCCCCGACGGCACGCCGGTCGGCCCGGCTGGCGCCGTCGGGACCCCCTACATCGTGCTCGAGTACATCGAAGGCGAGACCCTCAAGGATGTCATCCGCCGCGAAGCGCCACTGGAGATACCGCAGGCGCTCGCCTATGCGATCGAGATCGCGCGAGCGCTCGGGGCGGCGCACGAGCGCCAGATAGTCCACCGCGACGTCAAGCCGCACAACGTCCTGATCAGCGAGGAAGGCGGCGCCAAGATCACCGACTTCGGGATCGCGCGCACGCTCACCGAGGAGGGCCTCACGATGGCCGGGAGGGTCCTCGGGACGACCGACTACGTCTCGCCCGAGCAGGCGCTCGGACATCCCGTGACGGTGCAGTCGGATCTGTATTCGCTCGGCGTGGTCCTCTACGAGATGCTCACCGGCGAGGTTCCGTTCCACGGCGAGACGCCCGTGGCGGTGGCGATGAAGCATGTCCGCGAGGACATTCCCGATGTGCAGCTGCGCCGCCCGGCGCTCTCGGCCGCGACCGCCGCCGTGGTCGATCGCGCGGTCGCCAAGGATCTTTCCCGCCGCTACCCCGACGCTGCGAGCCTCCTCGCCGACCTCGAGGACGCGCTCGCCCTGGAGGCCGCGCGCTCCGGCCAGGCCACGGGCGAGGTGACCACGGTGCTGCGCTCGCTTCCCGGGGGCACGCGCAGGCGTCTGCCATGGCGTATGCGTCACCCGGCGCGCTGGGCCGTCTCGCTGGCCCTGCTGGGCGCGACGGTGGCGATCGTGCTCGTGGTGCTGGCGGGACAGACGCACAAAGGCACCGGCGTCGCCGCCAACGTCCCGGAACGCCCCGGGCTCGAGCAGGTGGCGCTCAGCCAGACGGCGGCGCATGACTACAACCCGTTCGGCACCGGCCCTGAAAACCGCGACCTCATCGACAACGTGGTCGACAACGACCCCAACACGACCTGGAGCACAGAGCAGTACTACGAACACTCGCTGCGCAAGCCCGGGGGCGTCGGTCTCGGGCTGTATCTGGATGCCGCCCCGAGGGTGGCAGCCAAGGCCCTGGAAATCCAGACGCCGACCCCGGGCTTCGCCGCCCAGCTGTATGTGGCAAACCACATCGACCTCTCCCAGCCCTACGGCTCCTCGGAGTCGCTCGCCGCGCGCGGGTGGCAGGGGCCGGTCGGCTCGAGCGGATACGTGCGCAACGGGCAGCGCATCCAGCTCGACCTCGGCGGGCGCGCCTACCGCTACTACCTCGTGTGGATGACCGCGCTGCCGCCCAACAGGGAGTCGGCCACGATCGCCGATCTGACGCTGTTCAGGTGAGGACGTCCCTGACCGGTCAGTAGCTGTAGGCGCGGCGCGCCTCGTGGCGCTCGCGGGCGAGCGTGCACAGGCGCTCCACCAGCTCCGGGTAGGGGACCCCGGAAGCATCGAGGAGCTTGGCGTAGACGCTCGTGGGCGTGAAGCCCGGCATCGTGTTCAGCTCGTTGACCACGACGCTCTCGCCGTCCACGAAGAAGTCCACGCGCGCCAGGCCCTCGCAGCCGCTGGCGAGGAAGGTCTCGACGGCCAGCTCGCGCACCCGCTCGCGCGCGGTCGCGGAGATTCCGGCGGGCATCTTCAGCTCCATGGCGCCGGCGGAGTACTTCGCCTCGTGGTCGTACCACTCTCCTGCCAGGACGATCTCTCCGGGCTCGGATGCGAACGCGAGCGGGCCGCCCCCTTCGCGTTCGTGGCGCCTGGTGCCGAGCACGCCGCACTCGACCTCCACGCCACGCGCCATCGCCTCCACGATCACCAGGCTGTCGTAGCTGAAGGCCTGGCGCAGCGCCGCCTCGAGCTCCGCCGGATCGTCCACCTTCACGATGCCGACCGAGGAGCCGAGGTGCGCGGGCTTGACGAACACGGGCAGCCCGAGGCGGGGGATCTGCTCCATGCCTCGCGCGATGCTCTCGGCGCGGACGCCCGCGTAGTCGACCTGCGCAATCCCCACCGCCGACATCAGCTCCTTGAAGAGCACCTTGTCCAGGCACACCGCCGAGGCGGCCACGCCGGCCCCCACGTAGGCCACGTCGAGAGTCTCGAGCAGCCCCTGCACGGTGCCGTCCTCGCCGAAGGGGCCGTGCAGGACCGGGAAGACCACGTCGACGCCCAGCAGACCGCCCCCTGGGGTCACGCTCAGCTCCTGCCCGTCGCGGCGCCAGGCACCGTCGCGGCCGACCTCGACCCACACGACGCGGTGCCCGCGGGCGAGCAGCCCGTCACCGACGCTCGCGGCCGAGGCGAGCGACACCTCGTGCTCGGAGGAGCGCCCGCCGGCGAGCACGGCGACCCGCAGCGACTGCTCGATCGGCTCGGCGCTCACGGCCGCCATCACCCGGACGCGGCCGGCGGCGTGGGCGCTGGCGGCGTGGGCGTGGTGGTGGTCGTCGTGGTAGGGGTGGTCGTCGTCGTGGTGAGCACGCCGACGGTGATCGTCACCGTGGCGTCCTTGCGGGCCTTGGCGCCGCCGGCGGGATTCTGTTCCAACACCATCCCGGCCTGTGCCGGTTCGGTGGTGGACTGGGACACGGCCTTCGGCTTGAAGCCCGCCTGTTCGAGGGCAGCCGCGGCCTTGGTCTCGCTCTGCCCGACCACGTTCGGGACCGCCGATTCCTTCGGCGCCTGAGCGACCGTCAGGTTGACCTTGTCTCCGGCGTGCAGCGAGGAGCCCGTGGTGGGCGACTGCGAGAGCACCGTCCCCGGCGAGTCGCTGCTCGAGACGCGTTGGGTCACGGTGCCGACGCCCAGTTCGACGTTGGTGAGCGTCGCTTCGGCGGCCGACAGCGACCCCCCGACCACGTCGGGCACGCGCACGGGCGCCGGCCCGCTGGAGACGAGCACGGTGACCGCACTGCCCTCCTGGAGCTCGGTTCCGGCGGAGGGTTCGGTGCCGATCACGCGCCCAGCGGAGATCGTGGAGCTCGACTCCTTCTTGGTCGTCGGCTTGAAGCCGGCTTTCTTCAGCTTCGCGACGGCCTGCGTGCCAGTCAGCGCGGTGACGTCGATCAGCGCTGCGCTGCCCGGGCCCTCGGAGACGACGATCTTCACGCGGCTGCCCTTTGCGACCGCGCTACCGGGCGACGGCGACTGGCTGATGACCCGATCGGGTTCGACCGTGGTGCTCGGCGACAACGAGGACTCCGGTTCCAGGCCCACGCGCCTGAGCATGCCGCCGGCGCTCAGTTCGCTCTGGCCGGTGACATCGGGCACGGTGACGGTGTGCTTGGACTGCGCCAGCACGAACACCAGCACGGCCACGCCCGCCAGCGCCAGCGCCGCGAGCGCCCACCACAGGGCCCGGCGCCTGCGGCCTTTCTCCTCGCCCGCGGGGTACTCCTCTCTGAGCGGCCCGCCCGGCGCGAGCAGCAGCGCTCCCGTCGGGCCATCCATCGGCGGGGTCGCGGGCGGGACGTGGCGGGGCTCGTAGGCGCTCGCGACCGCGGCGCCGGAGAAGGCGGGGAGCGCGTCGCGCTCGTGCTGGAGCGCGACGATCAGCTCATCGGCGTCGGCGTAGCGCGCGGAGGGGTCCTTGGCCAGCGCGCGCAGGACCACGGCGTCGAGCGAGGGGGGCAGCGCCGGGTTCAGCTCGCTGGGCGCCCGCGGCGTGGCGGAGACCTGCTTGAAGGCGATCGCCACGGCGGTCTCGCCCTCGAATGGCACGACTCCGGTCAGGAGCTCGTAGAGGATGACTCCCACCGAGTAGAGGTCCGAGGCGCCACTGACCGCGTAGCCCTGCGCCTGCTCGGGGGAGAGGTACTGGGCGGTGCCCATGATCGAGCCTGTCAGCGTCATGTCCGAGGCTCCGGCACGGGCGATCCCGAAGTCGGTGACCCGCGCCCGGCCCTCCTCGTCGATGATCACGTTGTGGGGCTTGAGGTCGCGGTGGATGACGCCACGGCGGTGGGCGAAGCGGGCGGCGCGCAGGATCTGGATCACGATCTCGATCGCCATCGCCGGTTCGAGCGGCCCCTGTTCCCGCACGATCGTCTTCAGCGAGCGCCCAGCCACGTACTCCATGGCGATGTAGTAGGTGCCGTTCCACTCGCCGCGGTCGAAGATCCCGACGATGTTGGGGTGCGACAGCGCGGCCGCGCTGGAGGCCTCGCGGCGGAAGCGCTCGACGAACTCCTGGTCTTCGGCGAAGTGGTGGTGAAGGACCTTGACCGCCATCTCCCTGCCCAGCAGCTGGTCCTGGGCGAGGTAGACGTCGGCCATGCCGCCAGAGCCCAGGCGCGAGATGACGCGGTAGCGGCCGTCGATGATCGTCTCCGGATCAATCATGCAGGAGCCTTTCGATGACTTCGCGAGCGACCGGCGCGGCAAACGCGGCGCCCTGGCCCGGCACCCCCTGGAGCGTCACGGCGATCGCCACCCGCGGGTTGGCGGCGGGCGCGAAGGCGATGAACCAGACGTTGTTGATCGTGTTGCCGATCTGCGTCTCGGCCGTGCCGGTCTTGCCCGCGACCTGCACGCCGGGGATCTGGGCGGAGGTGCCGGTGCCTTCGTTGACGACCGCTTCCATCATCGCCGTGACCGCCGCGGCCGTCGACGGTTTCATCACGACCGACTGGACCCGCGGCGCGACCCGCTCCACGGTGCGGCCTTCGGAGTCGACGATCCGCTGTGTCATGTGAGGAACCATCAATCGTCCGCGGTTGGCCACGGCGGCGGCGACCTCGGCCATCTGCAGCGGAGTGACTTCGAGCTTGTCCTGGCCGATGCCCATGCGCCCGACGTCCACGCTCGGGCTGGTGGGCGGGATCACCCGTTCGCCTTCGTGCTCGCCACTGGCGGACATCTCGTCAGCCGGATAGTCCAGCTCGGGCTTGCGGTTGAAGCCGAAGCGATCCATGTAGCGCGCGAGCGTGCGCTTGCCCAGGCGCTCGGCCACCTGCGCCCACACGGTGTTGACGGATTTGGCGAGCGCCTGCGTCAGTGTGATCTGCCCGAGGCTCTCGTTTTCGTCGTTTTTCAGTGGGACACCGGAGATGGGAACGTTGTTGCGTCCGCTGACGGTCGATTCGCGCGTGAAGGCTCCCGTGTCGATCGCGGCGGTGGCGGTGAGCACCTTGAAGGTCGAGCCGGGCGCGTAGCCGAACTGGGTGGCGCGGTTGATGAGCCTACCGCTGGGATCGCCTTTGATCGCGGCTGCGCTCGCGCTCGCGCGCAGCGAGCTCGGGTCATAGCCGGGCGATGACGCCATCACCTCGACCGAGCCGCTGCGCGGATCCAGCGCGACCACCGCTCCCTTGTGTCCCACGAGCGCCGCGTTGGCGACCTTCTGGGCGGCGGGGTCCAGTGACGTGACGACCTTCTCCCCCACCGGCTTCTTGCCCTGGAGCTGGTTGAGGATCGTCTGCAGGTTGCTCGCGCCTTCCCCGCTCAGCTGCGCGTTTCGATAGCGCTCGAGGCCGACGCTGCCGAGGGTCGTGAAGTAGTAGCCGACGGCCTGGGCGAACTCGCCCCCGGTGGGATATGAGCGTTCGAAGGTTCCTTCCCCACGGGGCACGCTGCGAGCCAGCACCGTGCCGTCCCCCGCAACGATCGGCCCACGGTCGATCCGCTGCTGCTCGAGCAGGTTGCGCGCGTTGAGGCCGTTGTGACGCAGCGATGACGCTTCGAAGACGCTCCAACGCGAGGTGAACGCGATCAGCAACGCGAACAGCAGCGCGACGAGGCCGTAGAGGCGGATGATCGGACGGTTCACAGCGAGCGCCTCATTCGAGCTGCCCGAGTTCGAGGCTGCGGATCAGCGAGGCGCCATCGCCTTCGGAGCGCAACGAGTGGTCGAGCAGCGTATGGCGGCGCTGCGGCGAGAGCGTGGAAGCGCTCACCCCGGAGACGTAGTCGCTGCTGTAGAGCTCCAGGTCGCCGGGCAGGCGATAGGGAACCCCGCGGAACAGCGTGACCAGCCCGCGACCGTCGGTGCCGACGAAGTAGACGGACTGCAGCGCCAGGTAGGCGCCCGCTCCGAGGATGCCCACGATCGCGAGCGTCACCGCGAGCGCGCCCGCGCGGCGCAGCCCCCTGCGACGAGAGCCGTGCGCGGCGGCGATGGCGGGCTCGCCGCCGGGACGCGGCCGACGCGGCGGGCGCACGGGACCCTGCGACGGCACGGGACTCTGCGGGGGCACGACGGCGGCCATACCGGTCGCCGTCACGTGCTCGGGCAGCCCGGAGGGCTCCCCCGCAACGACCTCCTCGAGGCGCAGCAGCAGCACCGTGACGTTGTCGCGTCCCCCCGCCTCGTTGGCGGCCGCGATCAGCGCCTCGCCGGCGTCGTGCAGGCGAGTGCGCGCGCGCAGCACCGCGGCTATCTGCTCCTCGGAGATCATCGTGGTCAACCCGTCGCTGCACAGCAGGTAGACGTCGCCTGCGCGAGCGCGAAACGAACGGGTGTCGACCTCCACTGTCCCCTCCGGCCCGAGCGCGCGGGTGATCACCGAGCGCTGCGGGTGCTCGACGGCTTCCTCTGGCGTCAGGCGCCCCTGGCGCATCAGCTCGTCCACGAGCGAGTGATCGTCGGTCAGGCGCAGCAGCTCGCCGTCGCGCATGCAGTAGGCGCGACTGTCGCCCACGTGCGCGATCGCGATCTCCTCCTCTCCCACGTAGACCGCGGTGAGCGTCGTGCCCATCCCGGCCTGCTCGGCGTTGGAGTGCGACAGCTCGTGGATGCGGGCGTTGGCCGCCTGCGCGAGCTCGGCGAGCGCGAGCTCGGGCTCGGATGCGTCGCGCAGGCCGGGCTGGAACGACTCCACGGCGATCCGCGAGGCGACCTCGCCGGCCTGCGCGCCGCCCATTCCGTCGGCGACCACGAACAGCGGAGAGCGGGCGAGCAGCGAGTCCTCGTTGGCGCGACGCTGGCGGCCGGTGTCGGTGCCCGCGTACTGCTCTGCCACGCGCAGCACCTCAGTCGACCTCATAGGAGAATTCGCTGTCGCCGATGCGCACCCGGTCGCCGGGGTGCAGCGGCCGCGGCGTCTGCAGCAGCTCCTCGTTGAGATAGGTGCCGTTGGTGGAGTCCAGGTCTTCGATGACCACTATGTTGCCCTGCTCGTACAGACGCGCGTGCCGAGCCGAGGCGAAGGGGTCTTCGAGGCGGATCTCGGCACGCTCGCCGCGCCCGAGGATGATCTCGCCGTCGAGGTCGTAGATCATCCCCGGATCGTGCCCGGGCGCCCGCTCCACGACCAGGCGGGGGGCGCCGCGGATCGCACCGGCGCTGCCGAGCGTCGAGGCCGAGTAAAGGCCCGTGGCGTCCGGCGGGATCGCCCGCGGATCATGTCCCGCGGGCGCACCGAGGGGCGTGCTCCCGCCGAGGTCGCGGCGGGCGCTTCGGGCCACCCACAGCAGGAACAGGTAGAGCACGATCAGAAAGCCGAACTTGAGCGCCACCGATACGGGTTCGAGCGTGTTCATCCCAGCTCGAAGAGGATCTCTGTGGAGCCCAGCTCGAGGCGGTCCCCGGAGTGGACCGAGTGCGCTGCGCGAATCTCCTCGCCGTTGACGAGCACACCGTTGGTCGAGCCCACATCGGCGATCGTCCAGCCATCGCCGGCGGGGCGCAGCTCGGCATGGTGGCGCGACACGCCGGCATCGTCGAGCACGATCTCGCAGTCGCGGCTGCGACCGATCACCCCGCCGGCAGGAGGGACGAGCAGGCGCCGCCCCCCGACCACGAGCAGGGCGCGGGGGGTCCTGCGGCGGGCCTGGATCTCTTGAACGGGGCCTCGGACTCGCGCGGAGGTGCTGTAGATCATGGTCTGGCCGTGCTCTTCCTCGTTGACGGGCGGCTCGGGATGCTCGTCACTGTGACCGGGCGCTCGGACCAATCGCGCCTGGATCCCGAACTCGCCGAGCGCCAGGCGCTCGTCGGTGTGGAACTCGATGTGCGGCTGCGAGGCCAGGATCAGATCCTCGCGCCGGGCGTGCTCGAGCAGATAGGCGGATAGCTCGTCGATCACCTCGCGCTCGACGCCCTGATAGCGCTCGCGGTCCTCGGGGGAGAGCCAGACGGAGTACTCGTTGGGGACGTACACGCGCGAGACCGACACGGTTCGGTGCGCGTCCATCTCGCGGGCGAGCTTGCGGGCGAGCTCCATCGGACGGACCTCCGAGCGGAACACGCGGCCGAAGGCGCCCTCGACGAGGTTGGCGATCGTGGTCTCGACGCTCTTGAGCAGGTTCATCGGCGGACGGCTAGGCCGATCGATCGGAGAACGCTCGGCAACCGGAAGCCATGCTACGCAGCCTACGTCAGACGGGGCCGCGCAGAGCCCGGGCCGCGACCGCGAGCACGCCGCCGAGGATCGCCGCGAGCACGAGCCCGCGGGGATCCGGGTGGGCCCCGTGGGCGGCGAGCCCGCTGTCCAGCAGCGGCGTGGCGGCGACGAGGGCGGCCCACCAGACCACCGCGGCGATCACGTCGAGCGGGGCGCTGCGGCCACGCACGAGCCACGGCAGCGCCGCGGCGGCGCACCCCCACAGCAGCGCCCCGAACAGCGTTCCGAGGCTGAGGGCCGGGCCGATCACGTGGGAGGCCGTGGTCGCGATCGAGCCCTCCCAGGCGCCGCGTGCGGGCGCGCCGGCGGGCAACCCGAGCCACAGGCGCCGCTCCAGCAGCGGCTCGGCGAGGAGCAGCCACCAGTAGCCGAGCGCGCCGTGGACCGCACGCTCGCGCCAGCGCGAGCCCTGGCCGGCAACTGCGGGGAAGGCGCCGGCGAGGCCGGCGAGGCCGAGGATCGGCGCCAGCGCGCACACGAGCCATCCGGCCCCCACGCGGGTGGAGCGGGGCTCTGCCGGCAGCACGAGCAGCGGCGCCAGCGCAGCCAGGGCGAGCAGCGCCACGCCGGAGTGCCCGATCCAGCACTGCCAGGCTACGGCCGCGGTCACACACGCGATCCACACAGCGCGCGGCAGGGCCAGGCGCTGGGCAGGCTCGGCGGGCTCCGCCGCGTCAGGGTGTGGGGCGGACAGAGGCTCCCCGCGCTCGGCCGGCGCCAGCGCCGCCGCGCGGGCGCCGGGCAGAGCATGACGGGCGGGCTCGGCCGCCTCGAGGGTCTGCGCAGCAGCGATTCGCCGCGGGCGAGAGGGACGAGGGCGGGCGGTGGCGAGGCCCTGCTCGAGCACGTCCTCGAGCGTGAGGCGCAGGTGCTCGATCGAGCCGCGGTCCTCGGGGGCGGGGGCGAGCGCGCCGTCGAGAGCATCGATGAGCGCGCGCGGCAGATCGCCGCGCCGCCGGGCGAGCGATTCGAGTGGGCGCCCGATCCGGCGGGCGGTCGCCGCGGGCGTGGCGCCGCGCACCGGGTTGACGCCGCAGAACGCCTCGTAGAGGACCAGCGCCAGCGCGTAGAGATCGGCCTCCTCGCCGACCGCCTGCCCCTCGGACTGCTCGGGCGCCATGTAGGCGAGGGTGCCGAGCACGTCGCCGGTGCGTGTCAGGGCGTCCTCGCCGACCAGGCTGGCGCCGCCGAAATCAGTGAGCTTGGCCGCCTGGCCGCCCTTGCCGACACGGTGGGGTACGAGCACGTTCTGGGGCTTGATGTCGCGGTGGATCACACCCCTGGCGTGGGCATGGGAGAGAGCGCCCGCGAGCGCCAGGCCGATCTCGAGCACCTCCTCGTCGGAGAGCTCGCCGGCGGCGATCAGCCGCGCCAGGGTGCTCCCCTCGACCAGCTCGGAGATCAGGTAGAAGGCCTCCTCGACCACACATGCCTCGTACAGGGCGACGATCGCCGGATGCGATAGGCGCGCGCTGGCGTGGGCCTCGCGGGTGGCGCGCTCGCGGTCTCCGTCCGGGCCGAGCCAGATGCGCTTGAGCGCGACCTCGCGGTCGAGCATCTCGTCGTGGGCGTGCCAGACGACGCCGAAGCCTCCCGAGCCGAGGCGCTCGAGCAGCCGATAGCGGCCGAGCACGAGCTCCGAGGCGGAGGCGTCGCTGCGGGAGGACTCGTGGACGAGGGTTCTCGAAGACTCCACCGGATCCCGCGTTCGCCGCCTACGGGGGCTCTCCCTGCCGCCGAGGGCAGGAAAAAGCGCTGTGACCGAGAACTTGCAGGCTCGTCACCAATGTGACCTGCAGTCATACTGGGGCCCTCCCTAAAGTCCCTGCAAAGGAGCGGTTGGCTTTTGTCGTTCTTTGACGATGGCGAGGAGGACACAGCCGCTCGGCCGTCATCCCGTCCACCACAGCGGCCGCGGCCGCGCCGGCCCCAGCACGCGGGCGGCCCCCCCGGGCTGGACCAGCACACGCTGATGGTGCGCCGGCGCATCGCTGCGGGCGCGGCCTTCGTGGTGCTGATCGTGGCCGTGCTGGTCATCAACAGCTGCGTCAAAAGTCAGAAGCAGCAGTCGCTGAAGGACTACAACCGCGAAGTCAGCCGCCTCGCCGAAGAATCCGATTCCCAGGTCGCGGGCCCCCTGTTCCAGGCACTTGCCGGGGCCTCGGGCAAGCCGGCGCTCAACGTGGAGGAGCAGATCGACCAGCTGCGGATCGCCGCCCAGAACATCGCCAATCACGCCAAGGGACTGAGCGTGCCCGGCGAAATGGCGGGTGCCCAGAGCATGCTGCTGCTCGCGCTGGACCTGCGCCTGGAAGGGATGACCAAGCTGGCGGCGCTCGTGCCCCAGGCGCTCGGCGGAAAGAGCAAACAGGCCACCGCCCAGATAGCCGGCGACATGGAGGTCTTCCTGGCCTCCGACGTCATCTACTCCCAGCGCGTGGCGCCATTGGTCGAGCAGACCCTCGCGAGCAGCGGGATCCAGGGCCTCAGCACCTCCTCCTCGAGGTTCCTGCCCAACATCGGCTGGCTGGAACCCAACACGGTGCAGGCGCGCATAACGGGGCAGGGCACCAGCTCGTCGCAGACCGCGACGGTCACCGGCAATCACGGCAGCGCGCTGAAGGCGGTCAGCGTTGGCACGAACACGCTGGCACCGGAATCGACCCTCAACCACATCAGTGGCGGCGGCAACCCGACATTCACGGTCCAGGTCGAAAACTCGGGCGAATTCCCCGAGACGAACGTCAAAGTCGACATCACGGTCACGGCGGCGGGCAAGCAGTACAAAGCGTCGCACGTGATCGAAAAGACAGAACCGGGCAAGACCCTCAACGTCGAAATCCCCGTCACCGGGATCCCGCTCGCGGTCGCTTCCAAGATCCAGGTGAGCATCGAGGGCGTGCCCGGGGAGAACGACCTGGAAAACAACAAGAGCACCTATCTGGCGATCTTTGGCCAGTAGATCGCCGCAGGGGCCCGCCCGCCTCGCAGCGCCGGGAGCGCTTGCTCGGCGCGACGCCCTCGCGAGCGGCTAACTTGTGGCGATGCCTCCCGCCACGATCACGGACACCCAGGGGATCATCGCGATCGCCGCTGCCGCGGTGGCTGTGGCGGCCCTGTTGGGATGCGTCGCGCTGAGCATCAGCGTGCGCCGCCTGCGCGGCGCCCAGCGGATGGTGCTCGGCGAGCACGACCGCCAGGACGTGGTGGCGCACGCGGCCAGCATGCAGGAGGCCTTCGAGGCGCTGCGCGAGTACCTGGATGAGGCGGCAGCACGCCTGGACGGGCGCCTCGCGGGCGTGGAGGCGGCGCTGCGCGGGACGATCTCCCATCGTGCGCTCGTTCGCTATGACGCCTACAACGAGCTGTCGGGGCAGCAGTCGATGTCGATCGCACTGCTGGACGACGAGCAGTCGGGGATCGTGCTGTCGTGCATCCACCACCGCGACCAGGCACGCGTGTACGGCAAGCAGGTGCGCGGCGGGCGCGGCGAGCTCGAGCTCTCGCCCGAGGAGGCCGAGGCGGTGCGCCTGGCTCTCGCCGCAGGACAGAATCCCGCCGGAGATGAGCAAGGCGCCTGAGCCGCCAGCCGGGCGCGCACGTGTCGGCTATCTGGGTCCGCAGGGAACCTTCAGCGAGGAGGCCCTGCTGGACAGCGCGGCCGCCGATGCGGTCGAGCCGGTAGCACTTGCCAGCATCTACGACACGGTCTCGGCGCTGAGGCGCGGAGAGGTGCGCTTTGCGATCGTGCCGATCGAGAACTCGCTCGAGGGGTCGATCAACGTCACGCTCGACCTGCTGGCGGGAGAGGCGAGCGACGTGCGGATCGTCGGCGAGGCGCTCCTGCGTGTACACCACTGCCTGATCGCCGCGCAACCGCTCGCGCTCGATGAGATCGAGACGGTGATCACCCACCCCCAGGTGCCGGGACAGTGCACCCGCCTGCTCCGCGGCGAGCTCGCGAGCGCACGCGTGCTGGCCGCCGCCTCGACCGCGGAGGCGGTGCGCAGCATCGTGGAGGAGCCCGGCCCCGGCCGCGCCGCCCTGGGGACGGTGCTCGCGGCAAGGATCTACGGCGCCACGGTCATCCGCGAGGGCGTGGAGGACCGCGAGGACAACGAAACCCGGTTCGTGTGGCTCGCGCGGGAGGGCGACGCCGCCAGCCCGCCGCCGCTGCGCGCCGGCACGGCACGCGCGTGGAAGACCTCGCTCGTGTTCTGGGGGGCGGGGGCCGGGCGCCCGGGTTGGCTGCTGGGCTGCCTGGAGCAGTTCGCACGGCGGGAGATCAACCTCACGAAGATCGAGTCCCGCCCCCAGCGCGGGCGCCTGGGCAGTTACATGTTCTACGTGGACCTCAGCGGACGGGCACAGGATGCGCCCGTGGCCGAGGCGATCAGGGGACTCGAGGAGATCTGCGAAGAGATCCGGGTCCTGGGCACCTACCTGGCCGCACCGCGTGCCCAGGAGCCTCCCGCGTGAGCGCTCTGGCCGTTTCGGGCGCTGCGCGCCGTCAGCGCCCCCGCTACACTCGGCGCTGAACATGGAGAGCACAGCCCCACCAGAGCCGGTGGGGTCCGTGTCGCCTTCAGAGCACCAGCGGCACGGACCTGAATCATCGCCGAGAACGGCGATGGGTGGCCGGGTGCTTGTCTTGAACGCCACGTTCGAGCCGATCAACGTGTGCACGGTGCGCCGCGCGGTGGTGCTGCTGCTCAAGGAAAAGGCCGAGCTGCTGGAGCGCAGCCGCTGGGAGCTGCACTCGGAGAGCTCCACCCTGGCGCGCCCGGTCGTGATCCGGCTGGTGAGCTACGTCAACGTCCCGCGCGACGCGCACCGCCGCAAGATCACGCGGCGGGCGGTCTTTGCGAGAGACAGCTGGACCTGCCAGTACTGCGGCGCGCGCTCCAACCTCACGGTCGATCACGTGATTCCACGGTCGAAGGGCGGCGGATCGAACTGGGAGAACATCGTGGCCTCGTGCGCACCCTGCAACCGGCGCAAGGGAGACCGGCTGCCGCGCCAGGCCGGGATGCATCCCCGCAAGGCTCCCCGCACGCCGCGCGCCGAGATCTTCATCCACGTCGCCAGCCCCACGATTCCCACGGCCTGGCTGCAGTATCTGCCGCAGGCCGCCTGAACGCGTGCACAGTTCGGGCTATAGGAGCCTGGGTCTCTATTGATGGTCGGTGGGCGTGAGGGGTGAAGGTCGGCGCTGATGGCGTGGCTGCGGCTTGGTGAATGGCTGGTCCGGCCGCGG
>Ga0207927_1000358_pt1 | contig 19422 bp, 14 predicted proteins | sample NGESurdeep072012_2_FD_184456 | JGI IMG/M metagenome (GOLD analysis project Ga0207927, IMG submission 184456) | Arctic peat soil microbial communities from Barrow, Alaska - NGEE Surface sample 210-2 deep-072012 (SPAdes) | ecosystem: Environmental > Terrestrial > Soil > Wetlands > Peat ... | reverse complement strand
CAGACCACCTGCGCCGCGGCGATGCGATTGAGCATGAGGTCCAGATCCGCCTCGGCCGTCGATCTGGATCGCACGGCCATCCGAATTGCACAAGCCGATGGGTCAGCGGGCGCCGGTCGTGGCGACGTTCATTGGGAAAGCGTCTGTAGGGCGCCCACTGGCTGCGGTTGGCGATTAGCTCTATTGCTCAGCGAACCAGCCGACCTCGGGCACGTTTGGTGGCTTGACTCCCCACTCGGGTTCCGGTTCCGGTTCCCATGGCCAAAGCACGCGGACACGGTGCGCAGCCTCCACAATTGCATCGGCAGACAGGACGGTGATCTTCTCGGGCAGACCAAACTTGGGCCAGGCGCACACGACACGCAGGTCACCCGGCGGAGGCAAGGGAGACAGGAACAGGCTGATGTCGCTAGCGCGTGTGCCGCCACTGCCGCCTCCCGGCGTTAACAGCGGACGATCGGCGGAGTCATGAAAGTCGGCGGTGAACGGTGCGCCGATATTGGTGCATCGACGCCCATCGGAGAATTCGACGCCAAGCAGCAGGCGATTGCTCGGGTCCCCATCGCCATGGACGCCACCCAACATGCCGCCTCGTCCGTCGTTGGTTCCGTGTCTGGCTCGCACTTCTAGCGTGAAGTCGACGCCACTGCTGAACACACGCGCACCGGAGATGAAGACGACCACCTCCTGGCCATCGGCCAGGACGGCATCGATGGCCACCGAAATGGGAACCTCGTTCTCCGGTCTCTGGCGACGACGCCAGGCCGTCTCAAACTCTCGGTGCGCCTTGTCGTCCCCACCGCTGCCCGCCGCAGTCCACATGGCGCAAGAATGCCGCAAGGACGGCCAAAAGACAGTCCTGACGCGGTTGGCTCCTCGAAACCCAATCTAAGTCGTAAGAGGACGCAGGACCGCAACCAGCAGCTGCTACTGCGACCGGTGTGCCGCCTGGGAACGGGCCGCCGATCCACGTGGTTTCGGTGCCGGGACTGCAGTGCATGGTCCCACCGTGCAGCACCACGGAGTCGACCACGCGTACTCGACGTCGAGCGGGAAGGCGCGGTGCTCGATGCCGAGCTCGTGCTCCGCGTCCGCTCGGGTCTGGGCGGCGCGGAGTCGGAGTGAGATCACCGTCGCCCAGGGGCAGACGACACGAGCTCGGCGGGCACGGCTCAGGCGCTCTCAGGGCTGGGCAGGACGCCGAGCTGGCCGAGCATTCCGGCGGTGTCCATGATGATGCGGCTCTCCACGAAGATGCCGTCGCGGTACCGGTCGATGGTCCAGGCCTCGACGGTGACGGTGCGGCCGGTCGCCGAGATGCCCAGGAACTCACCCTGGTGGGTACCCGTCCAGGTGGAGAAGCCCATCACCCGGTCGCCCTCGACGAGGGTGTCGTGCAGGGTCCAGTGCAGGTCCGGGAAGCCGGCGAACATCATGCCGAGGACGTCGGCGAGGCCGTCGCGGCCGGGCCCCTGGCCGGGGAGCGGATTCAGCTCGACGAAGTCCTCGGCGACCATCTCGACCAGCGCCCCGTCGAGGTCCTGGGTGTTGACGACGTCGTCGATGAAGTGCTGCGCGAGCGCGCGGAGGTCATGGTGGTCTGCAGTGGTGGTCATGGTGGTTCCTTTCGGTTGGGAGGGGTCAGAGCGGGAGATTGGGGTCCAGGTCGCCGGCGCCCTCGGCGGTGAGCCCGGCAGCGAGCCGCTCGCCCTGAGGTGAGCCAGGGCTGCCAGCACCCGGCGGTGCGTGGTGGGGGTCGCCTCGAGGCCGAGCCTGAGGAGGATCCGGCTGGTGTGGGTCTCAACCGTGGATGTCGTCCGGGATGCTTCACAGGGGCAGCGGGTGGCGCATCACTCCTGTCCCGGTGAGGCGTCCGGCGAGGGTGCGGATGAAGTTGAGGGCGTCCATCTCGACGTACTCGCCGCCACTGCCCTGGCTGAACATGCCACCGGCCGCGCCGGTGAGGACCAGCTCGAACGGCTCTCCGTGGATCAGGGCCCACTCGGCGACGATGTCGGCGACCACACGTCCGTCGTGGGCCGGGTCCAGCTCCATCGGGCGACCGATGACGGCATGAATGTCGATCCGGTGCGCCCAGACGTCGCGCGTGAAGCCGACCTCGAGCAGGTAGTTCACCGGCTTCCAGCCGATCGGCTCCCCGAACGGGATCGGCGTGTAGCGCATGGGCAAGGGCGTCCCGAACCGTCCCTTGACTGCCTTCGGGCCGACCGCCTGGAGCTGTGCGACGACCTCGGCGTCGGTCAGTTCCGAGCGCTCCCTGATCTGCAGCTCGTTCAGGCCGTCGACCCAGTGGTGGGAATCGATCTGCTTGTTCAACGGGAGACCGCGGCGTAGCTGGTGCAGGAAGACCAGCGGGGATACCTGGGCGTCCGCAGAGCCGAGGACGTGCACGACCATCTTGCGGACGTCCCAGCCGACGCAGTCGGTGTCGGTCGCCCACTCCTCCGGGGTGAGGGAGGCCACCAGGTGGGCGAACTTCTCGAACTCGGCCGCGGCGAGGACGCGGGCCTCCCTGCGGGTGATGCGGGTGACGCCAGGGGTGCTCTTGGTGCTCATCGGGGGTTCTTTTCGTTTGCGTGGTCGGCCAGGAGGTCGATCATCCGGTCCAGGTGCCGGAGCCAGCGGTCGCCGCCCGGTTCGTTGCTCAGCTGGGCCTCGATGAGGCCCGCGATCATGGCGACCAGGCAGTCGATGTCGTCCGGGTCGGTCACGCCGGCTGTGGCCATCACCGCACCCACCCGGCCGAGGGCCTCCACTGCCAGCTGGTAGGACTCCGTGTTCGGCTCGAAGCCGGGGATCACCCGACGGAAGAGCAACGAGTTCCGCGCGGGGTCCTCTGTGGCGAAGTCGGCGAACGCCCGGAGGAAGACCTTGAGGGCTGCCCGCGGGTCGGCGGGCAGGTCGAGGGAGTCCAGTCGTGCCAGCAGCTGCCGGTTGCCGTCGGCGAACATCGCGTCGTACAGGGCGTTCTTGGAGTCGAAATAGGCGTAGAGCGACGGCTGCCGCATTCCGACCTCCTTGGCCAGGGCGTGCAGCGAGACCAGCTGGATCCCGTTCTCGCGCGCCAGGCTCCACGCCACCTCGACGATCGAGGCGATCTTGGCGCCCCGGCGCTGCGCGACCTTGTTGACCGGCACTCATGCTCCTCGTGGTGATTTCTATCAGTGATAGACACTTTCGTCTATCACTGATAGAAATGTCAAGGCCCCACGCTGAGAAGTTCTTCGCCACTCAGGCACTGGCTCCGATGCCGCGGCCGTGTTTGCCTGCACGTGGCTGAACTAAGGCGGATCATGCCCGGAGTGGAGAGGATCACGCCCGGCGTGGAGTGTGTGCGATGTCGGGGCGTCGCCCTGTGCTGGGAGGTGCGGTGAGGGGTGAACGGGTGCGGCTGCGCGATGGCTCAGTCGTGCTGATTCGACTGGTTCAGTCCGGGGACGCACCGCTGTTGGCAGACGGCTTCGCCCACTTGAGCAGTGAATCTCGCGAGTTGCGATTCCTTAGGGGGAAAGCGAACCTGACTCCTGCGGAGCTGCGTTACCTGACCGCGATCGACCACCACGACCACGAGGCAGTCGGCGCCCTGAATCCTGTCGATGGTCGCGGCCTTGGCGTCGCTCGCTACATCCGGGACGCCAAGGACCCAGAGGGAGCCGAAGTTGCTGTCACCGTCATCGATGAGTGGCAGCGCCGGGGACTGGGCATCGAGCTGCTGAAAAGGCTTGCTGATCGTGCCCGTCAGGAAGGCATCCGCCACTTCACCGCACTGGTTTCGGACGACAACGCAGGCGTGGTCGCACTGCTTCAGGAAAACCGCATCGACGTTCGTGTCATCAACCGCGAGGCCGGCGCGGTCGAGTACCAGATCACCCTGCCGCCCCGCGGTCTCGGCGACGAGCTTCACGCCCTCCTGCGTGCTTTCGGACGCCGCCAGCTCAGGGCCCCGGCTTCGATCCGGGACACTCTGGCTGTATTGACGCCCGAGGCATCTAGCGGGACACCCGAGGCTCCACCGGGCATGAGGACGCCACCGGCCAGGTCCCAGAACCGGGCAGCTGACTGAAGCCGCCCTTGGGCTCGCCCGTGTTCGGGACGGCAGGTCGGGTACGCCAGATCGTGGCGCCGGTACTTCAACCTTGAAGGTCGATGCGCGGGCTGGACGAGGAGGTCAGTCGCGGTACAGCGCCTCGACCTCGGCGCCGTACGTCTTGAGGACGATGTGGCGCTTGACCTTCAGGGTCGGGGTGAGCTCCTCTCCCTCCTCGGTGAAATCGGCGGTCAGGACCCGGATCTTCTTGATGGCTTCAGCGCCCGAGACCGCCTTGTTGGCGTCGTCGACTGCCGGTTGGAGGGCGGCCAGCAGGTCTGGGTCCTCGCGGAGGTCGGCCACGCTGGCCATGGCCGGCTTGCCGGCCTGCACCTTCCAGGGCGTGAAGGCATCTATGTCGATGGTGACCAGGGCGCCGATGAACGGCCTTGCGTCGCCGACCACGAGGCACTGGCTGACCAGCCAATGGGCCCGCAGCCTGTCCTCGAGCACGGTCGGCGCGACGTTCTTGCCCGAGGAGGTGACGAGGATGTACTTCTTGCGTCCGGTGATCGTCAGGTAGCCGCCGTCGTCCAGCTGGCCGAGGTCACCGCTGCGGAACCAGCCGTCCTCGTCGAAAACTTCGCGCGTCGCTTCCTCGTTGCGCCAGTAGCCCTGGAAGACATTGCCGCCCTTGATGAGCACCTCACCGTCGTGGGCGATGCGGATCGAGCACCCGGGGACAGGGCGTCCCACCGAGCCGATGCGCTGTCGGGCGGGCAGGTTCAAGGTCACCCCCGCACAGGTCTCGGTGAGCCCGTAGCCCTCGATCACGGTGAGTCCGATGCCGCGGAAGAAGTGCCCGAGCCGAGCGCCCAGTGGCGCCCCACCGCTGACCGCCCAACGCACGTCGCCGCCGAGCGCGGCGCGGAGCTTGGTGTACACCAACCGGTCGAAGAGCGCGTGCCGCAGCCTGAGCATGAGTCCAGGTCCGCCGGAGTCGAGCGATTCGCTGTACGCCGTCGCCGTGGCATCGGCGAGGTCGAAGATGCGCCCGTGACCCTCGGCCGCGGCCTTGTGCTTGGCGGTGTTGTAGATCTTCTCGAACACGCGCGGCACCGAGAGCACCGTCGTCGGCCGGAACTCGACCAGCTGCGGGGCGAGGTTCTTGATGTCGCCGGTGTGCGCTGAGAATACGCGGTTGTGCACCGCGGCCAGTTGGATTACCCGGGCCAGGATGTGCGCGAGCGGCAGGAAGTGGAGCGCCCTGGTGTCTTCGTTGAAGACTCGTTCCGTGATGCCTTCAGCCGCACAGACGTTGCGTACCTCGCACAGCAGATTCGCATGGGAGATCGCGCAGCCCTTCGGCTTTCCGGTGGTCCCGGAGGTGTAGATGATCGTGGCCAGGGAGTCGCTGGTCACCGCGCGGCGCCGCTGCGCGACCATGTCGACGGGAATGGATTGTCCGGCAATTACGAGATTGTCGATGCCGCCGGAGTCGATCACCCATACATCGCGCAGCTCCGGCAGGGTGACTCGCGCCTGGGCGACCGTCTTGGCGTGGTCACCGGTCTCGACGAATGCAGCGACGGCCCCCGAGTCGGCGAGGATCCACTCAACCTGCTCAGCAGAGGACGTCTCATAGACGGGAACGGTTACGCCGCCAGCGGTCCAGATCGCGAAGTCGCACAGCATCCACTCGAACCGTGTGCCGGAGAAGAGCGCGACCCGGTCGCCCGCCTGCACGCCGGAGGCGATCAGCCCCGCTGCCAGCCCAGTGACCTGCTCGGCGAGCTCCCGGTAGGTGACCGGCACCCAGCGACCGTCCACCCGCCTCGAGAAGCCGACTTGTTCGGGCGCCTGTTCGGCATGGACGAAGACGTCGTCTGTCAGGTTGTCCCGGAGACCTGGCACATAGTTGGCCGGCACGCCGAAATCATCCACATCACACCTCACGAGATACGTATGCCATCCAAGATCCGCTGCAATGCACCTGTCGTTCGTACTCATTGAGCGTCTCTCGCGCGCTGGGGCCCGAGTAAGGCCGAAGGTCCCGGTCGGACTCCGCAGATCACAGGTAATTTGGATTTGACGCCCGCTCGAAGTGGCGAGCATGGTTCCGGCGGTGCAATGACGGGACGGAGCGCGCAATGACCACGGATACGGCGACCAAGCGGAAGGCAGCATCCGACGTGAGTCGCCCGGATGTTGACGCGGCAGTCGAGAGCGCGGTGGAGGCAGCCCGCGCGTTCCGCGAGCTCGACCAGGCCCAGGTGGATCGGATCGTCGATGCCATGGTGCGCGCCGGAGTTCGTGCTGCGGCCGAGCTCGCCCAGCTCGCGATCGAGGAAACCGGCTTCGGGGTCTTCGAGGACAAAGTCGTGAAGAACTACCTCGCGACCGAGTTCCTCTCCGACTACCTCAAGGGCAAGGCGTCGGTCGGCGTGATCGACGAGGACATAGAGCGCAACATCGTCCACGTTGCCGAGCCGATCGGGGTGGTGTTGGCGATCACCCCTGTCACGAACCCCACGTCCACGGTTCTCTACAAGGCGATCGTGGCGGCCAAGACGCGCAACGCGGTGCTGTTCCGGCCGTCACCCTTCGCGATTCGTTGCTGTGAGCGCACCGTCGAGATCCTCAGAGAGGCAGCGGAGGATGCCGGCATGCCCGTCGGCGCGCTGCAGGTGCTGCCCGACCCGGCCCATGAGGTGACCCACTACCTGTTCAAGCACCCCGGCGTGGACTTCATCTGGGTCACCGGCGGCCAGAAGATCGTGTCTCTGGCAAATGCTTCGGGCAAGCCGGGTCTTTGCGTCGGCCCCGGGAACGCACCGATCTACCTCCACCGCACCGCGGACATCAAGGGCGCCGTCGTGGACATCCTGATCTCCAAGACATTCGACGCCTCCGTCATCTGCCCCGCGGAGCAGACCTGCATCATCGACGATGTTATCTACGACGAGGTCCTCGCCGAGTTCGCGCGGATGGGCGGTCAGCTGCTGACGTCGGAGCAGACGCGACAGCTGAGCGAGTTCGCTTTCGGCCACGACGACAAGGTCAACATGGCGGCCTTGGGACAACAGGCTCCCGAGCTGGCCAAGCGCGCAGGGTTCACCGTGGCGCGTGGCACCAAGGTGCTACTGGCGCCGTTGCCCTCCGACCTCGAGGAGCTCGGGTCGCACCCTTTGGTCCAGGAGAAGCTCATGCCGGTTCTGGGTCTGGTGCGGGCTGAGAGCGAGCAGCACGCCATCGCCGCCGCCGTCCTGGTCACCGAGCACGGTGGGCTCGGACACACCTCGGCGATCTACGCCAACAACGACGCGGTGATCGACGCCTACTCCCTCGCCGTGCGGACCGGCCGGATCCTGGTCAATGCCCCCACGGCCGTCGGCGCCCTCGGTGGCATCTACAACAACCTCACGCCCACCTTCTCCCTGGGTTGCGGCACGTGGGGCGGCTCCAGCACCACCGAGAACACCAACTACCGGGAGCTGCTCAACATCAAGACCGTGTCCCGCCGGCGCACGCCGCCCCAGTGGTTCCGGGTGCCTGCGAACACCTACTTCAACGCCGGGGCGTTGGAGAACCTGCGCGACATCCAGTCCGAGGTCGCGGTGGTGGTCACCGATGCGCTGAGCGAGCAGCGGGGGGTCGTGGACCAGCTGCGCTCCAAGCTCCAGGCGCGGCAGCTGCAGGTGTTCAGCCAGGTCGAGCCCGAGCCCGGCGAGGCGACGATCCGCAAGGGCGTCGAGCTGCTCCGCAGGATTCGTCCGGATCTGATCGTTGCCGTCGGTGGCGGCTCGGTCATGGACGCTGCCAAGGCAATGCGGCTGCTCTATGAGCACCCGGAGGTGACGCTCGAGGACCTCACCCTGCCATTCCTGGACCCCCGCAAGCGCGTGGCCGAGTACCCCCGCGATACGCACACGGTCCAGCTCGTCGCCATCCCGACCACATCTGGCACCGGGTCGGAGGTCTCGCCTGCTGCCGTGATCACCGTTGGCCGGCGCAAGGAGACCCTGGTCGACTACTGCCTCGTCCCTGACATGGCCATTGTCGACCCGATGTTGACGCTGTCCATGCCTGAGTCGGTGACCTCGGACAGCGGGGTCGACGCGCTCACGCACGCCCTGGAGGCGGCCGTGTCCATCTTCGCCTCGCCATACACCGATGCGTTCTGCGTCCAGGCGGCCAACCTGATCTTCGACGCGCTGCCGAAGGTTCACGCCGACCCTGCGGACCTTTCGGCACGCACGGACATGGCCAATGCGGCGACGCTCGCCGGGCTGGCCTTCTCCAACGCCTTCGTCGGCACCAACCACGCGCTGGCCCACGCAGTGGGCGCACGGTTCGGGCTCGCCCATGGCCGCGCGAACGGCATCTTCCTGCCCCATGTGCTTCGCTACAACGCGTCCCTGCCGACCAAGTTCATGCCCGCCCCCGGCTACTCCTCCTACATCGCCCCCGACAAGTACGCCCAGCTGGGCCGGGTCATCTTTGGTGGACGTACCCCGGAAGAGAGCAGGCGGCGTCTGTTCACGGCGGTCGAGAACCTCTTGGACACGCTGGGTATGCCGAGAACGCTGAGGGCCACAGGGGTCGAGGAGGCGGCGTTTCTCGACGCCCTGCCGGAGCTGGCCATGGCCGTCTTCCAGGACTTGAGCAACCGGACCAACCCCCGGATGCCGCTCGTCTCCGAGCTGACCGCGCTGCTGCGGCAGGGCTTCTACGGGGAGTAGCGCAGAGCGAGCGTGCCGGTGAGGTGACCAGGTCGTGCGCCGGGCGAGGGGGACCAACGGCTCTAGCGACTCAGCGAGCTTGAACACAGACTGAAGCGATCGTCGACGGGCAAGGAGGATCGTCGTGACCGCCGAGTTGCCGGGCCAACAGCCCGAGATGCCATCGTCTCGCTGGGTCGACCTGAGTGGCCCTGTTCACTATGTCGACTATGGCGGCCCTGCTGAAGGTCCCTTGCTGGTCTGTGTTCACGGGCTCGGAGGCTCGTTGGTCAACTGGGCGGCCGTGGCCCCGTCGTTGTCGCAGACCTGCCGCGTTCTGGCGCTCGACCTGGCGGGATTCGGTCGGACCCGCAGCCACGGCCGGTCCACCTCCGTGAACGCCAACCAACAGCTCCTCCACCGGTTCCTGACCGAGCTGTGCGGGGAGCCAGCCATCCTGGTCGGGAACTCGATGGGCGGACTGATCTCGGTTCTGCAGACCGCGGCGCACCCCGAGACCGTCGCCGGCATAGTGCTGATCGACCCCGCCCTGCCCGTCGGGCCACGCGCGCGGCCCGATCCTTTTGTGGCCGTCATGTTCGGGTTGTATGCCGTGCCTGCCGTGGGTCGCAACGTGGTCGCCCGACGGCGCTCATCTCTTTCAGCCGAGCAACAGGCGCTGGCGGTGCTGCGGCTGTGCTGCGCCGACTCCTCCAGGGTGCCGAGCCATGTCGTCGAGCACCACCTCGCGCTCGCTCGGGAACGCCACGACTATCCCGACGTTGACACTGAGCTCATCGTGGCCGCGCGCTCACTGATGTGGGTCCTCGCCCGACGGAGGCTGCACGCCGCGATGCTGAGGAACATCGCAGTTCCCGTGCTGCTGCTGCACGGTGACCAGGACAGGCTGGTCCCCATCGCCGCCGCACGCGCCACAGCCGCGGCAAACCCGACGTGGAGCTTCGAGGTCGCCCGCGGGGTTGGCCACGTGCCGCAGCTCGAGGTGCCAGAGTGGACGACCGGCCAGACCCTGAGTTGGCTGGACAACGACGGCGCAGCTGCGGCTTACGCTGCGAGTCCAGACAGCCGGCGCATCTGACTGGGTTCCGCCTCCGTCCTGCGCGCGGGGGGCTACCTCACGAGCGCAACCAGTTCTTGCGTGGCTGTCTCGATGCCATCGCACAGCACCTGCAGGTCGGGGACGGCGTCGTAGTCACCCGTCACCCCGCAGGTGAGGCGTCCCGCATATGAGGCGACCCCGATCGTGATGCGGATGTCGGCACCGAGCGGGATGTAGGGAAACAGCTCTGTCATCCGGCGGCCAAGGAGGTACATGGGCACCTGGGGACCGGGCACGTTGGTGGTGACGGTGCTGATGGCCCGTTGCGGCAGACGCGCCGCCACACGGGCACCCAGCGAGAAAAGGGTCCCTGGCATCAGATCGACGGCGGCGAGCATGGTGTCGACGCCGATCGCCATGCCGCTGCTCTTGAGCGAGGACAGCTGGCGGGTCACGGCCGCCAGCCGCTCCGAAGGGTTTGAGAGGCCGACGGGGAGGTCGGCGAAGACAGCCGAAACCTGGTTGCCCATCGTGCCGTGCTCCTCGGCAGTGCGCATCGAGACGGGGACCATGGTGCGCACCGTCCGCCCGTCGACCGGCTCACCCCGCGCGGTCAGCAAAGCTCGGAACCCGCCGGCGATCGCGGCGAGGATCACATCGTTGACCGTCCCGCCGAGCGAGTTCTTCACCTGTTTGACCTCCGCAAGGTCGGCGCGCGCCCACGCCCAGCGACGCCGTGGCCCGATCGGGCCGTCCAGGACGGACTCCGGCCACACCACCTTCTCCCCGGCCAGGGCGAGGCCGTAGAGCTCGATCGCGGTCTGCTTGGTGAACCGGCGCGGCGTACGGAGGGCTCGGGCGAGGACGTGCCCGACCTCAGACGGGGTGCGGGCCAGGTCGCCCAGCGCTGCCGCGGCCAACCGCACGGGCGAGGGCTCCGCCCCTGGGGTCCAGGCAGGCGCCGGTCGGGGTTCGGCTGCCTTCGGGTCGCGGTCCAGGAGCACGGCCACGATGTCGGCTCCCGAGATGCCGTCGATCATGGCGTGGTGAGTCTTGTTGATCAGGGCCCACCGGCCGCCATCGAGGCCGTTGACCAGCCAGGTCTCCCACAACGGGCGGGACAGGTCCAGATGCTCTGACATGAGGCGGGCGGCCAGTTCCCGCAGTGAATCCTCCGTGCCAGGTCGCGGCAGCGTGACCTGTCTGACGTGGTCCCCGATGCGAAATCGCGGGTCGTCGGCCCAGACGGGGCGACCCAGGTCCAGGGGGACCCGCAGCACCCGCTTCCGGTACCGGGGTAGAAGGTCGAGCCGAGACTCGATGGCGGCCGTCAGCTGGGCGAGCGACGGTGAGGGACCTTCGAAGAGGAGGGCGGAGCCCACATGGAGCTGCTGGATCTCGCGCTCGAGGTGGAGAAACCAACTGTCCAGAGAGCTGAGACGGTCCATGACGCCTACGGTCGTCGTGCCGTTGCCGGGTGACTGGCGCGCTGGGGGTCGGTCACGTCCTTGAGATCGGCGCTCAGAAGGACCATCGAGTGTCCGCCGGCCCGATAGGTGTCACCGCGGACGGGCGGTGCGCCCGCGAGGTCGGTGACGTCCTCAGGGGGATCAAGGGCCGTGTCCACGACTCGGCGCCACGGCAAGGTCGAGTCGACTATCGGGGGCAGCTCGAAGTCGAGGGGCCCCTCGTGGCTGTTGAGAATCGCGTGCACCATCCGCGTCCCGATCACACTCCTCACAGTGAGCGCCAGGGCGCGCGAGTCCTCCGACCAGTCCGGCTGATGCAGTCGAACACCGTGGAACTCCACCAGGGAACGGGCGAGGAACTCGTTCAGCGGCAGCCCGTGCATCACCCGTGTCATGTCCAGCTCGAGCCGCACGTCGACCAGTCCCCGTACGAAGCGGAAGATGTCGGCATACTGACGCGTCAGCGACCAGTCGAACCAGCTGATCTCGTTGTCCTGGCAGTAGGCATTGTTGTTGCCCAGCTGGGTGCGGCGTACCTCGTCGCCCATCGCGATCATGGGCACACCCATGGAGATCAGGGTGATGGCGAGCAGGTTCTTCACCCGGCGGGTGCGCATCCTCTCGATCGCAGGGTCGTCAGAGGGCCCTTCGACGCCCAAGTTCGCGGAGTAGTCCTCGTCCGCGCCGTCCCGGTTGTCGGAGAGGTTGCCTTCGTTGTGCTTGTGCTCGTAGCAGACGACGTCGTTGAGGGTGAAGCCGTCGTGGCAGGAGACGAAGTTGACGCTGTGCTCGACCTCGGCGGGTCGGCCACCAAAGAGGTCAGGGCTGGCCAGCACGCGGTTGGGCAGCAGCGGCACGGTGCCACGATCCCCACGCACGAAACGACGGATGCTGTCACGGAACTGCCCGTTCCACTGACGCCAGCGGTCGCCTGCCAATGAGCCGAGCTGGTACAGACCAATGTCCCACGCCTCCGCGATGAGCTTGGTGCCGGCCAGCACCGGGTCGCTCTCGATCTGCCAGATCACCGGCGGGTTGGCCATCGGAGTGCCGTCGGTGTTCCGCGACATGATCGACGCGAGATCAAAGCGGAAGCCGTCCACGTGCATCTGATCCACCCAATGATGCAGCGCATCGACGATCGTGCGACGCACCACCGAGTGATTCGCGTTGAGGGTGTTCCCGCACCCGGTGTAGTCCCGGTACACCGCCTGATCAGCGGGGTCGAGGAGGTAGTAGCCCCGGTTGTCGAGGCCGCGCCAACAGAAGGTGGGCCCGTCAGCGCCGCCTTCGGCAGTGTGGTTGAAGACCACGTCCAGGATCACCTCGATGCCGGCACGGTGCAGCTCCTTGACCATGGTGCGGAACTCGTCCACGGCGCCGAGAGGGTCACCGGCGGACGCGTAGGCCGCGTGAGGGGCGAAGAACGAGACCGGGCTGTAACCCCAGTAGTTGCTCAGGCCCTGCGGCGCGTCCTGGTAGTCGAATGCCTGGACGGGCATGAGCTCCACGGCAGTAACACCCAGGGACCTCAGATAGGGGATCTTGTCCACCAGGCCGGCGTAGGTCCCAGCGAGGCGGCGGTCCACCCCGCTGTTGGGATGGGCGGTGAAGCCACGAACGTGCAGCTCGTAGATGACGGTGCGTGCAAAGGGCCGACCAAGGGGCGTGTCGTGTTCCCAGTCATAGGCCGACAGATCGACGACCACGCTCTTCATCGCCGTGCGTGGGTCCCTCCCGGGCCGCGTGCCGGCCATCCGGTCGTACGCGGTCGGCACTGCCACGGCCAGGCCGTACGGGTCGAGCAGCACTGCCGACGCGTCGTGGCGCCGCCCGGTCGCCGGATCGAACACGCCATGGGCGCGCCACGCGTAGACCTGTCCAGGCTCCACGTCGGGCACGCGCACGTGCCAGTACGAGGACGTTCGGTTCTGCTGCGGGTCGAGCACGATCCGCCGGGATGGTCGGGAGTCCTCGACGTCGTCGAAGAGCAGCAGGTCAAGCTGTGCGGCGGTGCGGGACCACACGGAGAAGTTGGTGCCACCGTCGCCACGGTGGGCACCCAGAGGATGTGCGAGTCCTGAGCTCACACTTCGCGTGAGGTCCATATCGTCATTGTGGGCACCAAGGGGCCGGTGCCACATGGCCTTTGGTCCTTCCGCACTTCACTGTATGCCACGTCCCTGCGCCGCAGCGATGTTCAACCCGACGCCGTTCCAGTTCGTCGACCCGCCGTTCCAGTTCGTCGACCGTCCACGACCCAGTTGCCTCCGCCCACTCCTGGCGGCTACGTCCCGGCGGACCCGGGGACGAGGATGCCGCGGCCGCGCAGCCGACCGGCGTCGAGGTCGTCCATTGCTTCGTTCACTGCGTCAAGCGGGTAGGTATGGGTGAGCATCGTGACATGTCCGGCGGCGTTGAGCGCCATGAGCTCGACGAGGTCGTTGTAGCTACCTACGAGGTTCCCGACGACGTTGCGCTCGGTCGAGATCACGTCGATGGTTGGGATGTCGACGGTCCCGCCGTACCCGATCACGAAGTGGCTCCCGGCCCGCCTGGTCATCGCCCAGCTGTCTCGCTCGGCGCCCTTTTCCCCGACGAAGTCCAGCACTACCTCGGCGCCCATACCGTCGGTCATCTCGAGGACCCGGTCGACGTGCTTGCCGTCCACGAGGACGGTCTCGTCCGCTCCCCAGCCGCGGGTGAGGGCAAGGGCCTCCTCGTTGGGATCGAGCACGATGATGCGGGTGGCGCTGATCGCCCGCAGGCACTGGACGCCGAGGTGTCCCAGGCCCCCAGCCCCCATGACGATGCACGTGCTGCCCGGGTACAGCAGCGGGACCGCTTTCTTCACCGCGTGGTACGCCGTGAGACCGGCGTCGGCCAACGCAGCCACCGGAAGCCGCGACTTATCGCGGCGGCCTCCGTGGTCTCGTAGGCCGCCTCTTCCGGTTGCGGGGCTGGTGAGGCGCGCGACGTGCAGCGTGGTGTTGGGCTGCCCGTGCTGGGGACCGCCTTCGTTGCTGCCGGGATGCGTACTCGCGTCAGGACTAAAGGCACTGGCCGAACGTCGCCGGCGCGGCCCAGGCTGAATCGTGAGCGCGTGCCGGGACCGGCTCACCTTTTGGTTTGGAGTCCGCCCTCCCGCCTCGAAACAGACAACCTGCCGGCAGTCGCCCTGTAGCCACGAACTGAATAACCTGATCTTGAACCGGAGGAGACACCATGGTCCGGACCCAGCCGTCAACGCGATCCGCGCCGGCTGTATACCTGTCCAATTGGAAAGACATTATCGCTATTTGGAAGGCGCGACGTCTGGCCCAAAAGGATACTGTTGACCGCGGCCCAGGCATCAGCGAACTACATTTCCTGGGCGCACGCGCCTCCGGTTGGCCGGTCAGCCAGATCAAGGGTTACACCGGTGCGTTTCGCGATGAGACCGGCAACCAGCGGTACACCGAGATAGGCAACTTTGAGACCGACGCGTTCGTCAGCGGTGATACCGCCACAGCAGGCTCCTTGGTCACTCGTTACCTTTCCTACTGTGGTGCCGAGGTCCAACCGCGTTGCGACATCACTCGTACCTACGCCGCAGTGCCGCAGCAGCCGTTCCTGGTCATCCGTTACACACTGACGAATACCACTGCCAGCGACCTTGAGTTCAGCCTGCTGGATCAGGTCGTGTGCAACAACACGGTGTCGGAAGAACCGTTCATGTCCGTCCACGGGTTCTACGACGGCGCCCGCAAAGCCCTGATCGCGGACATGACGGCCGTCGGTCAATGTGTTCTGATTCTCGGCGCTTTCGGCTCCATGGACGGTCACCAGGTGGGGGACCCCACGAATACTGATCCCATCAGCTCGAACGTCTCCGGGGCCGTGGCCTTCGCCGCCAACGGCGCCCTACCGGGCGACAGCGATCTGATGGCGCCGCATCTATCGCTAGGTTTCGTCCGCCACCTCAGCATCGCAGCAGGGGCCACCGCCGAGGTCAACATGTATCTGGTGGTTCAGGCCGATCTCAGCTCCGCGTTGGCCGCCGCTGATCTGGCACGTGGCGCCTCCGCTGAAAGTTGGTTCTCGGCAACGGCGACCGCCACCACCGGGTGGCTGGCGGCCGGCGGACGCGACCGCCGCCCCAACTTTCCCGATAGCGGAATGGCGCAGGCCTACGACAGCGCCCTCATCACGATCAAGAACATGCAGCACCCGGTCCTGGGCACAGTCGTCGCAAGTTCCAACCCGTTCGCCTACGGCTACAAGACATGGGTCCGGGACGGAGCAGTGACCGCCATCGCACTGGACGCGGCCGGACATCACGACGAGGCGGGACGATTCTTGCGGTGGATGGCCAGCGTCCAAGGTGCCGACGGGTCCTGGAAGACCACCTACGACTTCTGGACCGGCGCCCACCTGGGCTGGGTGGAGCCGGAATACGACAGCATCGGTGCGTTCTGCTATGCCGTGTATCGCCACTACCGAGCAACCCGAGACGCACTCTTTGAGTCAGATCTATGGCCGACCGTCAAGCGTGCCGCAGACTGCATCCTTCACTCACTTTCAGCATCCAACGGCCTCGGAGCCGCGGACTTCAGCATCTGGGAGGAAACTGAACGTGGTTTGCAGCACAACAGCTACACCCAGGCCTGGTACGTCGCTGGTCTGTGGGCCGTTCAACAGCTCGCCGAAATCCGCGGGGACACCGCCGACGCGGACTGGTACGCAGGCGGTCCTGCCAGCATCCTGACCGCGTTGCAACGGCCGTCGAACTGGGTTCCACCCGGTCTGTGGAACCCGGCCGGCTACTACAACCGCGGTGTCAACGCGGACAACAGCCCGGCGCCGCTGGCGGACAGTTCATCAAATGCCCTGATGGCCCTGGGCATCGTCGATCACCGTTGCCGGCGGGCTAGCTCGCACGTCCAGACCATGCTCAGTCTGTTGACCAAAGACGGGTACGGGCTCGCCCGATACCAGGACGATAACTACTACTACTCGAGTCGATTCGGTCCCGCGTCTGACGAAGTCGGCGGTCCGGAACCGGCATGGCCACAAATGAGTATGTGGGTCGCGGCGTTCGAGAGTCTAGGCAATCCCGATGCCGCGCTGCATCGTATGCAGTGGTTCGTGTCCACCACCGGCGTCGGTTACATGCCGCCGGGCGAAGCGGTCTCCCACGTGACGTCGTTGTCGGTGCTCAGCTCAATGTCCGAACCGTTGACCGCAGCTTCTTACGTGCTGGCGGCACTGACCCTGGACGGCCTGTTCGATATCCGGATCCGACCACCGGTATCCAATGCAGGGACCTACAAGAAAGTGTCGGTGGCGGCCAGCGCGAAGGGTGACGATGAGCTGTGGCGCAATGTGCCCTACTTTGTCGGCAGCGGAGCCCGATTGGCCACCGGGCAAACCTCGATACGCCGGGCATATCTCGCCAATGATGAAGCCACGGTGTATGTGCGGATCGACGACGTCGCCGGGTCTTCGCCGGTTTTCAACGTCGAACCGGCATTCGCCGTCCGGATCTACAGCAGCGATTTCGCTGGTCAGGGAGGGGAGGCCACACGGCGGGGACTGGACCGGGCACCGCTGAATCGGGCAGTTAGTTACGCAGTTGAGCGCCGCAGCACCGAAGACCGACTACGGCGGTGGGCTGTCGCGGGCGGGAACTGGGAATCAGCGCCAGAAGTCGGCAACGGCGTTGAGGCGCAATGGGACCCGGCCACCGGCCGGATCGAGATCGGCGTTCCGATCAGCGCCCTGTCCAACACCCCGCCGACCGCCGGCGTGTCATGGGCCTCGCTAGGGATCGCGCTCACCCTGCACGATCCGACATCCGATACCTGGACCGACACCGACCGGCTGTGGATCCATTACCGGTTCACCACCCCGGACCAAACATGGATATACGGCGATATCGAACAGTGACCGCGACCGCAGCGGAATCCAAACCGATTTGCTGAGTCCGGGGCCCGCCCCTTGGACACCGATGAACAACCCTGGGGCTGACGGCGTGACTGCTGTAGGGGTATCAGCCGGTCTTGGATGATCTTCCCATGCAGGGGTTGACGCGGCTGGATCGGGAGTTGGGGGACTCACAGCTGGTGGTCGGGGAGCTGGCCCCGCCTGGCAACGGATTCGGTTCCTGACCGCACACCGGTGGCAGTTGTTGGTGTCGATGCCGTGGCGGGTGCAAAAGCCACGGTCCACATAAACGTGATCGCCCGACCTGATCATGTCTTGCCCCGTTGGATGAAGTGTGAGCGGTAACAGTGGCCTCCTACCCACAGGCAAACCCTGCTGCCGCCCACAGTCCCGGCGGTAGGACTGGACGCCAAGGAAAACCAACGGGCTGTTGCCCATTCATTGTCTCCCGCAACGCACCGCTGTGACGGGAGAATGCGCGATCCCGAGTAATCGGAAGCTGAGCTCTGCCGGAGCTTCCGGGTGGCCCGTTCAAGGAACGACCTACGGGCACGCGCGGAGGCTGCGCCGACCTGGAACAAACCTGATTTTCGTCGTCCCGTAGCAGGATCGGTGACCGGACAGAGCGGCACGGTTCACCCGACCCCTCTATGACGCAGACGCCGAGTCGAAGGAGGCGCCAGCCGGAGTCACGCGTTCTGGGCCTGGCGCAGCATAGGATCGGCTCGCCATGAGGGTAAGCGCGTCCGAACAGACTGGGCTGCCGACCATCAGATAGGGAACCGCCGACCGGGCCAGGGCGCAGGATCGACGATGATCAGGACATTGCCGATCTTGCGTCCCGTCTCGACGTATGTGTATGCCTCAACGATCTGGTCCAAGGGGTACCGCCTATCAATGACAGGCTTGAACTCGCCAGACTTGAGCAATCCCCTGAAGTACTTCACCAGCTCCTGGTCGTACTTGGGCGGAATGGGAAGCATGGCTTTCTTTCCGCCGAACAGCGGAGTGAGAACGGACAGGATCGGGTTCTGGGCCCCCGGGCCCAGGTCCGTCGAGGCGTAGATTCCGCCCGGTTTTAGCAGGCGTTTGCAGCGGCCGAACGAGCTCTTGCCGACCGCGTCAAAGACCACGTCGTAGGCCTGGTGGTCCCTGGTGAAGTCCTCGATCGAGCGGTCGATCACTCGGTCGGCGCCCAGGCCCTTGACCAGCTCAACATTGGGAGTGTCACACACCGCGGTGACATTGGCACCCATGGTCTTCAGAAGCTGGACTGCGGCTGAGCCAATCGCCCCGGTCGCGCCGTTGACGAGCACGTCTTGCCCGCTGAGGATCTCCATCTTCCTGATCGACGCCATGGCGTAGTGCGACGCCTCGGTACTGGGGGCCGCCAGCTCGAAGGTCACGCTGGTCGGCATGGTCGCGATCGGACCGTCCTCAGGAATCTTGAGGTACTGCGCGTGAGCACCCCACCTGCCCTCGCTGTATCCGAACACTCGGTCGCCGACCTGCAAGGACGTGACGCCGCTGCCGACCGCCTCGACCACTCCGGCGAACTCAGTCCCCAGGACCGTCACTTTTGGCCGCACCAGCCCGCTGAAGCCCCTGACGATGAACGGCTTTGCGGACCGGAAGCCGCAGTCTGTCCGATTCACCGTTGCCACGTGAACCTTGACGAGCACCTCGTGATCACTGACCGTCGGCTTGGGAATCTCTTCGATCCGGACCACGCCCGGCGGACCGTACCTGGTGTAAACGGCGGCCTTCATACCCGAACTGTAGCGAGCACCAAGGCTTTCGTGGCGGTGCAACTGGTGGGTGTGGAGCTGAACGCGGCGATCATCCACCAGCACGCGACCCGCCGGGACCGACCGTGCGATCGCCAACGCTCTCAACGACCAACTGCGGGCCGGAATTCAGTTTGACGAGACCCGGCGGCCGCCACGAACAGCCCATTCAGGCGGTGCCCAGTCAGCCATCGTTCACTGATCGTGCGCCGACGCGTGGGTCAGCCGTGAACGTGGGAGTCTCGGGGCTGGTGGTAGGCCAGCATCTCTAGAGGGGCACTAGTAGACGCGTTTGTTGCCGCGACGAGACCGACCTGCCTCTGGGATTCCTCAGACGGTCTGGTGCGAAACATGACAATGCCCAGCCAGATGAACCAGACGATCTGGAGAAGGCCGAAGACGTACGCAGCCC
>Ga0207927_1000357_pt1 | contig 19434 bp, 15 predicted proteins | sample NGESurdeep072012_2_FD_184456 | JGI IMG/M metagenome (GOLD analysis project Ga0207927, IMG submission 184456) | Arctic peat soil microbial communities from Barrow, Alaska - NGEE Surface sample 210-2 deep-072012 (SPAdes) | ecosystem: Environmental > Terrestrial > Soil > Wetlands > Peat ... | reverse complement strand
CCCCGCGCTCCGTCCGCCTTTGCGCGCCGAAAGGCCAAGCGGGATGCCGACCAAGGCCAGCACCAGGCAGGCTGCCGGTAGCGCGAATCGGCGATAGAACTCAATTTCGTAGTAGCGGGCCTTCAAGAAATCGTAGGACGAAGTAGCCGGGTCAGTCTTCACCAGCGCCGCGCCGGCTGTGCGCTCGCGCTGAGCGTTTCGCAGCAGGCCATGAAGGCTCAATTCGGTCACCGGAAGCAGGTCGCGAGGACTATGATCGGCCGCTGAAGGCAGTTCAATTGGAATGTCGGTACTCTCGAAAGTGGTAATCGAGTACTGGTCTTTTGATTTCGGCACCAACTCCTGCTGGGTGCCATCCTCGAGATGTAACCGGACTTTCTCGGGAGATTCGCTCAGCAGGGCGCCACGCTGCGCCAACGTGATCTTGGGGGAAGCAGGATCGCTTACGTCCGCCAGGAATATGCCGCGCCACAATGACTGACCCTTTGACGGCACGGCGTCCTGTACGTACAGGACGTTATTCTTGAACTCTTCGTAGAAGACGCGGGGCTGAATTTCGAATGAGGCTTGTGAGCTCTTCAGGCGATCCTGCAACTGGCTGAGCGCGGCGGCCGATTTGGGCGCGAGATAGACGCTATTGAACATCCCCAGGACCCACGCAGCGATGGCGAAAATCGAGAGGACGCGAACGAACATCCCGACGCCCATGCCGCTGGCGCGAATGGCTGTCACCTCGCTATCGGCGGCGAGACGGCTTAGTCCGATCAGGATGCCGACCAATACGCCCATGGGCAGTGTGATGGTGAAGGTGGTGGGGAGCGTGTAAAGGAAAATTTCTGCAACGCTGGGCAGTGGAGCGCTGTTGCGGACGACCAACTCCAGCAGCCGTCCGAGGTCCCGCATGAAGATGACGAAGGTGAAGAGCAACACGCCGAGCAGGGCGTGGGAGCTAACCTCCTTCAGAATGTAGCGGGTGAGGATACGCACAAACTGTTAGTGTAATAGAACTTCAGCGGGTGCGTAATTCTGACCGACCTCCCGTAAGTGACGCATTGCGTTGGCCCCTTTGTGTGTAGGTACACGGTTGCATTCGCGGCTCTCCCACCAACGTGTCATTTTGGGACGGATTCGCGATTCGAAACTGTGTGAATCCCCTGTTACACTTGTTCCGCGAATTAGGAACCGATGAGCGAGAACGGGCCCAAAATCCGGTTGGTGCTGCTCTGGCACATGCACCAGCCCTTCTACAAGGACATGGTAACCGGCGAGTATCGCCTTCCCTGGGTACGGCTTCATGCCCTGAAGGACTACTACGGGATGGTGAAACTCGTGGAAGAGTTTCCCAACGTCCATCAAAACTTCAACCTGGTGCCTTCGCTGGTCAACCAGATTCAGGACTACGCGTCGGGTGAAGCGCGCGACCCGTTCCTCGACCTGGTATCGAAGCCGGCTGTCGACCTGTCTGCCTCCGAGCGGCGCTTCGCGCTGCAGTACCTATTTCAGTCCAACCACAGCAACTTGATTGGGCGCTACCCGCGCTATTGGGAGTTGTTGGAGCGCTATCGAGCGACCAGCGATCGGCCGGAGGGGCCGGAATCGTACTTTGTGACGCGGGACTACGCCGATCTGCAAGTCTTGTCGCAACTCGCGTGGTTCGATGAGTACTTTCTGGCGGACCCTGAGGTTGCAGCACTAATACAGAAGGGTGAAGGCTACGACCGCAATGATCAACTGACAATGCTGGCCAAGCAGCGCGAGATACTGGCGAAGGTTGTGCCGGCCTATGCGGAAGCGGCCAAAAAAGGTCTGGTGGAGCTATCCACGACGCCGTATTACCATCCGATTTTGCCGCTGATCTGCGATACCAACGCAGGGGCGGAATCGACGCCTGGGTTGCCGCTTCCAAGCCGCCGTTTCCGGAGGCCGGAAGATGCAAACCACCAGATTCAGCGGGCAATCGAATCGCACCAAAAGACCTTTGGGTCACGTCCGGTGGGGTTGTGGCCGTCGGAAGGAAGCGTCTCAGAAGAGGTGCTGACACTGGCGCACAAGCAGGGGATCCAGTGGATGGCAACTGACGAAGGTGTGCTGGAGCGGACGATCGGCTACAACTTCGCGCGCGACGGTAGCGGGCGGCTGCACGGTGACAGTGCCGAGCAGTTGTACAACATCCATCGTTACGAAAAGGGCGACACGCGGATGGACATGGTGTTCCGCGATCACACGCTGTCAGACCTGATCGGCTTCGTGTACTCGGGAATGCCCGCGCAGGATGCCGCGAACCACCTCATACACAGCATTCGGGAATCAGCGCGACCTGTCATCGAGCGCGGACGGGATGCAGTGGTGTCCATCATTCTGGATGGCGAAAATGCGTGGGAATACTACCCGGAATCGGGTCGCGAATTCCTGCGGCGATTCTACGATGGGGTGCAGCGCGATCCTCAGATTGAAGCGGTGACGGTGAGCGAGACCATAGCAAGACACAAGGAAGGGAACTTCAACCGCCTGAATCGGTTAGTGCCCGGGTCATGGATCAACGCCAATTTCAATGTGTGGATCGGAGCACCCGAAGATAACAAGGCGTGGGACCTGCTTTCGGAGGCGCGAGATTATTATGACCGCCATTCCAACCGCGTGTCGGCCACCCAACGCAGACTGGCTTGGGAGGAGTTGCTGATCGCGGAAGGCAGCGATTGGAACTGGTGGTACGGGCCGGAGCATCATTCGGCCAACGATCGCGATTTCGACGAACTCTACCGCAAGCATTTGTCCAACGTGTACACCGCATTGGAAGGCGTGCCGCCGGAAGAATTGACGGTCCCGATTGCCAGCGGATCTCAACGGCCGAGCCACCATCCGCAGACCGCGTACGTCCGCGCGAAGGTGGACGGCATGGTCAGCGGTTATTTCGAATGGATGGGCGCTGCGAGCTATACCTCGGATCAGCGCACCAGCGCGATGCATGGAAAGCAATTCCTGCTGGACGCGGTCTATGCGGGGATCGACGCCGGCTCCGTGTCAGGCCGACTCGATTTTCACCAGAGCCTGCCGGACGGGCCGTATCAAGTGGTCGTGAACTTCGAAGTGAGCCGCGACGCAACAGACCGCAATTCGCGAGTCGATTCCTATCGACTGGTTGTCGATGCGCAGGGACAGAACCTGTTGAAGTGGGTTTTGAGCAATGGCCACGAGCGGAATAAGCTCGCCAGCTATACGGTCAATAACGGAAACACTGGCACCCGGGGAGTCGAGGTTGCAATAGGCGAGATCTTTGAAATGCTGGTTCCGTTTGACTTGATTGGCGCTCAGAAAGGCAGCCGCATCAGGTTGCGGTTTGCACTGTGGCGCGATCAGTTGCCCGCTGATTCTCTGCCGGTTGAAGGCTGGATCGACCTTTACGCACTCGCTGAAGAAGATCTTGAGACCAGCCTGCACACCTACGTACCCAGGTAGAGTTGTAATTGCGCCAGCGATATTCGTTTCACAAAGTCTGACGCGCGGTTTTGTTACTTGCTGGTGCCTACCGGCCAGTAGATTGGCCAGTCTTTCTGTTTTGCAGCCTGCTCTAGGTCGGGGTTGGGATTGATGCAGAAGGGATGCTTCGCCATTTCCAGCATGGCGTGATCGTGGATTGAATTACCAAACACACCGTGTACGGGTTTGCCAATCACTTCGCGAATCGCCACTGCTTTAAGGTTACCGGTTGGCACGCGATGTATACGGTCGGTGGCGTGGCCATTCTCGGCGTGGACGCATGCCGCGAGCACATGATCGCGGGCAATGCCGAAACGCGCAGCCCCTGCTTCCACCACCCAGTTGTTGGTCGATGACACGGCCCACAGATCGCAGCCTTGTGCGGCCAGTCGGCGAGTAAGTTCCAGCATCTCTGGGAATACGCGCGGGCTGACGACTTCGACAAAAAACTCTTCTGCCGCGCGATGCAGGTCATCAATCGGGAGACCACGATGCATGGTGACCATCTCGGCGCACATTGGCTCTTCGCCCACTTCTCCCGCGGCGTAAAGCCGGTACCGCGCAAGCATGGCGTCTGCGATCTCGCGGCTGACCAGGCCGCGTTCGATCTCCCAATAGAAAAAGTCACGACCGGAATCGCCGTTCCATAATGTGCCGTCGCAATCGAAGACTGCGATCGCTGGTTTCAAGGCCAAGACTGATTCGATGAATTCTGAAGCGGGATCGGACATGGCGGATGAATTCAAGATGCTGTATCTGCGGGAACCACTTCCGCGCGCAATAGGCGCCTGTAGTCTTCCGGAGTGTCGATGTTGGCGGAGACCCGCGCATCCTGCGAGCGCAGATATCGGATGTGCTGGTGATGCTGGTGTTGGATGTCGCGAGCAACTGCAGTCGCGGGAGCGCGCAGAAACTGCTCCATCATCTCGCGGCCAACCAGGATGGGATGGCCGTGAACAGGGGCACCATCCTGCAGGACTTCAGGCACCACGGCCCACACGTCGGTGTCCGCTGCGAGAAACGCAGCGCGCAGATCGCGGACGGTTGCCGGCAGTACGGGTGGACGATCCACTGGAACTAAAAATGCAGCATCACGTCCCCGGTTGAGAACATCCCGCAAACCAACTTGGATGGAACTGAACTGTCCCCGCTCGGGAGCGGGATTGACGACGGTAAACGCGCCATGGGCGTCGACGACAGGTTCCAGTTCGGCGATATTTCTGCCGGCGACCACGATCACCAGGTCCGCGTGTTGCTGCAGCAAGTCGATCATGGCGCCAAGAAAGGTGTTGACAGCTGGCGCACCCTCAGCCACGGGAGGCCAAGGCAGAAGCGCCTTGTCGCGGCCCATACGGGTCGATTCGCCAGCGGCGAGGATGACTCCGCAGATACCAGCGGTTTGGGGCATGGCTTGATGATACCGAAGGGAAGGGAGGCGTGTCAGTTCGGCGACGTTTGCGTCTGGAGCTACAGATTGCCAGTTGCCTCTTGCACCGCATCCTGGGAATCTTCGGGTGAGGAGTTTCTGGCTGCGTAGTCGTAAGCTTTGCTGGCCACATTCGGCGTCGTGTGGCGGCGCACGGCGATCATTTCGGCGACGATGGCGACTGCGATCTCTTCCGGCGTCACTGCTCCGATTTCGAGTCCGACGGGAGCGTGCACGTGGGCGAATCTTTCCGCCGGTATGCCTTCCTTTTCCAACTCTTTGTAAATTGCGATGGTCTTGCGTTGCGATCCGATCATACCCAGGTAGCGCGTATTGGCGTTCACGGCCCAGCGCAGAATACGCATATCGTCGCGGTGTCCGCGAGTGACGATGACGACGTAGGCGGACTCGGGGACGTGGATTTGAGCTATGACTTTTTCGAAGTCGTCGGCAAAGACCTCGCGTGCGTCAGGGAAGCGCTCACAGTTCGCGTAACTCTCGCGATCATCGACAACGATCACGTCGAAGCCAGCGATCATCGCCACCTTGTACAAATTGAAGGCCACATGACCCGCTCCGAAGATGTAGAGCAGCGCGGGCGGGAGCACGGGCTCGATGAAGACGTCGAGCGTGCCGCCGCACACCAGGCCAGTGTCATACTTGGGATTGTTGTTCAGGTTGAAGGTGAGGGAGCGAGGCTTCTCCTCCTCCATGACTTCGCGGGCAGCCTGCCAGACCTCGGCCTCAACGCAGCCTCCGCCAATGGTGCCGACGATCGATCCGTCATCGCGTACCAACATCTTCGCGGTCTGGAACGATGGAATCGAACCCCGCACGTTGGTGATGGTGGCGACGGCGCCGCGGCGTCCTTCGCGGCGGAGCTGCACGATTTGTTCGTAGACATCCATCCGGGCTGCAGCTCATTATAGCCGCGTCGCGCTGGCGCCGGACGGTTCCCATTGTCCTCCTGGAATTGACAATTGTCTAGGAAGTTCCTATGATTTCACTATGGCTACGCTATACGTGGAAAATGTTCCGGATGAGCTTTACGAGGCCTTGCGTGAAAGGGCGCGGCTCCGTCGGAAATCGATTGCAGCAGAAGTGCTGGAGCTTTTGGTGCAGAATGTGCCCACTGCCCTCGAGTTGAAACTGCGACGGGACTTTCTGCGCCGACTGCAGCGATTGCGGTCTGAGGATTCGCCCGTCACAGGAGCATTTCCCTCTACCGAAGAGATGCAGCGCGGGGACCGGTCGAGGTGATGCTGTACGTAATCGACGCCAGCGTGGCTGCCAAGTGGTGTCTCCCGCCGGCAAGCGAACCGCTGCGGATCGAGGCGGTCGAACTTCTTAACCGCTACGCGAAGGGACAGGCGCGGTTCGTGGTCCCTGACCTTTTCTGGACGGAAGTGGGAAACGTCCTTTGGAAGGCCGTTCGCGTGGGACGATGCACGGCAAAGCACGCCGAAACCAGCCTGGCTGTCCTCAGGGAACGGGGATTGGCCACGTTTCCCTCTGAGGGTCTCATCGAACAGGCGTTCGCCATCGCCGTTGCGTTCCAGCGGACGGTTTATGACAGTCTGTACGTGGCACTGGCCGTCGAAAGCGGCGGGCAACTAGTGACCGCCGACGAGAAGCTTGCAAACGCTTTGGCCTACCGCTTGCCGGTCAAGTGGCTCGGAGCGGTTTAGCCGCTGATAGAATTCCACCACGGTGAATCGTGAAGGAGAGCGCCATGAAAGCCGTTCGCATCCATGAGTTCGGCGGTCCGGAAGTTCTAAAATACGAGGACATTCCTGAGCCGGAATTGCGCAAGGATTACGTCTTGGTGCGCATCCGCGCCTGCGCACTGAACTATCTCGACATCTGGGTACGTAAGGGGTTGCCCGGCGTGAAGTTGCCGCACATCCTGGGCAGCGATATGGCGGGCGAGGTGGTGGAGTGCGGCGAGTACATCGACGATCTAAAGTCGGGCACGCGCGTGCTGCTGTCGCCCATGCTGTACTGCGGACACTGCGAGCAGTGCAATAGCGGGCGGCAGAACTTCTGTCCGAAATTCGCCGTGCTGGGCAACAACGCCGAGGGAGGAAACTGCGAGCTGATCGCGGTGCCTCGGGCGAACGTGATTCCAATTCCGGATGCGCTCGGATTCGTTGAGGCGGCGTCGGTGCCGCTGGTGTTCCTGACAGCGTGGCACATGCTGGTGGGCAACGCGAAGTTGCGGGCGGGACAGACGGTGCTGGTGCTGGGCGCGGGATCAGGCGTCGGAAGCGCGGCCATCCAGATCTGCAAGATGCTGGGCGCGAACGTGATCACGACTGCGGGCAACGAGCATAAATTGGCGAAGGCACGGGAGTTGGGGGCCGACCACACCATCGATCACTACAAGCAGAAGATTTCCGACGAAGTGAAGCGGATCACCGGCAAGCGCGGGGTCGATGTTGTGTTTGAACACGTGGGCGTGGCCACGTGGGCGGACAGCATTAAGTCGCTTAAATATGGCGGGACGCTGGTGACCTGCGGCGCGACTACGGGATATGACGCCGCGCTTGATTTGCGTTTGCTGTTTGCGCGGCAGTTGTCGTTTCATGGCAGCTATATGGGTGGAAGGGGTGAACTGGACGAGGTGCTGAAACATGTGTTCGCGGGCAAGTTGAAGCCTGTGGTGGACCGCACGGTTCCTCTCAGCGAGACGCGGGCCGCGCATGAGTATCTGGCCGGCGGAGAGCAGTTCGGGAAGGTGGTTGTGGTGCCGTGAGGGGCCGCGGACAAAGATGGGAAAGAGGGTTCTATCGCGCAGGGCGGTGCATGCAACTGAATGGGTATAATGCCACTATGAATTCCGGAACGCGTATTCCTAAGTTCGAGAACCCGGAGACAGGAGCCGAACGGTTCGGCAACCTGGCAGGATCGGACGAAGAACGGGCGCAGGTGTTGCGCACGACCTTCGGTGAGCAGCAGCACGAAGGCGTCATACTGGCATCGCTCGACAGCGTGGTGAACTGGGTACGGAAGAACTCCATCTGGCCCATGACGTTTGGCCTGGCTTGCTGCGCGATCGAGATGATGTCGATGGGCGCGTCGCGCTTCGATATCGCGCGATTTGGCGCGGAAGTGTTTCGTCCTTCGCCGCGGCAGTCGGACCTGATGATCATTGCTGGGCGGGTGTCGCAGAAGATGGCGCCGGTCATCCGCGAGCTTTACGAGCAGATGCCCGAGCCCAAGTGGGTCATCTCGATGGGTGCGTGCGCGACGTCGGGTGGCGTGTTCAACAACTACGCGCTGGTGCAAGGCGTGAACCAGTGGATCCCGGTGGATGTGTATGTTCCGGGATGTCCGCCGCGGCCTGAGCAGCTGATTTACGCAATCATGATGCTGCAGGAGAAGATTAAGAACGATAAGGGCTCGTTCAAGCGCGCGTTGAACCTGGGATAGAATTCGATTCGATTTCGTTTGGACGCCCGCTTCGGCGGGCGTTTTTGTTGCCGCTGCGCTACGTAGGATGACCAATATGTATCGCGGGCAGCGGCAGAAGCAGGTCCTTCGACTTCGTTCGGTCGCCAAGGCGACCTCACTCCGCTCAGGATGACGTTGGAAATTCTGTTCGCCGGCACGCTATCGTAATCGCGCGCTTTAAGTCACAATGATGGCGAGCTTCTGAAAATGAAAATTGGAATTACGTGTTATCCCACCTACGGTGGCAGCGGAATTGTGGCGACGGAGCTGGGGTTGGAGTTGGCGCAGCGTGGCCACGAGGTGCATTTCATTTCGTATTCGCAGCCCATCCGACTGACCGAGTCGCAGCCCAACATTCACTATCACGAAGTAGAAGTTTCGCGTTATCCGCTGTTCGAATATCCGCCGTATGATCTGGCGCTGGCCACGCGTATGGCCGAAGTGGCGGAGATCTATGATCTCGACTTGTTGCACGTGCACTATGCGATTCCGCATTCGGTGAGTGCGATGCTGGCGCGGCAGATGCTGGCCTGCGATCACAAGCGCAAGAGCCGCAAGCTGCCTTACGTCACCACCCTGCATGGGACCGATATCACGTTGGTCGGGGCTGATCCTTCGTACCTGCCGATCACGCGGTTTTCCATCGACCAGAGTGACGGGGTGACCTCGATCTCGCAGTACCTGGCGCAGCGAACATTCGAGGTGTTCGAGGTTGCGACGCCGATCAGGGTGATTCCGAACTTCGTGAATTGCGACATTTATCACCGCACGCCGGAGATCATGCAGCACAGGGTCGATTACGCCAAGGCGGACGAGAGGATACTGGTGCACTTGTCGAATTTCCGCCCGGTGAAACGCATTCCGGATGTCATTGAAATCTTCGATCGGGTGCAGAAGCAAATGCCGGCGCGATTGCTCATGATCGGGGATGGCCCCGAGCGCTCGCGGGCTGAGTGGCTCGCGGTCGAGAAGGGGATTCACGGCAAGATCGACTTCCTGGGAAAGTCGGATCGCGTTCACGAGATACTTCCGCTGGCTGATGTGATGCTGATGCCCAGCCAACTCGAGTCGTTTGGACTGGCGGCGCTGGAGGGAATGGCGTGCCAGGTGGTGCCTATTGCCACCGACGCCGGCGGAGTGCCTGAGGTGATCCAGCATGGCAAAACCGGATTCCTCGCTGCAGTCGGCGATGTGGAGTCGATGGGGAAATACGCCATCGAATTGCTGTCTGACCGGGAGAGGCTGGAAGACATGGGCGTCGCGGCACGTGCGAGTGCACAGGCGCGGTTTTGCGCCACCAAAATCATTCCGATGTACGAGAATTACTACCGCGAAGTGCTGGAGCGGGCTTCGTAGAGCGCTCCAGCAACCGAGCCGCCGAGGTCCTCAGCCAGCAATATCGGGAGCACTAGGCGCACCAGGGTTCCGTGGTCGGGCTGGCTTTCAATGGTGATTTCAGCAGCGTCACCGTACACGACTTGCAGGCGTTCAGAGATGTTGACCATGCCGATGCCGGTGCCCGAGGAGCTGCTCGTCCCCGAGAGTGGCATTCCAACTCCGTCATCCTCGACTTCGATCACGATACGGCTATCGGACGAGCGGCTGCGAATGTAAATGTGGCCGCCCTCGAGCTTGTCGGCAAGACCATGCTTGATCGCATTCTCGACCAGTGGTTGCAGAATCATGCTAGGCACAAGATGGTCGAGGGAAGTAGGGTCGAGTTCCTTCACCACTTTGAGCTTCTCACGACCGAAGCGGACGACTTCGATGTCGAGGTAGTCGTCGACAAACTCGACCTCCTCGCGCAACGGGACAAACGAGTCGCCCTTGCGCAGCAGGCGTCGCAGGATGTTGCTGAGCTTGACGATCATTTCGCGGGCCGAGTCAGGATCGCGGCGGACCAGCGACGACACCGAATTCAGGGTGTTAAACAGGAAGTGGGGATTGATCTGGCTTTGCAGTGCTTCCATGCGCGTCTGCAGTAGCAGGCGCTCCTGTTGCTCGAGCTTCATTTCGATGCGGACGTTGTTCAGGACTTTGAGGGCGATCGCGACCGCCATCACGGTTCCGGCATAGACCGCGAGTTCGACCGGCCAACTGCTGCTATCGAGCGCAAAAATGCGGCGGGGAAAAGCGCGATGCAGTTGGATGCGCACGAATTCGAGGGCGAGGATCAGTAGGAAGAAGGAAGTCTGCCAGTCGATCAGCGACTTGCGAATGCTGCGGCGAACCCAGTGATAGATGCTGAGGTCGAACAACGGAGAGAACGACCAGACAGCCTCGCGTTCCGGGGCGACGTGCCGCAACAGGCCGGCGAGGAACCCGGCCAGGATATTCATCGGAAGCGCGAGCCATTCACCGAGCAGCAATGCAGGTAGCGAAACTAAAATCCCCCCGGCCGTGCCGACAAAGCGCCCGCCAATCACTCCCATCAGGATGGCACCCTCAAACGAAATGTCGGCAGCGTAGAAGTTGCGGACCCATCCGCGAACCAGGACGCCGAGAGCAATCGGGATGCCGATGATCAGAACGATTTCGATCTTCTCGCCGATATTGCGCTCTTCGCGGAAGAGCAGAACGCGGAAACGGCGGGCGCGCACGAGTACGCTGCTGATCGCCGCGGCAACGCCGAGGCGAATCAGTACGGTCACGAGGACGAGTTTGGAATCCAAAATTTACCTATCGCGCGGGACGAGGGAAATTACCACGGAGGACACAGAGCGCGCGGAGTTTAATCTGGTCTTCTTCATCTTCATCGAGTGCTCCGTGAACTCTTTGGCGAAAACCTCTCTCACACGCTTCTATCCTATCGTGCTGGCGGCGTCGTGGAGAGCCTGCTCGGCGCTGGCGGCGTCAGGGGCGCCGCCCTGAACCATGTCGCGATTGCCGCCACCGCGCGTTCCCAGCTTCTGCAGGGTCTCCTTCATTAGGGCGCCCATGTCGTTTGGCAGGCCGGGAGTCTGCGCGAAGACCAAAGAGGGTTGTGCTCCTCCACAGGCCAAGAGGGCAGCGGCTTTGTCCAGCCGGATGAGCTTCTGTGCGAGCATCTTGATGAAGGAGAGATCACGGTCGGCGAAAAACTGCACGACGAGTTTATGGCCGCTGGCGCGTTCGACCGCGACTCGGAGCAGATTGGCGGCTTGCAACTCGGCAACTTCCTCCAACAGTCGATGCTGCGCTTTCTGCGCGCTCCTGATTTCGTCGAGCGACTTGCGCGCTTGCTGGGGCACCTCCCACAAATGGGTTGAAAAGACGGCGGCCGCGTCCGTAAGGGTCTGAAAGTCGCGGCGAGCGGTGCTGACCGCACGCAGGCCGCAGACGAATTCGACGCGAACGCCCTGTTTCACTTTTTCAGTCTTGCGGAGAAGGATTGCGCCGATTTGCCCAGTGCTTTGAACGTGGGTTCCGCCGCAGGCATTCAGGTCAAAGTCGCGAATGTCGATGAGGCGCAACTTTTCCCTCACTGCGGGCGGGATTTTGCGCACTCCCATACCTCGCGCTTCCTCGGGAGTAGCAAACCGAATCTCTACCGGACGATCCTCCGCGATGATTTCATTCGCGAGACGCTCAGCAGCTTCCAGTTGCTTGGCATTGATCGCCTCGGCGGAGAGATCGATGGTGCAAAGGTCATCGCCCATGTGGAAGGAGACGGTGGCGAAGGCGAACAGCTTTTCGAAAGCCGCCGAAAGCACATGCTGGCCAGAGTGCTGTTGCATGTGGTCGCGGCGGCGGTCAGCGTCAATTATGCCGTGCAATTGCTGGCCGACGCGTAGCCAATCCGGCGCATTGTCGATGAGATGCAGAACGTCGCCTGTTTGCTCGTCTTCGTCAACCTGCTTGATTCGCAATTTAGTAGCGTCGGCGACGGATTCCAGCCATCCGGTATCGAAGTTCTGGCCGCCGCTGGTGGGGTAGAAGGCGGAGCGGTCGAGGGAGACCGCGACCCCCGAGTCTCGTGTGTCGATGCGGGACACGGTCGCGTCAAATTCGAGAAGCGACGAGTCGGTGTAGTAAAGGCGTTCGGTCAAATGGTGGCTCCTGGGAGTGTGTGCTAATAGATCTGCCGTCCCCGGGGGACTCAAATCGTTTTTCGACCGTACCCAGCACTGCGCTCGCTGCGGCGAGCGCAGTGCTGGGGTATCATGTCGTCGCCCCAAAGGGGCTTAACCCCACAGAATACATCGGCCCGGTGCCGGTCACCGGTCCGTGTTCACCCGTCATTGCGGCATCCTTCGCCGCTCCGGTACACTAGGCAGTTTCCTGTTGTATCGCCATTCTCATAAGGAGCAGACAATCCGGCCCTAGCGGCCAGAGCAGCGGGCACTTCGTCCGCGTCCGTCATACAAACATGAAAATTCACGAGTACCAGGGTAAGTCCATCCTGTCGAAGTACGGAGTGGCCGTGCCTCGCGGACATATGGTCGAGAGTGCCGAGGAGGCTGACACGGCGGCCCGCGACCTCTTCCGCGAAGGCGCAACCGGAGTCGTGGTCAAGGCGCAGATTCATGCTGGCGGCCGCGGCAAGGGCGGCGGCGTGAAGATCGCCAAGTCGCCCGAAGAGGCCGTCGAACTGGCCAAGAAGATGCTGGGCATGACGCTGATCACGCACCAGACCGGCCCCGAGGGCAAGAAAGTGCAGCGGCTGCTGATTGAAGAGACGCTGCCCATCGCGCGCGAGTTGTATCTCGGCATCGTGCTGGACCGCTCCAACGGTCGCAACGTGTTTATGGCGTCGGCGGCGGGTGGCATGGAAATCGAAGAGGTCGCCGCGAAAGATCCCGACGCGATCATCAAGGAACACATCGTTCCCGGCTTCGGACTACAGGCTTACCAGGCGCGCAAGATAGCGTTCAAGCTGGGGCTCGATCCCAAGTACATTGCGGGCGCAGTGAAGTTCATGATCGCTCTGACGCGCGCGGCCGAAGACACGGACGCCACGCTGGTCGAGATTAATCCGTTCATCACCACCACCGACGGGCGGCTGTTCGCGCTCGACGCCAAGATGAACTTCGACGACAACGCGCTCTATCGGCATCCGGACATCAAAGAGCTGCGCGACCTGAGCGAAGAAGATCCGCTCGAAGTCGAAGCCAGCAAGTACGCTCTCAACTACATCAAGCTCGACGGCAGCGTAGGCTGCATGGTCAACGGCGCGGGACTGGCGATGGCGACCATGGACATCATCCAGTACGCGGGCGGCATGCCGGCCAACTTCCTCGACGTGGGCGGCGGCGCTAACGAGGAGCAGGTCACGCACGCGTTCGAAATTCTGCTGGCCGACAAGAATGTCAAAGCGGTGCTGATTAATATTTTCGGCGGCATCCTGCGCGTGGATACGCTGGCCAACGGCGTCGTGAGTGCCGCGAGAAAGACCAACATCCAGTTGCCCATCGTGCTGCGGCTGGAAGGCACCAACGTCGAACAGGGCCGCGAAATCCTGAAAGCGAGCGGACTGAATTTCATCGTGGCAGAGACCATGAAGGACGCGGCCGAGAAAGTAGTCGCGGCGGCAAAGGGGGGCAAGTGAGCATCCTGGTAGATAAATCGACGCGACTGGTTGTGCAGGGACTGACGGGCCGTGAAGGAACATTCCACGCCAAGGCTTCGCAAGCGTACGGAACTCAGGTAGTGTGCGGCGTGACTCCGGGCAAGGGCGGAACTACGCATGAAGGCTGGCCCATCTTCAACACGGTGAGCGAAGCGGTGGCCAAGACCGGAGCCAATGCGACGGTGATATTCGTTCCGCCGCCGGGCGCGGCCGACGCCATCATGGAAGCCGCCGATGCCGGCGTTGCACTGATCGTGTGCATCACGGAAGGCATTCCGGCGCTCGACATGATGAAGGCGTGGGAGTACCTGAAGACGAAGAACTCACGGCTGATCGGGCCGAACTGTCCGGGCATCATTTCGCCGGGCCGCTGCAAGATCGGCATCATGCCAGCCAGCATTCATAAGGAAGGCAACGTTGGTATCGTTTCGCGCTCGGGGACGCTGACTTACGAGGCGGTGTACCAGTTGACCACGCGCGGCATCGGGCAATCAACGGCGATCGGTATCGGCGGAGACCCGATCATCGGGACCAACTTCATCGATGCCATCACGCTGTTCAACCAGGACCCCGAGACCGAAGCGATCATCATGATCGGCGAGATCGGCGGAACGGCGGAAGAGGCGGCGGCGGAATACATCAAAGCCAACGTGAAAAAGCCGGTAATAGGCTTTATCGCGGGACAGACCGCGCCTCCGGGACGCCGCATGGGACACGCAGGCGCGATCATCTCCGGCGGGAAGGGAACTGCGGCGGAGAAGATCAAAGCCATGCAGGCTGCGGGAATTCACGTGGCGAAATCACCGGCGGAGATTGGCTCGACGCTGGTGGAGGCCGCGCCAAAGTTCGCGAAGAAGTAATTCACCGCGGAGGCACGGAGAACACGGAGAAATCGCTAGTACAAAAGAGCAGGTTCCTCCGCTCGCGGCGAAGCGCCACTCGGTCGGAATGACGAGATTATGCAATTAAGAAACGAACGTCGAACCATATTGAATAGACAAGGACTAATCGCAGAATGAAGACATTGCAACGCACTCTTTCTATCGTTAAGCCGGACGCCGTCGAAAAGGGCGGCACGGGCGACATCGTCAACACGTTGCTGCAGAACGGCTTCCGAATTGTCGGAATGAAGATGCTGCACATCAACAAGGCGCAGGCGGAAGGCTTTTACGCCGTCCATGTGCATCGTCCGTTCTTCGAGTCGCTTACTAACTTTATGTCGAGCGGACCGATCGTAGTCATGGCACTGGAGAAGGAAGACGCCATTGCCGACTACCGCAAACTGATGGGCGCCACCGATCCGGCGAAGGCTGACGAGGGCACCATCCGCAAAAAGTGGGCGTCGAGCATCGAGAAGAACGCGGTGCACGGATCGGATGCGGAAGACACCGCGCGCTTCGAGCTGAGCTACTTCTTCGCCGGATTCGAAATCGCGAAGTAAACTGGCTCGGCCGAGGGCAAGATTCACCACGGAGGCACGGAGAACACGGAGGACGACGACTCAAGATTTTCGTGCCTTCCTTTTCCGTGGTAAAGAGATCCTAGCGGGAGGGTCGAATGGCGCACGTACAAATCACCATGCTGGAAGGCCGCACGATCGAGCAGAAGCGGCGGGCCGTGAAGCGCATCACCGAGGTCATGCAGGAAGAACTCAACGTGAACCCGGAGAAGATGACCATCGCGATCATCGAAGTTCCCCGGCACGGTTACGCGCGCAATGGGATACTGATCAGCGACCGCAACACGCCTGGCTAGGGCGGGCAACTTCTGTCCCGAATGTAATCATTGGAACGTAAGCTTCAGCCGTCTCGAAAGAGACGGTTTTTGTCATCGCGACCTTCCATGAACTTCTTCGATATGGGGCACGTAACTACGACTCAGCGGGTGTGCGTGGCGTTCCCGCGCCTTCTTGACTGGGTTCTTAGGGCACAATAGAGTTGGCTTACCCCGGAGAGCAGAGATTTGGACATTGCAATCGGCCAGAACATCCTTCATTACACGATTTTGCGCTCGCTCGGTGCGGGCGGCATGGGAGTGGTGTATGAGGCCGAAGATACCCGGCTGGGCCGCCATGTCGCGCTGAAGTTCCTGTCTCGAGAGGCGGAAGAAGACACCTCGGCGCTGGAACGCTTCAAGCAGGAAGCGCGCGCTGCGTCCGCGCTGAATCATCCCAACATCTGCACGATTTACGCCATCGAGGAGTGCGATGGGCGCTCGTTCATCGCCATGGAGTTGCTGGAAGGCGAAAGCCTGAGCGAGAAGATTCAGGGCATTCCGTTGCCGCTGGAGAAGATTCTCGACATCGGCATCCAAGTCACGGACGGCCTGGACGTGGCCCACAACAAGGGAATTGTTCACCGCGACATCAAGCCGGGAAACATCTTCGTGACCACCCGCGGGCAGGCCAAGATCCTGGACTTCGGATTGGCCAAGCTGGCCCGCGACCGCCACGCCGCGATGGAGACAGTGGGCGGAGATGCTCCCACGATGGCGCGTCCGCAACTGACTTCGCCCGGCTCTGCCGTGGGGACGGTGGCTTATATGTCGCCCGAGCAGGCGCGCGGCGATGAACTCGACGGCCGCAGCGATCTATTTTCGCTGGGCTCGGTGATCTACGAGATGGCCACGGGAAGAATTCCGTTTGAGGGTAAGACCTCGGCGGTGATTTTCCAGGGAATCCTGGCGGGTAACCCAGTTCCGCCGACGCAACTGAATGGTTCGATTCCGCCCAAGCTGGTAGAGGTCATCGACAAGGCCCTGGAGAAGGATGCCGATCTGCGCTACCAGTCTGCGGCCGAAATGCGCGCCGACCTGAAGCGCCTGAGGCGTGACAGCGAGGCCAGCCGAAGCTCCGGAACCTTCGCGCAGAGCAGAGCCGTGGCGACCGCGCCGCCATCGTCGCAGATCTCTGTGCCAGTACGCATGGCAGCACCACATATCTCCAGTGGCCGCGTACTGGTGGAGAATGCGCGGCAGCACAAAACGCGCGCGAGCCTGATCACTGTCGTGGTAGCTGCCATTCTGGCCGCGGCGGGCTTTGGCGTGTACTCGCTGTGGAGCCATCGTGACTCCGGAGCCATGCCGTTCCAGAACATGAGCATGGAGAAGCTGACGACTTCCGGCAAAGTGAAGCTGGCCACAGTCTCGGCAGACGGTCAATACGTGTTCAATGTTCACGATGACGGGGCAGGTCGCGAGAGCCTGTGGATGCGTCACATTGTCACCGGCAGCGATAAGGAGATAATTTCCGGCACGGAGGCGAAGTACAACGGCTTGACCTTCACGCCCGACGGCAACTATCTGTACTTCGTGCGCATCGAGCCGCAGCGGCCCAATATCGGCATTCTCTACAAGATCCCGGTGCTGGGCGGGACGCCGCAGCAAGTTGTCGAAGACGTGGACAGCCCGGTCACGTTCTCGCCGGACGGGCAGCAATTCGCCTTTGTGCGCAACAGTTCCGCTGAGGCCAATTCGAAACTCATTGTCGCGCATGCCGATGGTTCCAACGAGCGGACGCTGGCCACGCTGCCGATTCCCGGTTACTACGATCCGGCATGGTCGCCGGACGGAAAGTCCATCGCCGCCGCGCTAATCGATCCCGGAGGCAAGAGCCTGGGGCGGATTGTTTCGCTCGACGTCAACGAGGGCAAGGAAAAGACGGTGTATGCCGCGGTCGCGCAATTGCAGAAGCCGGTATGGTCGCCGGACGGACGAGTGATCTTTACGATTTTTCGCGATAGCGCGACCAAGTGGGATGGCCAGGTTGGCGAGATCGACGTTCGCAGCGGCAAGTTCCGCCGCGTCACCAACGATTTGAACGCGTATAGCGGGCAGTCACTCGCGGTGACCAGGGACGCGAAAGAACTGGTGGCCATCCAGACCGTCCCGGAGACCGGACTTTACGTGATGTCGTCGGAGCCCAATTCCGCCGCGAACCCGCAGGCGATTGACACTCACGGAGACATCGGAGTGGGCTGGATCAAAGGGGGACGCCTGCTGGCGCTGGACTTCAACGGTCATATCTCCGTCATGAATGCAGATGGCAGCGAGCGCAACGTTGTCTTCCAAACCGACTTGCCGATACTGGCAATGTCGGTGTGTGCCGACGGCGAGCATGCATTGTTCACCACGCCCACCCGGCAAACCAAGGGAATCAACGTCTATCGTTTGGATATTACCGGAGGAAAGATAACAAAGCTGACCGATGGCAGGTTTGACCAGAACCCGGTGTGCTCGTCTGACAGCAAGTTCTTCGTGTACACCAGGCTAGTCAATGGCAAATTGTCGCTGATGCGCGCGCCGTTGGAAGGCGGGCAGCCCAAGCAGTTGTCGGAGGAAGTCGTCGAATTCGGAGCGGTTTCACCCGATGGGCAGCAAGTTGCCATGCTGGTGGTCCAAGGTGACGGAGTCCAAACCAAGATAATGATCAAGGTCATACCTGCGGACGGCGGCGCCCCAATCAAGACCGTCGAACCCCACCCACGCATCTCGGGCCTGATGCAGTATTCGGCGGACGGGAAGTCCGTCTACTATGAGATCACGGAGAAAGGCGTATCGAATCTGGTGAAGCAGTCGCTCGACGGAGGAGCGCCTGTCCCGGTGACGAATTTCACTGATCTGGTCACTTACGGTTATGCCTACGACTGGGCGAATAAGAAGCTGGCGATCACTCGCGGCAAGTCGAATTCCGACGTAGTGTTGATCAAGCAGCAACAAGCCGCGCAATAAGGTATTTTGTATGTGAGCGCCCGGCGCGGGTGGTAGCGTAGATCGGAACCTACGCGTCATTTTCATGGGACCCAGGAGGAATGGATGTACTGCATCGCGTGCGGACGGCAGATGGGTGACGAAGAACGGTTTTGCTCTCAGTGTGGAACCCGGCGGGCGGTAATTCCCAAGGATGCCGACGCAGTCAGCGCGCCAACCCCGCCAGCCAGGCCGGAGCAGCCAGCCAGCGTGCCTCCCGCGCCCCTTCGCGCCATTCGTTCGACCGCGGAGATCATGCCGATTCGCATGCCGTTGCCGACCGCGCCGCCACCGCCTCCCGCACACGATTCTTTCACGGCGCAACCTGAGGATCAGGCGCCCGGTCATACCGTCGTTCGGTGGCCGGGAGAAGAGAGCGCAACTCCGTCGCAATTTCCTGCTTCTGAGCCTCCGGTAGTCAGCGAACCTGAGTTGATCAGGTTTAAGCAGCCACGTTCTACGCACGAAGAATCGCCGGCGAGAACTGCCGAAGTTCCAGCAGCCGCGTCCTATGCGTCAGTGCCGTTTGCGGCGCAGCCGGGCTCGGCGGATGCCGCTCCCAAACGCAGCAAGATTTCACCCGTGCTCATTGGTGCGGTGATCGTTGCGTTGTTGGCCGTTGGCGGCATTGTGTGGATGTTGCGCTCGTCAGTGTCAGGTGGGTCAAAGCCAGCCAATGTGGAGATCACGATGTTTCCGGTGACTGCGAAAGTGGTGGCAGGCAAGGCGGCTGATTTTGCCGCTACCGTGACGGGAGCCCCCACCAGCGAGGTGACGTGGAAGG